>QWCI01003865.1_pt1 | contig 10985 bp, 4 predicted proteins | sample 1972541 | NCBI WGS metagenome assembly QWCI01 (sample SAMN09866712, study PRJNA288562) | Human oral metagenome isolate term3_saliva, whole genome shotgun sequencing... | isolation source: mouth | host: Homo sapiens | place: USA: California | reverse complement strand
TCTCTTCGGGATCGAGCATCAATTGCAACGATTCGATAGACGGCTCATTGGGATAGATGTAGGTGAACAATACCCCATTTCCGTCTCGCCCACTCGTCTATCGTGAATTAGCCTTTCGATTAGATAAGAAAGGTCGACCTTTGTTTACAGAGCGTAGATTCTCCCCGAAAACAACGTTAGACTTGCATGTGAAAATAAAAAGAAAAGTCTTCCTTCTCATGGCCCGGCCATCCATCCCTTTCTTTTATACCTGCAATTATTAAATTGATAGAAAGAAGTCCTGCAGGAGTGATCCATTATATTATACGATAATAGCACCAATGATAGAAGCAGGGGCTAGGAGCTAATCATTATACGGATTTTTCGCGAGACTTTGTCCATCGAGCCAGTAGCACAGCACACGCTTGCAAAGAAAGGGTTAAAAGCCAGTTTCGTGCCTATAGTCATTCCTCTCTCTGGTAGCAATATGGTCTCCAGCCGGTGGTAGTAAATAAAGAAAGGCTATCTGTCCAAGGGGAAATCTCATCAGTGTGCCAAGCGAGCGCTGCCCATTCGCTCCTAAGAATTTCTAATCATATCGGTCAAAATCTCTTAAAGTCTGGTCTTACTTGTGCGGTCTTCACCCGGCTCTGAGTTCGAGAATAACAGTAAGAGCTTTCTCTTAAAGATGGGAAAGAAAATTATATCAATATATATTTATATAATAAGATATATATATATATTGATAAAGAAATATCTAATATAAGAGGGAATTTCTTCTTCATTAATTGAGTCTTTCCATATTTATCCCGTTTAAGTTACTACTCACTCTCAATCAAGTAAATAGGCAAAACAAACTCCCACTCCGTTCGCCGGGTAAAAAAACCCGCAAAGATCCTGGGGTAGGTGGTCGGATCTCATTCCACCTACTCTCTTTCTCTTTTATTTAAACTTTGAAAGATAAGTGCAGGGAACAAGCAAGTGCACTCCCTGTGGCTTCAAAAGTTCATGTTTAAGAGTTTTTCAGGATGGTCATATTTGGTGGTTCATTGGCGAGTTCGATTTAATCTCAATCGGCTTCTATTCGTAAGCCTGCATCCGGAAATATTGTACCGCATCCTTAGATTAAGGTGCCGGAGCGTATCATAGCTCCTAAAGCACCTTTTTCTCCATGCCTTCCACCCAAAGTGTGTTCGACTTCTATAGATAGGCTGATGCCTTCACCTTCTGCTCGTTATACAGAACCGAGTGGCAACCTTCCTCCCTATTGAATAGCCGGGGCGTAGGGTGTTCGACAAACTTGGGAAAACCGTCCTCTTCATATAGGTTCCCCGGACCTGAGGTAGATCATTTATCCCTCCTTACTCCTTCCAGTTTGCCATAAACCTTCTTGGCTAACTGTTGACATCATCTTCAATCTCAGATGTCCATTCAACAAGGTGTGCTTTCCTCAAGTTTGTCAGGATCCTCTACATCTGTTCAGTCCTCCTCGAGTGTACATTCAATGTCCAAAAGCTTGCTGGCCAAGCTCTCAGACAGGGTTAAGTCTCGAGGACCTCCCTCGGGCATTGAATCTCTGGCCTTAGCCTGCCTACCAGTCTTTATCTCTTGCAAGAACAAAGGGAAGCACTCAGAAACTATTTCAGCATGCCATTTGAAGAAATTCTTCACTCGGATGCTCTCAGCGATGCTGAACAATCTCTACTCTGGCTCAACACTCCCCTGACTTACACGAAAGAATCATCCTCAAAAAACTAGCATCCCGGATGGTGGAGCTCAAGGAAAGCACCCTGAGAGCAAAAAGTATGATCCATTCTGCCAAAGCCTCTCAGTCTACTGCTTCTTAAAAGACTTCTAACTCCGAGAGTGCCTTAGATCAGTCGCATGTACAACCAACCCTAGACTCTCTATCTGAATTTTCTTAGTCAAGATCTTCCTAGAGAATAGTAGTTCAGTTCCTTTCCTCGCATTAGTTGGGAAAAGTTCAAACTCTACCATCATCACTATCTAAATTCATCCATCCCTTAAAAAAAAAAATAGGGAAAAGTCCTGCCCACTTTCTGAACCAGTTCTTACCGCTATCGCCCCTATTCTCTCAACAAAGCCTCTGCTCTCGAGTGACTTCCCTACCGCCCTCTCCAAGACGACAGGTAGGGTAAGCCTCTCTCTTTATTATATGGTTTGAGTTACTTAATTTATCAGGCAAAAAGGATGGACATAAAGACTGAAAACAGAGCGACGAGAGCACGAGAGAAAGACATAGCGACAAGAGGGCGAGAGAGATTTTCTGATCTTCAGTGAGCGACAGATATACTAAGAAAGCAGAGGGACGGCATTCATTCTTGACTTACCGCAAGAAGGAAGGGCAGCTTGCCAAGGCCAAGACCTACTCCTCCTCCAAGATCGACTACTCTCACTACAGCTACTAAAGCTATGAACCGCGTTATATTTAACTTCCTACCTCTGCTTCTCCCTCTGAACCAACCAGCTATACTGAGGCTGCCAAGTCCCCTCACAGGCCTCAAGCCATGACCGAGGAGTACAATGGTCTTATGCAAAATCATACTTGGTCCTTCGTTCAGAGTTGGAATTCTAATCAAACTCGTCTTTGACATCAGATCTTCTCATCCGCCCGGGCAACCTCCGGTCCGGTAGGGGTCTTTCTGTTCGAATTGGATTTATTACTAATAGACGAGTGAATCGATTCGTAGCACTTTATAAAGGTTAATCGCTTAGCTTAAGACATGGGATTGGACAGGTTTCAAAGCTTAGGAGTTAAGGTTGCATTCCCTTTATCAAGTGGACTATTCTTTTTAGACATAAAAGATTCTCTTACTAATATCAGAAAAAGCGATAAGAAGGTCAAATCCTGCTACTAGACCATAAATCGAGAACCGATTAAGATGACCGAACCTATGAATACAAATAAAGGGCTTGGATTCGCATATTTTAATAACCAAGAAAAGAGATACTAGTTCAGGGGCATGTCCCAGGTAAAAGCAATTAATCCAATCGGTGAAAGCAGGTAAGCGCTACAAGCAGGCAGGAAATATATGTGGTCATACCGTAGTAGATGGCACTTATCCACTTGGTGAAATGCATTTGACCGACCGCATGGACTATGTTGAAAGGATTTTTTTTTATGAAATTATTGAGCGCTACCTTACCTCTTCCTGTAAGGCGCTTCACCATCGGCCACTAAGGGGCGGGAAATAGGTTCTAGGGGGCCTATCTATCCAAGTTCTGGTTCTAGCTTTTCTAATCGGAAGAACTAGATCTTCCTTTCGATCAAAGAGGTGCTGTAGATGTAACACCAACAAAATCTCAATTAAAAAATCCTAGCAAAAAAGCAATAAATCAACAAGCATACCAATAGACATACCTTGAATATAGCTTAGCAATCCTTACTTTGATTTTTTTATTGAATTTCGAGTTGTAGTTACAGGGAGAGATTACTCTACAATCAATCCAATCAGTCTCTCTTTCTCAAGCAAGGAAAAGCTAGAGTCTGATAGGCCCGGTGAGTCCAAGTGAGTCCAACTTCCCAGATCGGATTAGCTCTCGTTCAAGAAGCCTAGCCTTCTTTCGTCAAGGCTGTTGAGGTTCCTAAGGCTGGCTTTCAAGCGAATAGACAAGTTTGGCATGTACCGAACCTGGCCTCTTTTCCTAAGTCGACGAGGGAGAAGCTTTTCAGTTGATTGGCAATCCAACTGATGATAGGGACCTAAGCGCCCATTGTCTTTTATATTAGTAGTCCCCTTCTTCCGTCGCAGCTTACATGTGTCCAATGCTCTTCCTCCGTGTCTAGTAGGAAGTAGCGACCCTGCCCTTTTAGAGATAGAGGAAGATAAAAGTGATCCGATTTGCCGGTTCAATAAGGAAATCTTCGCTGTTTTCAGAAATAGGCTATAAATGTTATAAAGTTAAGATGCCAAAGAAGCTAACCACTAGAATCCTATAAAGGGGAGCCTAAATGCAGCTGATCCGCAGGAAGAGTCATTCTCTTTTTTTATTGAATGGACCCCTGGTCGGATGATCCCTCTTTATTAGAACTCCTTGTTTATAATTTAAGTCTCACACTTGGTCGTATCATCGATGGAAGAGAACACATCATCTTTGCCCTCTTCTTTGGGTTCTTTTCTTTAGTAGCGGGGAGAAAGCTTCCATTTTTTGAATGAAGGGCGCAGTAGGACTAGGCCTTCTTTGGCAGTTCCAGCGGCTACAAGGGCAAAAGGAGTACTGGACGGAGTGGAAAGCACAGACAGCCTAGAAAGCAAGGAAAGGACAGTTTGGTATACTATCAACAAGTCTTTCTCTTCATTTGAAAGTTCATATCTGAATGAGTCATCTTTCGTTTACTTACGTTATATGCTTTCCCTCTCTTCCCTTTCCCTCAACTCGGAATTGGAAGACTTAAGGGAAGCTACTACTCTCGAGTACTGGTTGACAGACCAGACCAAACAAAGTAAAGACTTTTAGTGTAAAGAAGCTGGCTGCAGAGGGAGCTTGGATTCCATGAAGTTTATGATCGATCTTTTCTATTTGCTTTTTTCTTTGGCGGATAATCGTCTTCGTCATTAAAATCAGCTGATCTCTAGCTTCTGCCTGTTCCCGATTAGCGGCTTCTTCACGAATCAACCTCTTCCCGACCTTGCCAACAAATCCCTAAATTCCTTCTCAGATCAGATTTGCTTGGCCTATTAGGTAAGAGAAATAAGAGAAATAGAGATTTGACAGGCGAGTAAGGGCCTGTCTCTTCCCTGTACTCTAGTTAGACTAGCAATCCTGGTTATAGGCTGAAGTACCTGGGTTATGATAGCATAATCTATCAAAGTGGAGACAAGAGAAAGCAAGGTGAAAGGCCAATCGAAAGAGTGGCGCAGCTGGACCACACATGTGCTGTGGATAAGGAGGGGGTCTTATGTGAGTCTAGGCTTAAGCTCCAACTCAAATCGGTCCCTGTCGGTCAGTCCTGTCTCATTCCTTCCAAATGTTTTTCGGGGGTCCTATCGAACAAGGGTTTCTGGAATTACTGACTTTTAGGAGAGGAGCGGAAAGGAGAGATTCTTGGATCAGTCAATGCTTGGATGGCTAAAGAAGCAAAGGAAGAAGGTGGCCACTCTACAATAAAAGGTAGAGGAAATGCGCGGGGACTCCCTTATGCGGAAGCAGATTAGGGCCAATGGAGCTCATAGTTGGGCTGTCAGACAAGGGTACCTTTGGCTAGAGAGACCTGAAACCAAGACCTATATAATTATAATGGAAAAAAGGATGGTAGGGAGCTGGATAACCGCTTGTGGCAGCTAGAGCGCTTTTTTGAGGCCACCAAGCTCAAAGATCAAGAGGTCAAAAGAGGAACTGCCACTATGTACTTAAACGAGACTGCTAGGTTCTTGACCGAGCCTGATAAGTTGTGGTTGGTATGCGGCATTGTCTTAGGCTGTTGCTTACCGATTAGCCCGGCCTACGCCTGATCTTCGACCACCCTTTACTTCCCAGAGTCTTAACTCCTAAGCCAAGGAAATAAGTCAAATCCCATGTGTTGTCTTCAGTTGATGTGTAAGAGGGAAGCCCCCTACAAAGATGATATGGAAATAGGCCTTTGCCAATAGACCGTGCTCGACCTGAAAGTGCATTCCCTTTCTCGACAGAAAGAACTTACCAACTGGATGAGAGAGATAGTCATTCCGAACTCATGGGACTTAGAAAGTTCCTCAAGAAAGAGAAAAAAATCATTCCTTAGCCAATCAAGCCTTACTTATTCTTCTTTTGTTTCTTGCCCCCCGATAAGCTAGGCCCCTTAAGGCTAAGTGTAAGTGATTCTAGTAAGGAATGGAATCATGTACTTTTCGAAGCAAGCCATTGCGGATCATCTTGTTTTTCCTTTATCTGATTGGCAACCTAGTCTTCTACTGATGCCATAGATATAATATGCCTTATTCCCTCCTAAAGCTTTCCTTCCCACTCACAGGATATATAATGTAGAGTTCGCCGATAAGAAAGATCCATTGATCACGTTAAGTGCACAGAGCTATACCCCTATCGGGTTGGTCGCTTTTCGCCCTACCTCTTTCGCAAAGACCCTTTTCTTGTCCCTAGATATAGCACGTTTATGAACCTATCATAGATATGTGTGTGATCAAAGCCTTTTTTAAAAAGGCGGAATAATCTATTACACCGGAGTAAGGTAGGGTAGCTATAGATTGGAATTCCAATTCCCTCTTTTCAGCCCGGATATATTTCATTAGTAGTAAGCCGCTAGAGTCACCCCGAGTCAGTAAGTTGAGACAGAAGTGAGAAGTTTCAGTTAAAATTACGTAATTCCATTTTTTTCTGAAAGAGAGGATAGGGTACGAGTTCAGTACTTGTAGCGAGTAGAAGAGAGCTAGAGAGGTTAAGAGGATCGATGTAATTGAGACCGAAGGGAGAGGGTTGTTTTTGAGGCTCGAGAAGTCAGTTTTGCTTCTTGAGCACTGTAAGGGGAAGGGGAGACTATTGAATAACCGTAACCTTTACCTTTGCAGCGCAGACATAGTCTATTTTAGTGAGACTTCCGGGAGTGAAAGTGAAAGGAATCTGAATTTGAGTTAGTGAAATCAGTCGACAGCACCCATTCCACATAGAATGATTTTCTTGCTTCCTGGCGATAACATCATAGCCTATCAGATATAGATCAGTATACCAAAGCCTTCACTATGTGTGAAGCAAGTGACTTTGAAAGCCTGTATCCGTATTAGAAAGCGAGTAAAAGCTTAGCTTACCTGTGAAGAAAGCCAGAGTCTTTTTAGCCAGTTGCTGTCCTTCTAGTTGCTTTTATTTTCCGCCCTGGCGGGATTGACTTTGGATTATTCTATTTTGCCCTTGGAGTAGGAGGGCTTTTCTATGGAATGATGTATAGGGGGTGGCCGCATATAGCGTAGTATAATATGGCCTGAGGCTGGAATACGTGACCTTTCCACTGTGCCTTTGAAGGAGCGTAAACTCTGGGGCCTATCCTTACTAGCTACAATAAGGAGCTGTAAAAGTCCTAGGTTTCCTTTCCAATCATTCTAACCTTGACTACTGCTCTAACGTGCTACCATTCCGGCTATTATAGAATCTTTCCTACTCTCTGTAAAAGCATATATCAACCTGCCTCTACTGTCTAGAGTTAGTGGGGCAGTCCCTGTCCCTCTAAGTGGATAAGCTAAAGATTAGTAATTAGATTTCTCTTTCCTTTCAGCTAGTGCTTTAATGCTCGTTTGGTTTATAAGAAACACTTTTGTAAAGCTATTCACTCGACCTATAGGGAAGAGAGCTTGAAGGCAGTGTCAGTCTTAAGGGTTTTGGAGTCCTTCTGCAAGCAAGCGCATCTAATGTAATTGATAAACCTTTTCGTTCATAAGCCCTGAAAACTAATTCCTTCGATCTACCCTGCCAGCCCTCGTAGCAGTTGTCCCAGTAGAAAGAGGGTTTCTTTCCTCCGTAGTATATTACCTGGTAAGGGAGGGAGTACGATAAAGAAAGGGACTGCTTAAAAATCTTCGAAGTTGTAGAAGAGCCATCCGCTTTTCCTTTTTGCTTACTTTTTCCTTATAAGATACCGGCTTGTGTGAGTGCATCGCTTTCCAATGTTCATTATTTTATTTACTTTTCATTTATGTATATATACTTTTTAAGAGCTATCACATATCCCAACCATCTAGAGTGGCCAGCTTGCAGTGAAGATACTCCCAACCTGATAGTTGAAGTGCGAGGATAAGCCCTAAAGTGCTAAGTGCTTACAGCTAGTTTGAAAGAAAATTTTGAAAGAGAATGTCGTCCTAAGCTTTTGAGTAAGCCAATGTGATAGCATCGTTTAGTGGGAAGTGTTAAGCCATTCAGTTCCAGCAAACAATCTTAGGTAAGAAAGCACAATTTCAGAAAAAGAGGAGCCTCTGCCTCTGGAGAAAGAATACTAGTTTCACCAATTGAATCAGTTTGAGTTGCAGTTCCTTTCGATGCCCTGCCGGTTGAGCGGGAGTTCTCAGTTGAAGTAGTTGATAGTGCCATCACCCTAATTGGAATACTAGTCCAAGTCTCAATTTTTTAAGATAGATGCTGATGGAGACACTTTGATTTTTTTCTCAACTTTTGAGGACTCCTCTTCATATTTTTTCTCTTATTTACTACTTAGGCTAGCGAAGTGAGCTCCCCGGGCAAGTTGTGCAGTTAGAAAGCACTTTATAAAGTGTCTGTAGAAAACCTGTTTCAGTTAAGCCAATTGCAGTCCTGGGGTAAGGCCTTTTGTCAGCCATTCCTATCGTTAACTCAGCCAGTACTCTCTCATGAGAGCGCTTTAGATAAGATTCCCCGGAAGGCTAGAGATTCCGCGATCCCCCGCTGTAAGAGCTACCATTCATAGTAGACCTATCAGTTTGAATACCCTTTCCTTTGTTTTTGCAAACCAAGCAAGCTTCCTTCTTATATTCTGAGTAGCCCTATCAAAATAAATAAATAAATAAGCGCTTCTCAACAATCCTACTTTCCTACCTCACCCAAAAAGACATGCATACCTCTATTAGTGGATTCACATAGCACTCTTGTCTAGGAATCACAACAATGTTGAACTTAGATTAGAATTCTAGGCTATTTCGCGCTGAGCAAGTCAAATACTCACTCACTAGTAAGTGCTTGAAACTCTCCCTTTCCTTTCATCCCGTTCACTCCTGTCCCTTGGGCCACTTCTTTCACTTGTCTTTAGGCACTAAAAAAAAGAAGAAAGCATACTAATAGAGGCTTGATGCCTATAATCGTGTTTTGTTAAAAACTCTGGATTTGATTAGCTTATCTGCAGTTCCTGATGGAAAACGTGCTACTCCTCCTGCTCCTGCTGCGGATTCAAGAGGCTGCCTATGAATGCCATCAATTCCTAGCGTAAACGCTGTCCTCTAGTTGGAATGTCGGCGAATAAGCTTATCATGTCAGATCATATGGGCATTCAATTCCAATGGCGAGTTCTGGCTTGGCTTTAGATCAGATCGGATAATTCCCTTCCTCGCTCATCTGACTTAAGACTTAATAAGTCCCACAAAAAAACATGCTAACATTAGGAATTGAAATTGGCTCTTTCCTGCTACAGGTATTGGATTCCGTTTTCACTATTTCACTAAAGAAGCAGATCAATGTGCCGCTACTTCTGATTTCATTGCAAAACCTATTCTGTCCGTGGCTATCTTGACTATTGATCCTTCCTTTCCTGCTGTCATTCCTGGCAGGAAAACAGGTTATTCTCGAGCAGCAAGAGGACATTCTCGAACAGTCACTTTTGGATTCGATGCTCTCCTTGGCCTTGCCTTTTAGAATGTATTATATTCGCCTATTCTCTGTGCGTCGGTGTGGTTCTCCTATTGATTCATTTCCTTTTTTTTTGGGGAAACCCGGGAATTTGTCCTAAATCGTCTTTTTATTTCCCTTTCGATTGCCTTTTTTTTCTTACTGTTGACATGGCTTAATTCCTCCAATCCTTCCTCTAACAGCTTCTTATGAAGCACTTTCCCTTTTCTCTTATCTAGTTATAGGCTAGCCAAATCCTCTTCTCTGCATATTTTGCATGTCCCCTGTCTTATCAAAAGTATGTCACTTCCGGATAGCGTCATTCTCAAGTAGCCTATTTGTCAACTTCTCTAAACCTGAAAAGAGCTGCTATTCCGACATTATGCTAAACGCACCAGCCGTTATCCCTCCTACTCCTTGCCTGCCCCATTTGGATTCTAAATCTTGCCTTAGTTCAATAAGTGCCTTTTTAATGGTCAAGAATGGTGAATTGCAATCAGTTCCTTAACAATTTTTTTTAAGCGCAAACAGCTTATTCGTTCTAACCTTACCTTATTCTTTTCGTGCCCCTTATAAACAAGCATTGCCTTCTTCTTTTAATCCCTCACAGCAGGTCCATCTGCAGCCTATGCGGATAAGATCAAAGCGATCTTGCAAAAATCTTCTTCATTAAGTTTTTAGTATATGCCGTTATGCTGATGCTAATGTCGGAGAATGTGCAGTGAATTTTATTTACTTGTCCTATTCCTTATACTATTGGATCTGAACTATTGATCTGATTCACTTTAAGAAGGCATTCTTGTCTTGCGCAAAGAGCTTATTCGATAACATATAGGACAAGTGGAAGATGAGGATGAAATAGCTGCCTAAGAGCCTATTCGTGCAAACAGCTTATTCTATAGCAAGGGAAGTCTTATTGCTAGCAGCTCCTTCTATCAAAGAGCCAACCATGGCATTCGATGCATCTCGGATTCGATGGATTATCAAGCTCTGAAGGTTGCTAGCGTTCGAGAAGGTGCGTAGCCTATCTATAGTAAGGGCAAGAAATCCCTCTCGCTTCGTGAAAGCAGATAAAAAGTAATGGACGTAATGGACAAAAGCGTCTTGATGTCGCAAATCGGATTCTAACTGTTAGGAATCTCTATCGCTGCTTTTCCTTTTCCTATTTTTTGTGGATACCTTGAATACCATACGAAGATCTTGCCAGTTGAAACTGCTTCATGCACACCAGAACGGCTATGCGAAATGGTTACAGCCCTATGCCTTGAAGTCTGATACCGATTATGGGCGGTTCAGGGTGGGGTCAGAAGGTACGCAAAAGAGAAAATAGGGTAACATATTCTATTTCACCGGTATAGCCATTTCTGCCTTTGATGACATGGCCAGGACTGCCGATGGTCAAAATCACAGGGGCATCGACCCACCTTCAAATGCATTTCGCAAAAAGATCAACTTGTAACATTTCCAGGTCTTTCTGCTCCAAAAAATTCAAGTGATATTGGTGCTCGCTCCGGTGCTTATAGCTTCGTGGATCTAAATCACCATCTCGAAATGGAAGATATGCTGTTGGTTTGCCCCTTGCCCCTGCTTCGGGTGGAGCAGCTCTGCCCTTGCTACTCTCTTATAGTAACTAGCGGTTATCCCAAGCGAATTGTAAATACTACACTAGTGTGGGCGGATCAATGACTACTGGACTCGAGGGCCTCCTCGAC
>QWCI01004170.1_pt1 | contig 10987 bp, 5 predicted proteins | sample 1972541 | NCBI WGS metagenome assembly QWCI01 (sample SAMN09866712, study PRJNA288562) | Human oral metagenome isolate term3_saliva, whole genome shotgun sequencing... | isolation source: mouth | host: Homo sapiens | place: USA: California | reverse complement strand
CACCATTGACGCCCTGGTCAATATTGCCGGCGGCGCTATTGGCGTGGATAAGGTCGCCGACGGCAAGACGGTTGACTACCTGAAGATGTACCAGATGAATGTGCTCGGCATTCTGCACATGGTGCGCGCCTTCGCGGAGGCGCTGCGGATGAATGGTCACGGTACGATCCTGAACCTGACCTCCACCGCAGCGGAACATGGCTACGAGGGCGGCGCCGGATACAACGCGGCGAAGTTTGGCGCTCGCGGTCTGACCGAGGCGCTGCGCCTGGAAGAGGCGGAGCATAATGTGCGCGTGATTGAGATTTGCCCGGGCATGGTGCACACCGAGGAGTTCTCCCTGAACCGCCTGGGTTCCAAAGAGGCGGCTGACCGTGTTTATGCGCATTACGATTCGCCCGGTGGCTCAGCCCAGCCAATTCAAGGTGATTCGTAAGGAGAGCTAAGCTTTGCGCTCTTGCGCTCGCTGATGCGGGGGTTATTATGCGTGCCTCGCCTGCATTCCAGATTCTTGGGATGCGGGCGAGGCTTTTTGTGTGCGCGCCCGGTAAATCTATGGCTTGTGTGGAGCTTTGGTTGGGGTGCCGTGCGGGGCGGGAATAGGTGGGGGAGAGATGTCAAGGAGTACTTGATGAAACTATAAAGTGGTACGTGAGACTTTAAGGTTCACCATAGTGAAATGGTTGGGGTGAAATTATCCACGGAAAGTATCATATTTTCTTCAAATACAATCAAAATGTAGGGTTGCCGGTGCTCATATGTCAGTATATGACCACAAAACACCATAATTGGTCTGTAATAACTCTCAACTTGAGGGGTAGTTTTATAACGATTTTCAAGATCGCAGCTGCGGCAGCTTTTACCGCTGGTTCTGTGGCAGCAATCCCGGCAACCTTCGCGGCAGAAGCACCCGCCGATCAGCAGCAGCAGGTTGTCGACCAGAAGGCAACTGCTCAGGCTTCTTCCCTGCCTGGCGGTAACGCAACCGAGACCCCCAAGGCAGAGGCTCCCAAGACCGAAGCTCCTAAGGTTGAGGCAACTGAGGCTCCCAAGGCTGAGGCTCCGAAGACCGAAGCTCCTAAGGCAGAGGCAACTGAAGCACCTAAGGCGGAGGCAACCGAAGCTCCTAAGGCGGAGGCTACCGAGGCTCCGAAGACCGAAGCTCCTAAGGCTGAGGCAACCGAGGCTCCCAAGGCTGAGACTCCTGCCCCCACCGCTCCTGCAACCCCCGAGCCGACCACCCCCTCCACCCCGACCCCCGAGGCAAAGCAGGCTGACCCCTCCATCGTTATCGAGGATGCTCGCTTCCCCGGTAACGCACAGCTGAACACCGTGAGCGTTGTTGGCACCGGCTTCTACGGTGAGAAGGTTGGCCCCGGCGTACAGGTCAGCATCTACGCACTGGACGCAGACAACCAGATCACCGGTGAGGCTCTCGCTACCGTTGTGGTACCCGCAGAGCAGATTCAGGACGGCACCTTCAAGGCTTCCATTACCGTTGAAGCAAGCAAGCTGCCCGCTGGCGCATCCTACGCACTGGCTGCTGTCAGCAACCCGCAGGGTCAGCCCAACGAGAAGCTCGTGGCTATCTCCTCCTTCAAGGTCACCGAGTCTACTTCGCCCGAGGCTCCCAAGAACGAAGAGACTCCCGCACCCGTAACCCCGGCACCCGAGGCTCCCAAGACTGAGACCCCCAAGGAAGAAACTCCCGCTCCGGAAGCACCCAAGACTGAGACCCCGGCACCCGAGGCTCCCAAGACCGAGACCCCCGCTCCTGAGGCACCCGCGGCACCCGAGAATGCAACCCTCACCACCGAGGATGCTTCCCTGGATCCGAACGACCAGTACAACGTTCTGACCTTCAACGGCTCCGGCTTCACCCACGAGTCCGTCGCTAACGGTGTCCAGATCGCAATCTACCGTCTGGATGCAAACGGCAACATCACCGGCGAGGCTCTGGCAACCCACGATATTCCCGCTTCTGAAATCGTGAACGGCACCTTCCGCGTCAAGGTTAGCGTTCTTGCCGAGCTGCTGCAGCCCGGTTACGCCTACGCAATGGTGGCAACCAGCGACCCCAACGGCCTGGTACACCAGGTGGCAGTCACCACCGCTACCGTGAGCGATGCGAACAACCCCGCACCGACCCTGCCGGCAGCTACCGAGGGTGACAACACCACCGTTCGCGATAATGGCGACGGCACCACCAGCGTCTTTACCGCTGAAATGCGCGAAGACGGTTCGGTTGTCGTAACCGAGACCCGTATGCCTTCTTCTCAGGCACCCAAGGCTAAGGTTGGCAACGCATCCGCTGCTACCTCCTCTAACTCCAAGGGTCACACTGTAGGTGTCTCCGGCGCCAAGGGTTCGACTTCGACCTCTTCTTCGGCTTCTTCGAAGCCGCAGCTGGCTAACACCGGTGCTGAGGGTGTTGCAGGTATCGCAGGTGTTGGCGCCGCAGCTCTGATTGCTGGTGCTGCACTGATGCTCCTGCGCCGCCGCAGCCTCTAATAGCTCAGTCTCTAATAGCCCAGCCTCTATAGGTTAGGCTCTGAAAATCTGATGCTCACCGCATGGGGTGAGTGAGACGAGTGCCGCCAATGCTCTAGAAAGAGTGTTGGCGGCACTTTTGCGTGTCAGTAGTTCTGCGTGCTAGTAGATTTGCGTGCCAGCAGTTTTGCTGAGCTGTTCTGCCGAGGTTATTTATTGGGTGTTTATTGGTATGCACGCTTTTAGTGAATGGGCATGGAAAAGCGGTGTGACCTGCTATTTTTTCACTTAAAAGAAATAAATTAAATGCATGAATGTGCAGAATATTTTTATCTCAAATCCATTAAAACTGCATATGCATGCAATAAAACCTTGAGCCTCAAGGGAGAGTTTAAAAATTTTGCCTAGTCCATGCAATTTGAGTGCTCTTGATGCTGTTCCGAAGAGTAAAAAATATTCTGTGTGGGTTATTGCACAGGAAAACACTTGGAGGGTAAAGCGGATTTACCGCAATAAACGCAAAAGTATTGTTAGTGTGGAATTACCGATAAATAGAGCGATTCCCTTCGCGGTAACTTCCACCATTACATGAACGTTATGACTAGTCCGTACGTTATAGCGTTCAATCCCGAAGAGGCACCTGTCCACCTTCGATCCGTGGCACCCTCCGGAGGGTATCGTTCACACTCACAGAAAAGGTGTGTTCCATGCCCGAACCCGCTCACTCAAAAACTCGTGCAACAGCCGCTATTGCTGCTTCCGTCCTGTCCGTCACCGGTGTTGGTGCTGCGCACGCAGATGTGCAGGTGCAGAATACTGGAGGGGTGGCTTCAGCGACCACGGTGGAGTCTCGCCAGTACCCCCTCTATGCGCTGGCTCGCGGCTCCGCCGTAGCGATGACCCTTGTACCCGAACTCGACGTGGAGGGTGGTCGCTTCAGCACCCAGCTGACCCTGCCCGCAGGTACCCTCGACCCCAACCAGCAGTACGTTGTCGCGACCGCAGTGGTTGACCCCGGCAAGGGCTACGCAACGGAAGACCCCTCCTACAACTCCTCTGCACCCTTGGAGCTGCTGCCTGCGGACACTCAGAATGAGCCGCTCAATGCTCAGATTCTTTCGGGTCAGTTGGAAATCCCGCAGGAAAAGAACCTTGTCGTCTACAAGGTCACCGGTCTGGGTGAGGCGCAGGCTTTCGAGGTGATGACCTATGCCTACGCTCTGGATAGTCAGGGTAACCGCATCCTGCTCGCTGCCTCTCCTGCACGTGCCGACGTTATGAATGGCACCCTCCTGGATGGCATTGAGGTGCCCGGGTCCAGGCTGGAAGAAGCGCAGGCTGTTCACGAAGACCTGCGCTATGTGCTCAGCGTTGAAATCGCGCCCTCTGCCGCTAATGGTTACACCGCCCAGGAAGTTGAGGTTCCCTTCATGAATGGTTGGAATGCACAGAATGGCTCCGCTCCGGTTGCTACCGCTGAGCGCGCAATGGCGGAGCAGGCACAGTTCGAGAAGTCGCAGGTCGAAGAGGCCGTACAATCCGAGCAGGGCGCACAGGCTGAGTCTGCACAGGCTGAGTCTGGTCAGGCTGCCTCGAATGCCCAGTCTGAGCAGGCGGTTGCCGTGAGCCCCTTCGAGCAGTTCGACCACGTACTGCCCGAGGATGACCCGCGCCGCCACTACGACCTGCCGCGCAACACCGTCTTTGACCGCGTCCACGACACCACCGAAGAACAGAACAACACCTCTAACCCCGTGATGACCGCCCGCCTGCACGTAGAAGAAACCGTAGTTCCCGAAAACGACTCCGAGAAGGCTCTGACCGTGCGCGGCGAGGGTTTCACTGGCGTCAGTTCGGTACACCTGATGGTCAGTGCTGTCGACGAATACGGTGTGGCACGCGGTGGCGTAATTGCCTCGGCTGATGTCTCTGAGATTGACGCCTCCGGTGCTTTTACTGCCCAGGTGCAGATTCCCGGCTCAGAGCTCAAGCCCGGCACCACCTACCGTGTGAGTGCTGTGGCGGAGGATGAGCAGGGCACCGTGCGCATGGTCAACGGTGGCTTCACTGTCGAGCGCGATAGTGTGGATAACGTGCCTGCAACCCCTGAGGCGTCGGAGTCTGAAAGCTCTGCGCCTGAGGTTAATGCGCCTGAGGCGACCGGTGCTGAGGCGACCGCGCCTGCTGAGGCTGCTGCACCCGAGGCATCCGCGCCTGCTGAGGCTACCGCTCCTGCGGCAGATCAGCAGAAGGCGGGGGAGAGCGCTACCGAGCAGAAGGATGATACTTCGGTTCCGGTTCAGAACACCGGTGCTCAGGATGCGTCCGCTCAGAAGGTCGAAGCTCAGGAGGTTGAACTGCAGAAGAGTGGCGAACAGAAGGCGCAGGCCTCTGGTTCTCAGAAGGTTGCCGCTGGTGCCCAGCAGAAGCGTGAGCAGCTGGCGGCTACCGGCGCCTCCAATATGTTGGTCATTAGCGCTGCTGGATCGCTGTCACTGCTTGCCGGTATGCGTTTGAGCCGCCGTCGCCGTAGTGAGATGCAGCTCAGTTCTCGCCGCTAAAACAGGTCAATTATTGCCCCACTAGGCAAAACATGCACATAGATGTAGGGATGTCCGAAATGCAAGATTCGGGCATCCCTACATCTTTAACTTTTTCTAAGGTTATACCTATAATTTAGAGTGCTGTCATAGACGGTACTATCACTCTTACCACCCCGTTCACCCGGGGTAGGAGTCGCTGTGAAGCGCCTCCCGGTCACCGATATCAGAGAACCGTTATTCTGCGCCTACTTCCGACCTTTGGGCGCAGGAGTCACACAACGATTCATCACACTCACTCACGAAAATAGGTGACCATGTTTTCCACGCAGCGTTCCTGCCGCGGCGCGGCGCTAGTAGCGTCTGCTGCCCTCGGTTTGGGCGGCTCCGTCGCGCCTGCAACTCTGGCCCCCGCTACCTTCGCATCTGCCGCTCACGCGCAGACTCAGCAGTCTCCGAAGCCTGAACTTCCCATCGCTGTTGCCACCGACGTCGTTCAGCACAGCATCACCTTGGATCTGCTGGCTCAGACTAGCGACTACACTCTCCTGCAGGTCAGCGGTGTAACTTCCCTGGATCAGGTGAAGGTTCGCCTGTCTGCCATCTCCGTTGAGGATGGCATTATCGCCACTATGACCGTACCTGATGCTCAGCTGACTGCCTCAAAAAATGAAGAAGGCAACATGGAGCTGAGCATTCACCAGCGCCTCAATGTTGAGCAGCCGTACATGGTCGAAATTGAGAATCTAAGTAACGGCGAGACTGTCTCCGTTGAGTTTATGCCTGAGCATGGTGTAACAGCCGATGAGATTATGGCTAGCCGCCAGAACATTTTCTTCCCCGACACCCCCGGTGTTCCCCGCGCTAACCGCGTGGAGGCGAACCCCGCCCCCGAGGTGTCTCTGAGTCCCAGTGCATCCCCGAGTGCCGTGAAGGATAGCCCGCACCCGACGGTAGCCCCGGCACCTTCTGAGGCGCCGTCTGCATCACAGAGCGCTTCGGCACGTCCTTCCGCGAGTGCATCTGCTAGCGCCTCGGCGAATGCGTCGGCGAGTGCATCCGCGAGTGCGTCTGCCAGTGCTTCTGCTTCGGCGAGCTCTTCTGCTGATGATGCGGCGCCTGCTGAGGTGACCGAGGATCGTCTGCTGGTGCACTCCCGCTCTGATCAGGCTCCTGCGGAGACCCGCGAGGCGACCCTGGAAATTTCTACCGCAGAACTGCGCGGTTCGGATGAGGTGCAGCCGATTAGCGTGCGCGCTAAGAACGTGGCAGAGAGCGGCTTGGGTTATGACGTGATGGTCTTTGAAATGCCTGCCGATGGTGGTGCCGTGGGTTCGCCGCTGGCGACCACGCATGTGAGCCCTCAGCAGGTGGCTGATGCTTCTTTCTCTGCTGATTTGAAGGTTCCCGGCACTTCTTTGAATGCGGGTAAGCGCTACCGTGTGGTTGTGGTGGGTGGTGACTCCACTGAGGAGCTGAAGCTCATGGCGACCAGCACTTTTGGTGTGAGCGTGATTCAGCGTGCTGTTCCTGTTGATCCGGCTCCGAGGCATACGAATACTGTTGTTCGCCCGCTGGCCCCGGTGATTTCTGAGGCGAATCAGCGGGTGAGCCCTTCGGCTCCTTCGGGGTATGTGAGCCCTGTGGGCTCTTCAGATGCCTCTGCAGACGCTCAGGGTTTGGTGACTGATTCTGTCGCTAAGATTCCGTCGGCGGATGGCGCTCTGGGCTACATTGTGCAGGCGCAGCAGTCTGCGCGTGCGATTACCGCGCAGGCTCGTAGTTCTGTGGCTGAGACTGCGGTGGTTCCTTCGACGCTGGTGATGTCTGGTTATGCGGTGATGCTGCCTGGTCGTACCGTGGTGAACCTGTTGGGTTACCAGCCTCTAGAGGGGGAGACGGTGACTGTTGCTTCGCCGCAGGAGAATGCGGGTGCTGCGGGTTCGGGTAGCTTCTATACGCGTAGCTCGAAGTCGCGCGGTGATTCTTCCGGTTCGAAACTGGAGGCGAGTGCCCAGGATAACGGCCCTCTGCCGGAGGGTACCTTGCCGCTGAGTATTGCTCTTCTGGGTTCGGTTGCCTTTGTGGGTACTGCTGTGGCGGTTAATGTGTATCGTCGTCGCCTTGAGGGCGCTGAGGAGCTGGGAGCTGAGTAGCCCTGCTTGACTGCTTGAATAGCTCCGGATTCTGGATCTTCGCGCGTGAGACGTGTGGCTCTCTGTAGGGGAGTCGTTGAGTGGGAGGCGCTCTGCTGGGTGCGTGCTGATGGGGTGCGTGTTCGGTGGGGCGCCTTCTGCGTGCCTGGTTGTCTGTGTACCTGGATGTCGACCCTGTTGTGTGGTGGTCTGTTGCGCTCCGGTCTGGTGTGCCTTGGGGATGGTGTAAAAAATCTCTTTTTCGTGCACTTGTGGGAATATTTATGGCATTCGAATTTTGCGTTATTTATATCTCAGTAAAGTATTTAATTCCCTTTTATTTCGGCAATTGTTGCGGCATAAAGTTTTAGCACATGAATGCAATGCAACAATTAGTGCAATATCTATGTTAGGCTGGGATGTAACCGACGTACTGGTGCGCAAATACCTGGATAGAAACACCGGCTTGTGGTGAGCCTTCCCTAGTCCACGCTTTGCGTCTACATCGATTGAAATGGCACACATGACTATCACTCGACTTCCGAAACGCATTCATGCTCTTTCGCTTGTTGCCGCTCTAGGCGCAAGCGCTTTTGTGCTTCCTGGCGCCTCCGCAGTAGAGGCTGAAGCAATTAATGTGAATGATTGTCTGGCGGCTTTAGTTAATAACGAATTTGATTCGAGTTGCCCTTATGAAGACCTTGAAATTGAGGTCGATACCATCGAAATTCGCGTGCAGTCCATTAAGGATGGCAAAGCGACCCTGAAGCTTGCACCCCTTTACGAGGGTGGCTATGTGGGTGACGCATCCAAGGTCTACTTGGTGTTGCAGTACTACAGCACCACCGGCGCGGTGCTCGGATCTGACACCTACGAGCCGTCTGCCCTGCAGGTCGAGCGCGCTGATGACGGCTCGATGCTCGTCACCTTTGAGTTGCCGCAGACGCCCCAGGAAGGCTACTACTCCATTAGTGCCATGGATCTGATGACCTCCGACGCGGGTTACGGCGAATTCATGATTTCTGGAGGCTCCCTCGTACCGCACGCTATTCCGGTTGAGGATGACTCTGACGAGGTTCTGGTGGATAAGGTGGATAAGAAGGAGAGTGCCCACCATGTGCCGACCATTGATGAGCTGAAGGCGCTGGAGAAGCTCCGTGAAGAGGAGCAGAAGAACCAGCAGGCTGCAGATCAGAAGGGTAGCAAGGATAGGGTCAAGGTGGAGATTCGGCAACCACAAGGGCGATGCGCTGTCCATTACGCACATCAGCTCTAATCGCATCGTCAATGGCGCGTTCAAGGAAGAGATTGGTATGCCCGGTTCTCTATTGAAGACCGGCTCGGTGTACACCGCTTACCTAGTCCGTGCGGACGATACTGAGTACGCGGAAGAAGTTGTCTCGGTGCGATTCAAAGTCAGCGGCGAGGCGACCGGTAGTGCAACCTCCTCGACGAAGGATGAGATGCCCAGCCAGGATGCCAACGCATCGCTCACGCCCAGTACCAATGCGGCCGAGGTAACCGGCACCACTGCGGGTAGCTCCTCCGCTGCTAGCGCCGTCTCGACCCGCTCTGATGCAACCCAGTCGGGCTCAGGCCAGTCTGCCACGAGTGCGCCCCGCTCCACCCTGGATGCGGTGAGCGCCATGTCCAAGGCAAAGGAAGCGAAGGCGGAGCGTCAGCGTCAGGCCCTTCTGGCTTTGGCTCAGGCACGTACGATAAGTCCGCGTTCGGCTTTTGAGCCGACCCATACTAACCAGATTTCGGCGTATAGCTCGGGTTCTGACCCGGCGTCGATTGCTGTTGCTGCGAACATGGATGCTCTGACGGATGAAGAAAAAGCGGCGTCGGCAGCTTCTGGTAGTGGCAATAAGGGTTTCACTCCCGTGGTTCACTCCGAGTCTAATACTCGTTCCGCGACGGTGAACTCGAACGTCACCCAGGTGCACTCCAACGCGAATGCTGATCGTCAGGATGGCGTGAAGGCTGTAGCTTCCGCAGCATCTCCTGCTGGTGAAGAGGTCGCGCAGCATGGTGTAGCTTTCTGGGTTCTTGGAGGTGCCGGCTTGATGCTGGTGGTTGGTGCCGCGTGGATGGCTCACCGCAGGGGAGTCCTCGGCGGCTAATATTCCTCATCAGTGCTTTTTGACCGCTCTGTATATGATGTTCTTTGTTTCATGAGGAATGTTCGCCCCCGCTATCTGTAGACGCAGATAGCGGGGGTAATTCGTATGTTCAGGGTGTTCAAAAAAACTCTACCCTCGCATGAATAAACCTTAAGGTTCGTGATAGGGTTGACATAACCGATAAATAGATGCGAGCTATTGTCAGGTCTTCGCCACCTGAAATACGAAGCGGAGCGTGGTACGACGAGTCCGGGCGCATGACGCTCCCGAAGGGCTCCCCGCGGCACGTGAAGAACGAGCAGTAGTGCGCACAATTCCACCACGAAAAGACGCATTGCATGAGTATTTATTCAGCGAAGCACCGTATTGTCACCGCAACCATTTTGGTTGCGGGGCTTCAGTGTGGGCTTGTTGTACCCTCCGTCGCAGCGGAAGCCCCCGTCACGACGCACTCTGCCATGCTGAAACCCTCCGCATTGAACGCGGACCAGGCTGAAGACAACCAGAAGGCGCAGAGCGCAGCCTCCACCATCACCATGAAGGCGCAGCTTAGGGATGGCGGCTACCTTCTACGTTGGACGGGCTTTCCCAAAGATCTGGAGGCCTCCAGTGTTCTGGTTGACGTGAACTTCTACACCCCTTCCGGTGAGTATGGTGGCTCCGTGCTGGAAAGCCCGACCCTAACTGAGGGGACCAAGGAGGGGGAGTTTCGCCTCCTGATGAGCCCGGCAACGGACTCTAACGTCGTGTACGTCATTGTTCTGGAAGATACCGTGCACGGCGTCTCCTACGAATTCTTTGTGACCGAGCGGGACAACCGCCTGGTTGAGGCCGCTGACCCGCGCAACGGTAAGGCAAAGCCCACCGAACCGCCGGTCGACATTGAGCGCGAAGAAGCAGAAACTGCCGAGGCGACTCCTCAACCGACCCCTGAAACCGTAAACCTGCCTTCGCCCACCGTGACATCATCCACCGATGCGTCGCCCACCGATACGAACGGTGACACGGTTCGCCGTACCGTAGACAACCGGAAGAACAAAGATTCTGGTCGATACTCTGTCTCCGAAGACACCAGCGTGCATGACCCGATAAACCAGCGCGAGGGTAAGGCGCACATGTCCATTCAGGACTCGCAGGGTAACTCTCAGGATGACATGAAACCCGTCACGGTCCGTGCCACGGACTTCCCTCAGAATGACAAAGGCTACGACCTGATCGTCATGGAAATCGACTCCAACGGCAACACTGTGGGTGATGCGCTCGCCATCGTGCATGTGGGTCCGGAATCCATTTCTGCCGGTGCTTTCGAGGCTGTGATTGGCGTGCCCGGTGCGTCCTTGCAGATTGGCAAGACGTACCTGGTGGCAGCATTTGACGCCGCCAATGATGGCAACCTTCAGCTGAATACGGTTCGTTTTACGGTGACTCAGGCTTCTGTCGAGAATGGTGGCTCGTCGTCTGATTCTTCCTCTAAGAACGAGAGTGAATCGGCTGCGGAACCTTCTGCGAATCCTACGATTACCACTGATTCTGCAGGTGCATCTGGCGCGAGCACACCCGCCGCAGGATCTAGGTCTAAGACCCGCGGTATTCAGGCTGATACCGCCATGGCTCCGGGCACTAAGGACGCCACGATTTCTGTTCCGCGCCCCTCGGGTGGTTCTGTTACCGAGTCTTCCTCGGCTCTGGGGTACCG
>QWCI01001075.1_pt1 | contig 10987 bp, 9 predicted proteins | sample 1972541 | NCBI WGS metagenome assembly QWCI01 (sample SAMN09866712, study PRJNA288562) | Human oral metagenome isolate term3_saliva, whole genome shotgun sequencing... | isolation source: mouth | host: Homo sapiens | place: USA: California | reverse complement strand
GCCAGAGAGGGGAAAGCGGTTTATTTTCTTCTATAATTCGCAAATTTTCCCTCTCACTCCGAAAATTTTTCGGTTTTTTCCTCCCTCTCCCGCAAGCGGGCGAGAGGAATGATTGTTTTTTTCCATTCATCGATTTTTATGACCACACACAACCTTGCCACCCATCTTTCAGGTGTAATGCCGAAATTACTGAAAACCATTTTAATTGGCTTTGTTCTTAGTTTAACCGTTGTATTAATTATTGCTTTAGCAAAAATCAGTTATAGCTTATTTTTGATGGTACTCAGCCCAGATGCAATTGTGACGAATACTTTAGCTGAGAAAATTCTTAACTTTTTCCTCTATTTCGGGTTCTTAGGACTAATTTCTCAATATTTCCGCAGTGGCTATCATTTTCCGTTACGTTATTTTATTTATACGGGAATTACTGCAATGGTGCGGTTAATTATTGTGGATCACGAAAGTGCAACCAGCACGATTCTCTTTGCAGGTGCGATTTTATTGATGGTTATTGCACTTTGTTTGATTTTATATTCGGATAAAGTGAAAAATATTTAATCGCTTTTTACTTGAAAACCACAACAAAAAAGCCGATATAACAGCCCTATTTTGACAAAACAGCTCAAAAAAATGGTATAATCCATCACTATTTTTGCCTGCTCGAAAAAAACGGAAATCATTATGGAACAACACGTAGATCAACAATTAGAACAACAATCTCAAATCGAGCTTCTGATTGCTCAAGGTCGTGAACAGGGTTATTTGATTCTGTCTGAAGTGCACGACCACCTGCCTGAAGAATTGGTTGATGCAGAGCAAATCGAAGATATTATTCAAATGATCACGGATATGGGGATTAAGGTATTAGAAACAGCCCCTGATACTGATGAGTTAATGCTTGCCGAAAATATTACCGATGAAGATGTGGTAGAAGAAGCAACGAAAGTGCTTTCTACGGTGGAGTCGGAATTAGGAAGAACTACTGATCCTGTGCGTATGTATATGCGAGAAATGGGAACTGTTGAATTACTTACCCGTGAAGATGAAATTCAGATTTCAAAGCGCATTGAAGAAGGCATTAATGAAGTTCAATGTGCGGTAGCAGAGTATCCTGAAGCCCTTGAAGGCGTATTAGCTTGTTATGATGAAGTAGAAGCAGGAAATATGCGTTTAGTGGATTTAATAACCGCTTTTGTTGATCCAAATGCTCAAGAAGAAGATCCTGTAGATGATGATTCTATTCATCTTGATAACGATGAGCATCCAGATGTAGACGATGTTGAAGATGAGGAAGAAGAGGATGATGGCGACAGCAGTAACGCAGATTCTGGCGATGATAACTCAATCGATCCAGAGCTTGCTCGTGAAAAATTCACTGCTCTTAAAGAACAGCACGAAAAAGCGTTATTAGCCATTCGTAAACATGGTCGTACACACGCAAAAGCACGTGAACAAATCAATGCGTTGTCTGATATTTTCCGTGAATTCCGTTTAGTACCGAAACAATTCGATTTACTTGTGGAAACTATGCAGAAATTGATGAAACAAGTGCGTGCGGAAGAACGTCAAATCCAACGCTATGCGGTGGAATATGCGGGAATGAAGAAAGCGGACTTCCTCAAAAACTTCCAAGGTAATGAAACCAGCGAAGCGTGGATGGACAAAGCCATCAATGCAAAACGTGGTGGTGTGCCGAAATTAGCGAATTATGTTGAGAAAATTCGTTTAAATATCGTGAACTTGCAGAATTTAGAACAAAATTCTGGTTTGACCATTTCCCAAATTCGTGAAATTGGCGGACGTATTGCCAACGGTGAATTAAAAGCACGTCGTGCGAAAAAAGAGATGGTGGAAGCAAACTTACGTTTGGTGATCTCTATTGCGAAAAAATACACTAACCGTGGTTTACAATTCTTGGATTTAATCCAAGAAGGGAACATTGGCTTGATGAAAGCGGTAGATAAATTTGAATACCGTCGCGGTTACAAATTCTCAACCTATGCAACTTGGTGGATTCGCCAAGCGATTACTCGTTCAATTGCTGACCAAGCACGTACCATTCGTATTCCTGTGCATATGATTGAAACGATCAACAAACTTAATCGTATCTCTCGCCAATGCTTACAAGAAATGGGGCGTGAAGCGACACCAGAAGAACTTGCTGAGCGTATGAATATGCCTGAGGATAAAATCCGTAAGGTGTTGAAAATTGCTAAAGAGCCAATTTCAATGGAAACGCCAATCGGTGATGACGACGATTCGCATTTAGGTGATTTCATTCAAGACGAAAGCCTTGAATTGCCTTTAGATTCCGCAACGGCAGAAAGCCTACGTATTGCAACCAATGAAGTATTGGAAGGCTTAACCCCGCGCGAAGCAAAAGTATTACGTATGCGTTTCGGGATTGATATGAACACCGACCACACGCTCGAAGAAGTGGGTAAACAATTCGATGTAACCCGTGAGCGTATTCGTCAGATCGAAGCGAAAGCGTTGCGTAAATTACGCCACCCAAGTCGCTCTGAAACGTTACGTAGTTTCTTAGACGATTAATCTTTTTTCAAGCGGTCAATTTTTTGCAAAATCTTGCGAAGAATTGACCGCTTATTTTTTATTTCATCGCTGCTATGAATAAACTTGCTTTTTCCCTTCTTCTTACTCTTTTTTCATCAAATGTTTTGGCTGATGATATTACCCAATCCCTCCAACAATCTAAACAAGAACTTGCAGAACTACAGATTCAAAAGCAACAACGCTGGTTAGAACAACATCAATTCCAATCTACTTCGCAAGCAGTTGAAAATAGTGATTTCTCGCAAATTTGTTTAGATTATCAAGGTGTGAAATTTAAAGGCATAACACTGATTGAGCCAACGCCTTTTTTGCCTAAATCAGGCGAATGTTTGAATGAAGCTCGTCTTAATCAGCTGAGCCAACAACTGACTCAAGCCTACGTGGAAAAAGGTTACATTCATAATCCTTTTCAGTTTGAAGACGATCAATCAGGTGTTTTAACCTTGCACGTATTTGAGGGCAAAATTGTTGTTGTGGAAAGCGATAATAAGCGGTTTAATCTTGGACAAATCTTGCCAAATGCGATAGGTAAACCGCTGAAAGTGCAAGATCTCGACCAAGCACTTGATCAAGCGAATCGTATCACGGGAAACCGTGTGTCTGTCGATGTTTTGCCAGCTAAAAATGGCGAAGTTAAACTGAAATTTACGAACGAACCGACTTCCCGTATCAATGGTTCAATTGGATTAGATAATTATGCATCAAGAGCCTATGATCGTTGGCAGGTACGTTCTTCAGTTAGCATTGGGAATCCTTTTGGCTTATCGGATACGCTCTATCTAAGTGGTACGCATACATTAAAATCCCATCACCAATTTAGCCGCTCTGCATTGCTCTATTATTCTTTACCTTATGGTTATTGGACATTCAGTGGCTTTGCATCCGTTTCTCAGTTTAAAACGCCACTCTCACTTCAGGCGTTAAGTCTGCAGCAAAAAGGACGAACTCTCCAAACGGGATTAACTGCAGATTATGTTTTCCATCGTGGTTCTAACCATATTTCAACATTTTCAACTCAGGTTGAGAAAATTAACAGCAAAAACCGACTGGATGATGTGATTTTAGACCTTCAAAGCCCTAAATTAAGTAGTATTTCTATTGGGTTCAATCATTTGCAACTGTTTGAAAATGCCACTTTTGTTACTGATTTCCGCTATGAACAGGGGCGAAATAAAGGCGAAAATCAGCCAGAAGATCGTTTTAGTCGTTGGAATTTTGAGCTGAAATTTAACCGCTATCAACCGATTGGTGAACAATTTTTTCGCCATTCTCATCAGCTCACAGCACAATATAGCCACGATTATTTGCCTTCGATTAAACAAGAAGATTTAACGGGACGAAATAGAGTGAGAGGCTTAAATGATTTGAGTTTATCGGCAGAGAAAAATATGGTTTTACACAACGATATTGCTTGGGTAAGAGCAACTGAATTCGGCACATTTTCTCCCTACGTTGGGATTGATTTTGGCGTACAAAAATCCATACAAACGAATGTACAGCGAGAACAAGCCTTTGCTTATGCCGTTGGATTGAATTGGGCGCAGAAAACCTTTCAAGCTAACCTTGAATGGGCAACTGGGCGATTATTTTCTAAAACTGATGGTGTAAAACAAGAGCGATGGTTACTAGGAAATATTTCTTATCAATTTTAAGGAACGGTCATGAGATATTTCGCTAATGGCAGTCATTTATTAGATGAGAACTCGTTAATATGCTAAGAAATAGGAGAATGAAGATGAATCTGAAAAAACTTTTTATTATTCTACCGCTTGTAGGAGCAAGTCTTGCTACTTCAGCTGAAGTTTTAACCGATGTGAATCAAGCGACTATGTTCCAATTTTCTGCAGAAGCGAGTAGAACGGTGGAAAAAGATTTAATGGATGTGAGCCTTTATAGTCGTAAGTCAGGTAAGTCGTTAGTTAATCTTAAAAACGAAGTCTCTGCTAATTTAAACAAAGTGCTTGCAGCCGTAAAGCAATATCCTGAAATTGAGGTAAAAGCGGATGGGATTTCAAATCGAGTGAATTACAACGAAAAAGGTAAAGTGGATGGCTGGATTGCAGAGGGTTATATTAATCTGAAAAGTAAAAACTTTTCATCTATTGAAAAAGTGTTAGAAGGTTTGAGTAACCAAGTCGCGATCAATGATATTCGCTTTAGTGTCTCGCTCGAAACGATGAAGGTATTAGAAGATGAATTAACGTTAGAAGTAATTAAACGATTCAAACACAAAGCTGAGGTTGTACAAAAAAGCTTGAATGCAAAAGGCTATCAACTTGTGGATGTACAATTAAATACGCTTAATAGTGAAGGAACTTATTATGGTGTTCGTCCAATGATGGCAATGGCTAAATCAGCAAATTACTCAGAAGAAATGCCATTAGAGGCAGGCAAAGAGATCATTTCTGCGACAGCATCAGGCAAAGTGAAGTTTGAATAATAATCTTTAAAGCCGAGATGAGAATATGACAAAAAATTATTAGGATTGTCGTTATAAGATACAAGTGGTATTTTATTATGCCATAAGCTGTATAGGGTGTAGTCGATATAAAAAAACCGACCAAGCGGTCGGTTTTCTTTTTTGTTTTGCAAATTACGCTAACGCTTTGATACGTGCAGATAATTTCGCTTTGTGGTTTGCTGCTTTATTTGCGTGGATTAAGCCTTTAGATGCCATACGATCCACTACTTTTTGCATTTCAACGAAAGCGGCTTGAGCTGCTGTTTTATCACCTGTTGCTACTGCTGCATATACTTTTTTGATGAATGTACGCATCATTGAGCGTTGGCTTGCGTTGTGTTGGCGGCGTTTTTCAGATTGAACCGCACGTTTTTTTGCTGACTTGATATTAGCCAAGGTCAAACTCCTAAGATATCTGTGTTAAATAAATAAACATAAACCGTGGTTTATGTTGCTATCGATAGTTTTTAATTCATTTTCAACGAGACACGTGCTTGAAAATAACACCGTTTTTCTGTTTAAGAAAACGATAGGGCAAGATTTTATCAGTTTTTTTCTGATTTTCCTATAAAAAAACTGATAAAATTCCGATCAATTTTTGTGATCGTGTAGTATAGCCTATATCAAACAAGCAACCCCCTCTTTGCTAAAGAGGGCATCTTCTTTTAACTTGAGAATACTATGAGCAAAAAACTTTTAAAATCGGGAGTATTAGTCAGTGGGCTAACTCTCATTTCCCGCGTGTTGGGCTTAATTCGCGATATGATCGTGGCAAGTGTACTCGGGGCGGGGGCGATGTCAGATGTTTTTCTTTTCGCCAATCGCATTCCCAATTTTCTGCGTCGTTTATTCGCTGAAGGGGCTTTTTCTAAGGCATTTGTGCCCGTTTTAGCGGAATATAATTCTGATAACGACTTGAACAAAACCCGTGAATTTGTGGCGAAAGTATCGGGGTCGTTGGGGTTGGTAGTGTCTGCCGTGACATTATTGGCAATGATCGGCTCGCCTGTTGTAGCAGCACTTTTCGGTACAGGCTGGTTTATGGATTGGCTTAATGGCGGAGTTGATGCGGAAAAATTTACCCAGGCCTCGCTATTGTTGAAAATCACCTTTCCTTATTTATGGTTTATCACTTTCGTTGCCCTTTCTGGCGCAGTGCTAAACACGATTGGTAAATTCGGGGTGATGGCATTTTCGCCTGTGTTGCTGAATGTAGCGATTATTGCGATGGCTATTTTCGGTGCCGATTATTTTGAGCGACCAGATATTGCCCTCGCATGGGGGATTTTTTTAGGCGGTTTGCTGCAATTCTTATTTCAAATTCCATTTATGAAAAAAGCGGGCTTACTAGTGAAACCGCAATGGGCGTGGAATGATGAGGGCGTGAAAAAAGTGCGTACGCTGATGCTACCTGCGCTTTTTGGTGTATCAGTAACCCAAATCAATCTCTTATTAAATCAAGTGATTGCCAGCTTTTTGGTGACTGGCTCAATCACGTGGCTTTATTATTCCGACCGCTTGATCGAATTCCCACTCGGTATTTTTGGCATTGCAATTTCTACTGTGGTGCTCCCAACGTTGTCTAAAATTGCTAAGCAGAAAGCACTGAATGAAACTGCACGTCAAGCCCAATTCCAAACCACAATGGACTGGGGTGTCAGAATGGTGTTATTGCTTGGTATTCCTGCAATGATTGGTATTGCCACGCTTGCCCAACCGATGATGATGACGCTTTTTATGCGTGGCAAATTTGGGCTTTCAGATGTAATCGCTTCGAGTCATTCGCTCTGGATTATGTGTTTAGGGCTGAACAGCTATATGCTAATTAGCATTTTGGCGAATGGTTTTTATGCTAATCAAAACACCAAAACCCCCGTAAAAATTGGCTTAATTGCGACCGCTTGTAATATGTGTTTTGGCTTGCTTGCGATTCCGTTTGGCTACTTGGGGTTGGCAATGGCATCAGCATTATCTGCTGCGGTGAATGCCTCTTTGCTTTATCGCCAACTGTCGAAACAAGGGATTTATCACATTTCTCGCAAAACGATTTTCTTTATCCTAAAAGTGGCGATTGCTGCACTTGTGATGGGTGGGCTAGTCAATTATTTCTCGCCATATTTAGAGGAATGGTTTGAAATGAGTACGCTGATGAAAACCTATTGGCTTGGTTGGTTGATTGTGCTTGCTGTAATTAGTTATTTCGCAATGCTCTTTATTTTAGGCATTCGTAAGTGGGATTTTCGAAGTTGATTCTTTTTCGATTTCTTTCATTGATTGAACTAAATACAACAGGCGGTTAAAATTACCACAGAATTTACTAAATTGTGTGGCATTTTTGATGCCTAAGGATGAGAAATGAGAGTTGCTGTGTATAGCACTAAAAATTACGACCGCAAATATTTAACCGTTGCAAACGAGAAATTTGGCTCAGCATTTGAGTTGGAGTTTTTCGATTTTATGCTCGATCGTAAAACCGCAAAAATGGCAGAAGGAGCAGATGCAGTGTGTATTTTTGTGAATGATGATGCGAGCCGCCCTGTATTAGAAAAATTAGCGAAGTTAGGCATTAAAACTGTTGCGTTGCGTTGTGCGGGGTTCAATAACGTGGATTTACAAGCTGCGGAAGAGTTTGGCATTCAAGTGGTGCGTGTACCTGCCTATTCGCCTGAGGCGATTGCTGAGCACGCAGTGGGCTTAATGTTGACCTTAAACCGTCGTATTCACAAAGCTTACCAACGCACGCGTGATGCAAATTTCTCGCTAGAAGGTTTGACGGGCTTTAATATGCACGGTAAAACAGCGGGTGTGATTGGCACGGGCAAAATCGGGATTGCGACGATGCGAATTTTGAAAGGTTTTGGGATGAACATTCTGGCTTACGATCCATTCCATAATCCTATCGTGGACAAGTTAGGCGGCAAATATGTGTCGTTGGACGAGCTTTATGCCCATTCCGATGTGATTACTTTGCATTGTCCTGCGACCGCAGAAAATCACTATATGCTGAATGAAACGGCATTTAATAAAATGAAAGATGGTGTGATGATTATCAACACAAGTCGTGGTGGTTTGATTGATAGCCAAGCAGCAATTGAAGCTTTAAAACGCCAAAAAATTGGGGCGTTGGGTATGGATGTTTACGAAAACGAACGCGAGTTGTTCTTCGAAGATAAATCCAATGATGTGATTACCGATGATGTGTTCCGTCGTCTCTCTTCTTGCCATAATGTGTTGTTTACAGGACATCAAGCGTTTTTAACCGAAGAGGCATTAGTGAATATTTCGGAAGTGACACTGTCGAATATTCTAGACATTGCCAATAACGGCGAATGTGTGAATGCGGTGAAAGCCTGATTTTAGCTATACAAGCGATAGTATTTTCAAGATGATTTGCAACAAGCTATTTGTTGCAAATCATTTTTATTTATAGATAATAGTGCCTATTTTTAACGCATTATTAACTTTTTCTATGAAGATTCTTTACGCACTTTTGGGTTTTATTTTTCTCGGCATCGGCATTGCTGGCATTATTTTGCCAGGCCTGCCTGGTACGGTGTTCTTGCTGAGTGCTTTGTTCTGCTTTACGCGTAGTTCCGAGCGTTTGCATAGTTGGTTTATCAGCACCAAAATTTATCAGAATCATTTGAAAGAGTTTAATGAGCAGCGTGCGCTGACTAAAAAGGCGAAGATGCGGATTCTGATGATCGGCACAACGGCGATGGGTGTGACGTTTTTTATTAGCTCATCGTGGGTCATTAAGGCCATTATTCTATGTGCGTTGGTGGTGAAATATCTGGTGTTCTTTTTCTATATTAAGACGTTGGATGAAGATGTGCCTAATTTGCAAGAAAGTATAGAAAATTGAGCGCTTGAAAAATAAATAAAAGAACGCCCGTCTATGTGTGAACATAAACGGGCGTTTCGTTATACAAGCGGTTGATTTTGCTCGTCGTTTGGTAAAGAATTAAGCGTAGTACATCTCAAATTCCACTGGGTGTGGGGTCATATTTAAACGCTCAACTTCTTTACGACGGATGCCGATGTAGGCTTCGATAAATTCTTTGGTGAATACGCCACCTTGGGTTAAGAATTCAAAATCTGCCGCTAAAGAATCTAACGCTTCGCCTAATGAGCTTGCCACTGCTGAAATTTCTTTTAACTCTTCTGGCGGTAAGTCGTAGAGGTTTTTATCCATTGCATCACCTGGGTGGATTTTGTTGATCACACCGTCAAGACCTGCCATTAATAATGCCGCGAAACATAAGTATGGGTTTGCTAATGGATCTGGGAAACGTGCTTCTACGCGAGTCGCTTTCGGGCTAGTTACTGCAGGAATACGGATAGATGCCGAGCGGTTACTTGCCGAGTAAGCTAATAACACAGGAGCTTCAAAGCCTGGCACTAAGCGTTTGTATGAGTTGGTCGATGGGTTGGTAAACGCATTCAACGCTTTGGCGTGCTTGATGATACCACCGATGTAGTAAAGGGCAGTTTCCGATAAGCCTGCGTATTTGTCGCCCATAAACACGTTTTTGCCATCTTTGCTTAATGACATATTACAGTGCATACCTGAGCCATTGTCGCCTGCGAATGGTTTTGGCATAAAGCACGCAGTTTTGCCGTGTTCAAGTGCTACGTTTTGTACCACATATTTATAGATTTGGGTTTCGTCTGCTTTTAAGGTTAAGCTGTTGAATTTAGTTGCGATTTCGTTTTGACCTGCGGTTGCCACTTCGTGGTGGTGCGCTTCAATCACTAAGCCCATCTCTTCCATAATTAAGCACATTTCAGAACGAATATCATGTGCAGTGTCGAGTGGTGCAACGGCACAGTAGCCGCCTTTTTTCAATGGACGATAAGCGTTGTTGCCGTTTTCATATTTGCGGTTGGTGTTCCACATCGCTTCTACATCATCAATATGATAAGAAACGTTTTGCGGATCGGTTGAGAAACGTACATCATCAAATAAGAAGAACTCTGGCTCTGGACCGAACATTACGCTATCTGCAATGCCTGTTGATTTTAAGAAGTTTTCCGCACGAATTGCGATAGAACGCGGGTCGCGGTCGTAACTTTGCATTGTGTTAGGGTCGTAGATGCTACAGCGGAGAGAGAGGGTAGGGATTTGAGCGAATGGGTCAACAACAGCGGTTTCAGGGATTGGCATTAACAGCATATCTGCTTTGTTAATGGCTTTCCAGCCTTCAACCGATGAGCCGTCGAACATCTTGCCTTCTTCAAAAAGATCTTCAAGGTCGTCAGCAATAAGGCTTACAGGTAAAGAAACACCGTGCTCCTTGCCCTTAATATCGGTAAATCGTAATAAAACGAACTTGATTTCGTTTTCACGAATTATTTTTGCAACGTTTGCGATTGCATTAGTGTTTGACATTTTGCTTCCTCATTAAATACACAACGTGAAATAAAGCAGAATAATAACATTTCTCTTCGCTAAATAGTGAGATTTTCATTAAGAAAAGCAGAAAATTTCCTTTAATGAGATGAGTAATATTAAAATTTATGCAAAAAAAAGATGATTATCACGCAATTTGTATGAAATAAAAACAAATGAATGAAAGTGTTAAAATTTTTTCAAAAAGTGCTAGACAAGGGAGAGCGAAATCTATAATATACCCTTCCGTTGCGGCGCACTAATCAAAACAACGCGTTCGTAGCTCAGTTGGATAGAGCGTTGGCCTCCGGAGCCAAAGGTCGCAAGTTCGAATCTTGTCGAGCGCGCCAGGTCAAATGCTAAAACCAATGAAGTTATGGTGGCTATAGCTCAGTTGGTAGAGCCCTGGATTGTGATTCCAGTTGTCGTGGGTTCGAATCCCATTAGCCACCCCATTAAATATCTCGAAAGAGAATCAGACGGCGAGTAGCGCAGCTTGGTAGCGCAACTGGTTTGGGACCAGTGGGTCGTAGGTTCAAATCCTATCTCGCCGACCAATT
>QWCI01003850.1_pt1 | contig 10989 bp, 19 predicted proteins | sample 1972541 | NCBI WGS metagenome assembly QWCI01 (sample SAMN09866712, study PRJNA288562) | Human oral metagenome isolate term3_saliva, whole genome shotgun sequencing... | isolation source: mouth | host: Homo sapiens | place: USA: California | reverse complement strand
TTTGTATATGTTATAGACTTATCCTTTAGCACAGTAGAAATCTGCTCAACAATCTCATCACCTGATAAGTTTCTTACAAACTTTTTGCCTGTACCACAAAATGAACAACCAACAGGACATCCAGACATAGTAGAACAGCAAATAACTGTTCTTGTTTTATAGTCAGGATATTTGTAAATTACACTTTCAGCAACAAAGTCTTCTTCTGTAAATACATACTTAGATACATTCCCTTCAGAGCTGTCAAAGACTTTAAATTTCATAACTATGTACTTTATCTAGTTTTTATTTCTAAGTTTTTCTTCCTCGGAATACCACTGTCTACGAAATGTATATCCAACTTCCCATGTATAAAACTCTCTTTCATCAATATCAGTTGTAAATACTTCTCCTGTAGTAGTGTTTTTAAGAGTTACTATGTATTTGGTTTTAGTTCCAAACACTAAAAATTTACTTGTAATTGCCTCATTTTTATCTTCTTTTTTGTTTATGTTTCTTTTTCCTCTTACTTGCGTAGGATGTTGACCCTGCACGTGATTTACTCTTTTTGTTAGATAAATCTTGCCATTCTTTGATAAGTTATCTCCATTACTTAAAGGTTGATAATACAAACCACTTGCTTTATGTTTAATCTTGTAGGGTTTCATATTTCAACCTTTTATCAAAAATCGCTCTAATAACTGCCGCATCCCTTTCAGCTTGTTCTCTTTCACTTAAAAGATAGTAATTTCCAGTCATGTAATTAATATCATCAATTGCAGTACAGTCCTCAGTTTCGGTAACTAATCCACATCGTATATACAAATATTTTTCATATTTCTTTACTCTTTTCCTTATTTTTTCAATCTCTTTTGTTTCAGTATTCCAACGTAATTTCTTTGAAGCTAATTCTTTGAAGAATCTCTGTTTCTCTACATCTGTAGCATGACGGAAAAAACTTGTTATGAAAAAATCGCTATTATTGATACCTTGATTATTGTAGTAAATACAAAACAAATTAGTATTGGTATCATAGCATTTGAAAATAACCACCGTATTGCCATTTTTTGAATGTAAAATATCGCCGTCTTTAAATCTTTCTTGCATATCAATAATTTTATACATTTATAGTAATACATTTTTATTCAATTCTTCCATATACTACTATGCAAAACTATATGAATGGAAACAATTGCTAAAAGAACTCCGATTATTATACCAAACGTTCTCTGGTATATTATCGTTGTGGATAAAGTCTAAACTTTCACTGAAATCATCGTTGCACCCTGGATAAAAATGTAACTCTTTTAGCTTCATCATATCTTCATAGGAAACATTGTTAATATCGTCTATCCTAACAATGAGTTCTTCGTATAAACAACGAACAGGCTCATTGACAGCTCTATCAGTATTCTGATACTTTAACAATAGTGTTAACGCTTCAATCAATTTCTTATTCATATTTTGATATTGTTTGATTTCATATATTTAATATATCCCACTAAATCATAACGTTATAAGAATTTGATAGTAAATAAAAAAATGGACGACAAATATCATAAAACATTTGTTGTCTAAAATTCCAATAATACTTTTAACTACATTCTTCATCTGTTTCTTCATCATTAAAGAACTCTTGATGAGGAGCCCCAATAGGTTCACCTGGGTCTAAATCACCTCCAACACCTGGACTTGCTGTAATTAATAGTGCTTCACTTAATAAATCTATTTGTTGGAGCTTTGGACTTTCGTATTTTCGTTTCATAATTTTTCTTGTTTTTAATCTGGCCAACCTACAAACATAATTACTGCTCATTATTAAGTTCTTCGATTAACACGCTCATATTCTTTATTTTTAATCATTAAAACATTAAATAATGGCTATTTGATTTTCTTTTAACAGTTCAAATCCATCATTCAAAGGTAAACTGAACCCTGCAGCATGTAAATGACCATTACCACCATATTTTTGTGCCAATGTTTGTGCTGAATGTTCATTAAGTTTGTTTGTAAATAAACTTCGCGTTGAGAAATTTATAATTCCCTTATCTAATTGCACACTGAAACCAGTGTATCTTACATCAACATCTTCATGATTTCCATTTATCAAAATAGCACCTACTTTGTGTTTTTTTTTGAAAACGAACGATTTTGAGCAATTCTCAAAGTGTGAATTGTATTTGGTTTATTTCTTTTTCTCTATTCACGATTTAGCCATCTAACAATGCTACAACAGTGGCACCATCAATACTTACTTCTTCTACCCCAAATATTCCATAATGTTCTGTTTCAGTATCAAGCCAATCTTTTTCCTCAATAACGACTCCAATATCTCCATACTTTTCGTACATTACTTGAAGTTCTTTTTGTAATTCTGATATTGTCATGATAGATAATTGTCTATTAAAATTAATACTTTTTTCTTAAACTCTTCTTCTGCATCACAGAAGTAATAGTCTGATACATCATCGTCTGTGTCATAAACTATACCGTCTTTGTAGAATATTACCCAGCCTGGTCCTTCATCCATCATACCTTTTCTTATGTGATATGGTGCAATAAGTCCATTATATCTATCACATTCTGGGTAATCTATTGGAAATATTCCTACACTTTTAAGCCAATCTCTTAGCTCTGAAGTGTTTTTATTTATATATGCGGATTTCATAATTCCAATGCTTGTTTAAGTCGTAGTTTGTAAATTTGATTAGCAGCCTGCATAGTTTCTTCTAAAGTAGTATGAATGCTTGGAACAGTGTTAGGAATTACAAGTGCATACTTTTCTTTAACAAAACTATTCACTACTATATACCATCACTTTTTTATAGTATACCATTTTTCATTTCTTTATCTATGAATTCTTTTCGTAAAGATTCAACTCTTTTTAGTGCTTCTTCCAAAGTTTCTTCATTGCCTACATAGTATGCAATAGAGCCACCAACAAACACTCCTATATGTACAACACCATGACTATCTGTATAGTCACTAATGCTATAAAGCTCGTTTGCTCTTCGTTTAATCTCATTCAGATGACGATTTTTTACTTGTTCCCGAAGATTTTTAAAAATACCTAATGCCATAATTGTTTAAGTTTGGTTATTTTTTTTTTTAATTCACCTTTTTAATCTTACAAGAATTGGAGAGGATTTAATTGTTTTCCTCTCCAATCTATAAAGATTTTTACAGCTTATAGAAGATTAATCGTCTATGTAGCTCCTTATGTAGTTTGCAGTGTGTTTTGAACACCTAACTATTTTAGATTTGGTATGTGCCACATTGTCAGTGCGTAGCATAGAACATTCTTTAGCTACCCATTTAAACCTTTTTGTGGCTATATGTAGTGCCTTATCCTTGGGGTCTCCTATTCTTTTTAGGAATTTCACTCTGTCGTGTACTTTACACTCTATCGATGCCCCTAGATGTTTAAAATTATCAGCGTTAAGCTGTGTTGCTAACTCTGCTAAATTTTCCAAACAAAGTGCAGCAAATTCTCTACTAATTATTATACTGAAATTCTTTATTTATTGTTAGTTTGTATTATAGATATTTTTAGCTCTTTGTAGTGTTATTCCATACAAGAGCCACTGTCAACAATCATTGAGTCAACAGAGTCTGTTGCTGTAGTATTTGATTCAGAAGCACAATGTTGGCATGATACCATACTAACAGTGCAAATCATAATTACTGCAAAAATAATTTTCTTCATAATTTATTTTTTATCTTTGTAGAGTTTAGCAAAATAACTGGCCTTTTTTCCAAGAGCTTTATTGTAATTAAATTTCTTGTTAACTTCACTCATATTAAAACTGCAATCTATTTCATTTAAATAGAACAGACTACGTTGTTTAAATACCTCTTTATTCTGTTCATCATTGTCTAAAAATGCCCTATAATACAAGCACTAGCTTCACAAAGTTTATCTTTATTGATTTGAATTAAAGTTTGTTGAAGTTGTGTATAAGATGTTACTAAATCTTCAAAATCAATATTACCTTTACTCATTAAATGCATGAGAGCTAATTTGATTTCTTCTTTCGGTTTTCTAGACAACATCTGTAGAAGAGTTCCTGTATCTAAGTTTGGTTTCATACTTAATTTATTAAGTGTTTGTACTGAAAAGTGCTGACTACGATTTTCTAATTTTCCAATCATATCTTTGTCTTGAAATACAAAATGTTTCAGCCTCTTTTAAAGTTTTAAATTCTCGAAGAGTTCTATCTGTTCTGTCTATTACTCGGTACATACTACTAAATGAAAAAAGCTATTATTAGCATAGGTGTTTTTATGTAGAACAAAGATTTTAACCTGTTTAAAAAGGTATAATCACTTTTGAAGTTTCTTCTCTTAGTCCTTGAAGTACATCAAGTTCTTGAGTAGTTTGTTTATATCGGTATGCTGTTACTTTAACTGCTGTTTGTTTGATTACAGTCTTAGTAAAGCTTTCATCAGTGCAGATAAAGAAGTCTGACAAATTTTGATGAGTACCAAAAAACATTGGGTGACAATTACACTTTGTTTTTGGTGAAGTCACATTAGTATAGATAGTGTCAATAAATCTAAGAGGAAAAGCTATTTTATCCCACTCATTTTGTGTGAGTGCAGAGTTGTTGAAAAGCTTATTCCAAATAGTAATGTCAATAGGCGAATTTCTCCATACTAATGAGTCCCATTTATTCATTAGGGCATAAAAAGCCACTTCAGGATATTTGTTGATGGTATAGATTGCATGATAAATATAACTGGCAACTGTAAATGGGGTTACACCTCGACGTACCCAATTATCATTATTGATACTACATTGTTTACATAATTCCCAGTCAATAGTTATTGCTTTGTTAAATTCATTGAAATGTGTTGTCACTAACTTATGAAATATTAAGTCAAAGATATTAAAAGAAAAGGTACTATACGTTTTCATAGTACCTTTTCAAATAATATCATTAATCTTCAGCTACAAAGTAACTCTCGAGAGTGCCACCAAGAGATTCTGCAATTCTTTCAAGATGCAGTAATAGTCTTTGGTCATTAGACATTTGATGCCAAACTTTTGCGGGGAATCTAACGTCTTGGGGTTTAAACCAACTAGGACAATCTTTCGAGTCAGTCATGTAGTTATATGCCTCTCTAGACATATTGAGGATTTGATGTGCCGGTTTTCTCTTACAAATGTGTAAAGAAGTAAACTTAGTAATATGTTTTTTACTTTCTTTGTCAAATTCGGTTGATTTGACTGTGAAAGTCTCTGTCATATTTTCAACAGGAACCTCTTCACCATTTTTACTATTTTCGAAGCATAGTTGCTTGCTGAAAGTAGTAGCACCTGGTACTACTACTGTCAGTCTTACTTTATTCTCAATCATTTTGTTCTGATTGTTTTACACAATGCCCAAGGCTCTGTATTCTTGTATGTGTCTAGTGATTTTTTGGGTACAATAAGTATAGTACTGCCTTGTTCTAAAGCACGGTACATTGATGTATTATCATCCACTTTTGGAGGAATTTAGTACAATTATCACACAATGGTCCTCCACCGACCTCAGTTGAGTAAGCAACCATTACAGGCTGATTAGAGTCTTTGAAAATAATCTCTTCTAAATAACCATTATAAGAAAAAGCGTTTAGACCTATCATTGTAATCGTTGGTGGAATACTTACTGATGTAACTTTTGCGGGTCCATATAAAAACCTTTCACATAAGTATTTAACAGGAAACCACTTTCCTTTGTAACGAACAGAGTCTTGGATATGTATATCTCCTGAACAATTATTACAATCAAGAGCAAAGGCATGTGCCGAATGAAAATGGGAATCAGGGTCTAAGTTTATTCCATAGATAATACCATCTACAGTGACTGTAGGAAAGTCATATTTTGGTGGGTCTTCTTTTTCACATGAAAAGAAAACAGTACTCATTAAGACGAGTAATAGTAAATTGAAAATTTTCATAGTTTTGTAGTTTTTGATTATTTGGAATCTAGTTGTTGAATTTTGAAGTAAAGACTTTTGGTTCTGAGAAGCTGTTTGAAACAATACTTCCAGATACTTTCATAAGTTCTTGTGCAAATTCTGGTATGTGAGTTTTTGAATTTGTAGAAAGTGCAGAAGAACTTATGACGTTGCTTTGTCTGTTTTGGAAAAAGTACTATTGAAAGTACACCTGCTAAATACATACTTATGAAGAACCAAGTAATAGCAAGTGTTGACTGAAAAATAGTCATTGGAAAGTGTGTGTACCAGAAATATTGCTGATAAACAGGGATTATACAAAAAATAATGAATGATATTTTTCTGAAAATTGGAAAGTAAAGTTCCATTTTTAAAGATGTTTTTAGATGATAGAGGCTTTATTCTTAACTTAACTTTACAAAGTGTAACTACTTACGAATGATAGTAGTGTAAGATTCAATACAGAGAGCCTCAGATTCAGAGATTTCAATGAGCTTACCAAAGCACTGCATAAAGAAACGCTGTTTAATGGGAATACTCTGTGAAATAGCTTCTACTTCAGAAATGTGAGAATGGTGCCAAGCTTCAAGCTGTCTACGATGATGTCTCATAGTCTGCTTAGGATTTTCAGAACTACATACTAATGTAGATTTAATACGCTGTCTCATTTTTTAGCAAAATTTAGATGTGAGAAAATGTTTAACGACAAGTTTGTTGGTAAATTTTTTATTTAAGCCCTTTAACCACGTCAAGGTCAACTGTCTAAAAAGGGATTTTTAGATTTTAGTAAAAACATAAGTCTTTAAAAAAATCTAAGGGATTTCAACCTACTCTCTATATAATTCAAACTAACAATATTAGTCTAGTCAAGTCTTTTCAAGTTTTCGTGTTTGGTAATTCTTTAATTGGTCAATGAGTAAATTTTTTACAAAATTATTGAGTAAATTATCTACAAAATTAACCAATGACTGATACGAATTTTTACTCAAAATGTACGAATTTTTTTATAAAAATTGTATTGTCTGATTTGTCTTTCCATGAAACCATGAAGAAGCCTTTTCTGTAAACACAGCTACCAAAAGTATCGTACGTTTCATGTTTGGTTTTTAAATAGCTTCCACACTGCTCACCTTCAATACAAAAAAGCTCATTTTTTTCAGATTTCATGAGATACGTTTTTAAGTTTTTTATACACTACAACACTCTTAATTTTCAAGTAGTTACATATAGTTTGTTAAAGTAAAATACACTACAAAAAGTATGCTTGGACAGTCAGAATATTTCAAGCAAGAATATTGACTGTTTTTGACTGTTTTTGATGATTTTTGAGTAGTGTTTTTGAGAGTTTTTTGTAGTGTTTACTCTACAGATTTTACAAAGTTTTTATTGTTCAAAATGTCGGAAAGTTTGGTAGTGTTTTAAGTGAGTTTTGTAATAATTATTTATCACTGCACTACATAAAAAATTCTCTACATTTTAGGTAAAAAATATTTACAAACTCTACAACACTCCAAACAATGAATTTCAAAGAATCTTTGTCGATAACTCAACCATAAAACAACCGACAGTGATTCTTTGAAATTACAGTGTTTTGTATCAAAAACCATTTTAAAGCCATTTAAGACACTTTTACAAAGTCAGTGGAGCAACAGTCCACTTAATAGATAAAAATGCCTTAGAGAGCCTCTAAATAGCCTTAAATACAATTCTAAACCATTACACTACATATCAAAAACAAAAAGGTAAACAATTTCAATCTTCTGGTTAATAAAAAAGCTCTTGAATATGCAGTGAAGTGTTTTGGGGTGTAGTTACAAAGTATGGACTCTCTCACATACATGCGCGCATGCACACATGTGCGGGCAAGCAAGAATAGGATTAGTGTATTTTCTCTCTTATTTCTTTCTTTTTTAATTTCTTTCTTTTTTTAAGAGAGTGTGAGAGAGTATTTTTTTCTTTCTTTATAAAACTCTTTCTTGTTTCTCTCTTTAAAAGATTTTAGATTGAAATAACTTGAGATTTTTTACAAACAACCCTGCTTACAAATTTTTTATGTATAACAGAGTTATTTTACAAAGTTAAAAAAAAAAATAGTCTACCAATTAAGGTAAACTATTTTTTTTCGTAGTTTTTTAGTTACTCGATGCTCCAGAGTTTAGCTGTCATTACTCGTTTGTCTCCCTGCAAATAGCTGTCAAATGCCACTTTACTAGCCTGCCTTGCTTCATAAGGTCTGGCAACTTGACCAAGATACGTAATGGTCAAGCCATTAAAAAAGTTGGTTTCTTCAGCCCAAGCAACGAAGTCAAGCAAAGCCCGTGTTTTCGGTTGAAAGCATCTGGAGAAATCAAAATCTTCTACTACTTGAGCCGTAACAACTTTTTCTATAGGCTTTTTTGCTTTGTCTCGAGAAACGGAAATAAATTCCCCTTCTGTGTGATAACCAGTCAAACTTGACAAGCCCATAAAAGAACGGACACTGATTTTTTGTCCTTCTTCTGTACTGATAGCAAAATACGGAATTTGTTTGCCATTACTCTCAGTATAGGCAACTTCCAGGCCGTTTGCCGTAAAAGTTTGGCCTAAAACATAGCCATTTGTGCCAATGTTTGGGTTTTCGTTCTTCGGTTTAATACCTGCCTTTTGTTGTGCTTCTTGGAAAGCCTTAACTAGTTTGCTTTCTTTTGCTACATCTTTTGCTGTGTTAGCCATAATTGTAAATTTTTAATTTGTTTGTAATTTGTTTATTTTTTTAGTAGAAAACATTGAATACTATATCAAATATATACTTACTTTGTTTTTCTACTAAGACTGTGGGGGGGAATTAGGGGGTTACCTACCCAAACATAAATAACTATTACCAAAACATAAATAACTATCATCGTATGAGTAACTATCATCAAAACATAAATAGCTGCCACCGCTACCACTATTTTCCACCACATTACCAAAGCACGAATAACTACTACCTAAAAAAATTCCACCACTGAAAACACTTCTAATTTTAAAATCACCAATACACCTAGTATGGGGGGGCTAATTTAGAGTAGTGTTTTTTTCATATCAGCCACTTTGTGTTTAACATCTATAGTCTGTATTATTGTAAAGCAAGATAAAACACTTTAATCTATAAATTCTACTACATGAACACCAATACATTTGAATCTATGATGCTACACTGTTTAGCTGAACAGGACAAACAAATCACTGCTCAGGAAATTACCATTGCTAATCTTAGCAAAGAAATTGAAGACATACTCAAGGCACTAACCAGCCCCGAAATCGGGTGATTAAGTATAGTTCTATATATGTAAGTATAGTTCTGTGCCTGTATAGTAAAAACCTCTGTGCTCATATAGTAAAAACCTTTTTGCTATAAAGCAGTGAACTACAGACAGTTAACTATTTTTGTTAACAACCTTTAACACTATTTATTAACATCCTTTAACATGCCAAAATCTGAAGCCAAAATTCAGCACGTTCAAGTGCCTAATAACATGTGCAATTCACACGAATTTGAGCCATTTGATTTGTATGTTTATGCTACTATAAAAAGGTTTATGAATACCACTACTAGAGAAGCTTGGCCGTCTTTAAGAACTCTAAAAGAATTAATTGGCACAGGCCATAGTAAAATCCTCAATAGCATCTCCAAACTAAATGGTAAGTACTTAGACATAATCTACAGAGATGGAAAGAAAAAATATCTATTCTCCAAAAAATATAAAAACTTTGAACCTTTCAGTAAAGCGTTTTTAGATAAACAAGACCTAACTACCAATGAAAAATCTTACATTATTGCTATTCAACAGTACATGTTTAAAGACATTGAAGGCCTTGGTAAAATCAGTTTCTCTACAAAAGACCTATCAAACTTAATTAACATGCCTGAATGGTCTGTCTACAAATGTGATAAAGAACTTCAAAGAAAAGGCTATCTCAATATAATTAAAACTCATAACAGAGATTATGATACAGGCCTGCCTTTGACTGAGAAAATGTTCAATATGAAATTGTTGGGTCAGAAAGTAATATGGTTACTTTCAAGAAACAATGAAAGAATCAAAAGAAATAACGAGCAACTTCTTAAGCTACAAAAAGATTTAAGAATTATGAAGAAACTTCTTTTACAGAAAGACAAGCAGCTCAAGAAATTATCAACTACTACACTCTCTGCAAAAGATGTTACATTAAAAATTTAATTAAAAATTTCTTACTATTACTTGGGTCAACCATTTAAAAACAGTATTATTGTATACAGACAAACCAAACATACTAAGATGAAATAATGTGAATGAACAAAATACTTAATGATTATGTACGATTTTTTTAATAGTTTATTAGACACTCTTACGAACTTTCTTAACAAAGAGGTTCAACCAACAAAAACTCAAGCATTTGAAAATAATCAAGTTAAAATAAAACTATACTCATCAAATGATTTTATTAGACTAACAGTCTACAGACTTGATAATGAAAACTCTGACAAACAAAAACCACAAAAACCTGAACTGAAAGCAAATACAGAAAAATGTAAAAAACTCAGAGAACAATTTCACACTTACGTAAACAGGTTAGACAAAGATTTATTTCTTCAAATTTGTAAAGAACACGAACCTGACACATTGAAAATGTATAATACAAATGTTGAAAACAATAACACTGACCCTGAGTTAATGCTAAAAACAATCAAACATTTCAAATCAATTGCTGACAGAGTAATTTCAGAACAGATATCAAAACTGAAAAGTCAGATATCTCTATAAAGAACAAAAAAAACAAAAAAAACTATGTCTGAACAAAAATATGTTGTAATTGAATTATCAAATGGAACCGTTACATACACTACATTAGACAAATTTCTTGCTTCCAAAATGAAAATAATAGAAGAATGTAATGCCGATAATATCAAAGAAAAAACAGCTTACTGGAACAGAATTTATAACCCAACAACTTCAGACACACTAAAGTACCACTACTACAACAAAAAACGTAATCGACATTTATGGACTACCAAACAAACAATTCCAAATGGTATAAGATATAAAAACGAATACAAACTAG
>QWCI01004878.1_pt1 | contig 11039 bp, 12 predicted proteins | sample 1972541 | NCBI WGS metagenome assembly QWCI01 (sample SAMN09866712, study PRJNA288562) | Human oral metagenome isolate term3_saliva, whole genome shotgun sequencing... | isolation source: mouth | host: Homo sapiens | place: USA: California | reverse complement strand
TACCGTGAAACGTTCTTTACGAGTTGGTAAAGGAATTGGACCACGAACTTGTGCACCAGTACGTTTAGCTGTTTCTACGATCTCCGCTGTTGATTGATCAATTAAACGATGATCAAACGCCTTTAAGCGGATACGGATTCTTTGGTTCTGCATTAGACCAGAGCTCCATTAAAATTTAGCTAATAAAAAACCAAACTACCACTTATCTAAAAGAACAAGGGAGCTCAGTTACACCTATTATAGTTCCAAGATTAGGAACATTATTATGCTGCCAAATTGGCAACACCATTTGATAAATGATTACATCAAACGACTTAACTCGTCTGTCTTCTCGCAAAGATACACGAGAAAAGTGGTTGTATGGTACAGGTAAAATTTGATTTTGGCAACTCTTTTTTCTGCAAATTTGCTAATTTTCTGAATCGCTTTTTAGGCAAAAATTTTTAGTATTTCTTATCATAAACTAGACTATTTTAAAACACCTCAAATTTCTATGTTGTTTTAAAATATTTTTCTCAAATTTTCGAGCGAGTTCACATTTTTGAAAAAATGTAGTTGAAACAATCACACATTCTCAGGTATTTATTAAAAAAATTTTTCATTTCACAAAATTATTGATATTTTAGGAGAAAATATGCTTCCAATTCACGCTGTAGAACAACCAATCTCTGCACTTTTTGAGCCTATTACAGGAAAAATTAAGCTAAAAACCCATTTTTCTTATTATGGTATTCATACAAATGGTTTTATGATTGCACTATATAAAAATAACACTATTTTTATTCGAGCATCTCGCCAATCGAAAACAGAGATTCAACAGCTAGAAGGAACATATGTATTACAAGATCCTGAAGTAGGTCTTAACACAAAAAACTTTTTCGCTATTCCCTACCATAGAGCCCTGAATGAAAGTCGTTTTTCACATTGGGTAAGAAGTATTTTGGAAGAATTATCTGAACAATATAAACAAGAACAAGAGAAACGAAAAACCCAAATTCGATCTTTAACAAATATGAACTTCAAAATGGAGAGAATTTTAAAGAAAATAAATATCAACAATGTAGAACAATTCCAACAAAATGGCTATATCAATACTTTTGTCAAATTAGTTAAACAAGGCTCTGACGGCTCAGATTTAATGTTATTCAAATTACATGGAGCCATTCATCAAAAATCTATTTATCATATTACGCCTGAAGAAAGAATAGAATTACTTAGAGAAGCAAACAAAGCAATGTATGATGCAGGACTTCGCCATAAATTTTATATTCCTAACGAAGAATAAATAGGCATGCTAATTTATTTGGGAGTTGTACTAGATAACTAGACCAAACTCCCCTTAACTCATTGGTTTATTCTAACCTAAATAGGATTTTTAGTCGTTAGCTAGAACATCCCCCAAAATTCTTGTACAAACATTAGTTAAAAGTTCAAAAAATGAATTTTATCTTCGTTTACATGCTTGGTTTAAAAGACATGAAGATTTTTTAAAAGAACGGAGTGATAAAGCGAATGAGAATGTATATTTCCCTTATAAAGTAGTAACGTAAGAGGAGCTTATGCAAGTTTGAAATATGATATGAATTATTTACCTTTGAAAGGCATACTGAAATAAATATCGAAAATACGACAAATAGGCTAGAAGGATTTTTTAAATAAAAAGAGTTGCTAATATTTTGAAAAATAAATATTAACAACTGTTTTGTCCACATGGCATAGTTTTTGACGAATTAGCAGCTATTTTGCCTACTATGCCTTTTTATTGATTAAATAACATTGGGCATATTTTCCATGCCCAAACATACTTAGAGTAATACATTAGACAATGCTAAGCCAAATACTAAGCAGAATGCCATACTTAATAAACCTGGAAGCATAAAGCTATGATTGAAAATGTATTTACCGATTTTGGTTGTACCTGTGGTATCAAAGTCAATTGATGCAATAATCGGACCATAGTTAGGCACGAAGAAGTAGCCATTTACTGCTACAAATACCCCAATTAAAACAGGTGCAGGGATGCCTAATGCGATACCAAGCGGGAATAATGTTGCCACTGTTGCCCCTTGACTGTTGACTAATACGGAAAGGACGAAAAGTGCGAAAGCAAATGCCCATGGTGCAGTTTCGACTAAACCTTTCACTAAATCTTTTACTTCATCTATATGTGCTTGCATTAAGGTGTCACCCAACCACGCAATACCGAAGATCGCAATCACCGCACGCATACCCGCATGGAAAACGGAACCTTTAGTAATTTCAGTACTATCTGGTTTACAAGTGAAGATAATTAATGCACCAATTGAAAGCATAATGATTTCGATAGTGTGTGCCATTCCCATTGGTTTGCCATCAAAAACTGGGCGAAGTGAAGGCACAGCCCCCATTAACACGACAAGCAATGCACCGAATAAGAAGAGTGAAACTGACACTTTTGCCGTTTTGCTCACTTCAATTTCCGTAGAATTTGCGGTTGAGTTAAAGGTGTCAGCATATTTTGGGTCTTTCAAACGGCGTTGATATTCTGGATCATCTTTGAGCTCTTTGCCCATTTTATTTACAAATACGCACGCCAATAAAATACCTGCAAGAGTAGATGGAATCGTCACCATCAATACATCACCTAAGTGAATGCCTTGTGGCTCAAGGAATGCCACAACCGCCACAACGGCTGCTGCAATTGGGCTTGCAACAATGGCAAATTGAGAAGCAATTACCGCCATTGAAAGAGGGCGTTCTGGGCGAATGCCGCTATGACGACTTACTTCAGCAATCACAGGAAGAACCGAATATGCAACATGTCCTGTTCCAGCCAATACAGTAAACGTCCACGTAACTAGTGGTGCGATAGCCATAATCATAAACATTACATCAATCGGCAAACCAGCTGGTTTTAAGCCAAAACCGAAGGAAAGAATGGCAAGCCCCAAGCCACCAAACACACCCAAACCAATCCCGCCCACGCGTGCACCTACTAAGATACAGAGCAACACAATAGCGAATTGCACAAGAAACATTGTAGACATTTGAAAAACTCCGTTGTAATTTAGAGAAAAACCCTCATAATTTGAGGTTATAACTGATTAAAAATCGCTAAATAATATAGCATAAAAAAATTTAATCTTAATGATTAGATTTTAATTAAAATCAAAAAATAGGAAAAAATATGCAGTTTTCAAAAATGCACGGTTTGGGTAACGACTTTATGGTGATCGATGGCATCACGCAAAACGTGTTTCTCACGCCTGACATCATCCGCCAACTTTCCGACCGTCATCGTGGCATCGGCTTCGATCAACTTCTATTAGTTGAACCCCCTTACGACCCTGAATTGGACTTTCACTACCGCATTTTTAACGCCGATGGCAGCGAAGTTTCCCAATGTGGCAACGGTGCGCGCTGTTTTGCCCGTTTCGTGACATTAAAAGGCTTAACTAACAAGCCTAATATTCACGTCAGTACTGCTAAAGGCAAAATGGTCTTAAGCCTGAAAGAAGACGGCAAAGTGCGTGTAAATATGGGTGAACCGATTTGGGAACCCGCCCAAGTGCCGTTTACTGCCAATAAATTCGAGAAAAACTACATTCTCCGTACCGACCTACAAACTGTGCTCTGCGGCGTTGTGTCTATGGGCAACCCACATTGTGTATTACAAGTCGAAAATATTGATACTGCCCCTGTGTTACAACTCGGCCCACTACTTGAAAACCACGAACGCTTCCCAGAACGAGCTAACATTGGCTTTATGCAAGTGCTCAATCGCAATCATATCAAACTCCGTGTTTTCGAACGTGGTGCGGGCGAAACACAAGCCTGTGGCAGCGGTGCGTGTGGTGCGGTTGCCGTCGGCATTATGCAAGACATATTAGATAGCAAAGTGCAGGTGGATTTACCCGGTGGCTCACTTTGGATTGAATGGGAGGGCGTTGGTCACCCGCTTTATATGACAGGTGATGCAACGCATATTTATGATGGGTTTATCAAACTCTAATTAAGGAAATTCTATGTTTAAAAAATCGTTTATTTTCGTATTACCATTCATAGTAACCGCTTGCTCTTCCAACAATCAACCAGAAGAGGCATTTCCAGGTCAATTTGCTGATGCAGATTATGTCCTTTCTGATCAAGATGCACAAAAATGGGTGGCGGAAAGCGAACAGGCTCGTCAATGTATTTATCCAAATTTGACCCGTATTCAACAAAATCATTTTTCAAAAGAAGATAGCTATATCCATGCCCAATATGTTTTCTTTTACCCGCTTGAAAAAGTCATTGGCGAAGAATATGTCAAAATTCTACAATCCGATGAAAAATCCATGGGCTATGCACAATATCAATTCAAAAAATTTAAAGATAAGCCCACCGAGATCCAACCTCTAACAACCCAGCAATGCGAAACACTGCGAGCACAAGCCCGCGATGATTTAGCGGTCGTTAAGGGGCAATACAAAAGTGGCATGGTGGAAGAAACGAAAACCGCAAGCGACGACAAGAAAAACAGCGATGGCGTTGCCACCAACCAAAATAAATTCTTCTTTGATATTATCAAATGGGGATCGGCGTTGTTGCTCTAATCAGCGAAAAGCGAATATCACAAGCGGTGAAATTTGTAAAAGAAATTGCAAATTTCACCGCTTATTGTTTCAAAAGGGGGCTAAAAATCTTTCTCCACCGACACAAACCACTCACCACTTTTTCTAGAATAAAATTCTGGAATATTGCTATCAATTTTGCGGTAGCGATAATTTAGCTTCGGTACAAAACCTTGCCATTGTAGTTTGTTATGCCAAATGGTGGCGTTAAAACTGTATTCTTTATCTTGGCGTTTTTTCATTGGGAAATAGAAATTTTCCGCTTGGAAATCACGTTTTACATAACGCACGCTCACGCGGCTCACAAAATTCTTCATTTCCCACACTGAACCGATATTCACCCCACGGCGAAGCGAAGATTCCGCTTTATCTTTGCTACGATCAACACTACCTTCCACGCCACCAAATAGCAACCAATTCGGCTTGGCTTGATAACTTAACGAAAGTGAAATACCGTTTAAGTAACCATTATGACGACGAGCGACAGAAGCATCGGCATAGCGTTTTTGCGTATGCGAAAAAGATCCTGAAATTGCCCAGTAAGCGGTCAATTCTCGGCGAAAATCTGCAACCGCCCCATAATTTTTGCTATAACGTGGTGAACCGAGCCAGTTCTGTTCTAAAAATGGCGTAAAACCGACCGTTTGCAAGGCTGAACGGTATCGATAGCCGAGCGAAGCATACAGCGATTTTTCGCTGTAATCTTGCTTATCCCAATAATGCACGCCACTAAAGCGACCATTTGTGGTAACAAAATGGTTGCCACCGACGTTCAGTTCTCGATTTAGCCCCACGCCATAACGAAAACCGTGTGCCTTTTGCGGCAAGGAATCCGCATCTTTTTTAAACCGCAAACCGCCTAACACAATATCTTGCTGAGAAGAGGCGTTATTTACGTTATCGGTTTGGGTATATTGCAGCTCCATATCAGGCTGCCAACTTTGCCGCTCTGCCATCGCCTGAATATAACGTTCGGTAAGTTGCTGCATTTGTGGTGAAAGTTCGGGCTTAGCACGTTCCAACTCCGCTTTTGCTTGGCGATATTGTTTATTCTCAAACAGCATCACACCCAAATCAAACCGCGGATAAGCTAACGCTGGCTTCTCGGCTAAAATCTGCTGATAAAGCGAAATTGCCTGTGGGTATTCTTTTTCCGCCCGCAACATCGCCCCCATTGCATAACGATAAAGCGTTTTATCATAATTCGTCTGCTGTTGATAAATTGGTAAGATTTTATTTAATAAATCCCATTGTTGCTTTACTACGCCATAGTTAATCAACTTCTCTAGCTTGGTTTTGGTGCTGTCTGCATCAGAAAGGGCAAACGAAGGGGCAGGCGGATTTTCTGTTTGTGGTTGCGTTTTTATTTGTGGTTCAGTCTGTTTAGGCAAAGTATTGTTCTCAAAGAAAACAGGTTGAGGGGCGTAAAAGGTTTCCGCTCGTGTTGCAAGCGGTAGAAAAATAAGGAAATTTGCGAGTTTTCTCATAGTAAATTTATTCATAAGTAAACATTGTTTTACAATGCAAGACATTCTATCTATAATGATTTGTACTGCATTGTTAGACAAAGGAGATAATTATGGCAATGACACAAAATTCATCTTTTAGCTTTCGTTTATCAGAAAATTTAAAACAAGAGGCATTTAATGTAATTGAAAATTACGGTTTCACCCCTTCGCAAGTGTTTAATTTATTCTTAACAGAAATTGCGAATACAAAAACGATTCCAGTAAACCTTTCTTATTTGAAACCAAATGCTGAAACATTACGTGCTATGCAAGAAGCTGAAAATGGTGATGTTGATATCATTAGTGAAGCAAATTTCGAAGCCAACATTATGGAAAATCTATTAAAATCAGTGAAATAATGGGTATGGAATCAGTTAAAACATTAAAAGTAACTGCAACTAAAACATTTCAACGAGATATTAAAAAGCTCACAGCTAAGCAACAATTCTCAGTAGAAATGACCGAGGTTTTGTATCTTTTACAAAGAAATCGAACGCTTCCAAAAAAATACTTAGATCACTTACTACAAGGCGAAATGCAAGGTTATCGTGACTGCCATATTTTTAACGATCTTGTGCTGATTTACCAAATTATTGATAACGAAGAATTAAAGCTCATTCGTATTGGTTTACATTCGGAAATTTTCTAATAGCTAAATGCCGTTTAAAACTCAGTTTAAACGGCATTTTCTTGTAGGGGTAAATCGCATTTGCTAAAACATCGGTGGAATATCAGGGCGAATGTTATTCGCCCCTACAGATCAGTTATTTTTGAATTTCACCGCGGGTGCCGCCGAAGCCAAATTCTTTATCTTTACCAACAAATTTAAAACGTGCAATACCAGAGACCTCTTCTGCTTCAGGTCCAAAGAAACCAAGTTGGTAATATCCATTCGTCATTCCTGAAGAAGAAACAGCTACCCCCTGAATACCTACAACAGCCTTATCATTTAAAGATATCTGTGGTTGGATATCAGCTTCTTTTAACTCAACTCGACCGTATAAAACTTGGCTAGAAACACTTCCCTGACCTTTTTTAGTATCAAAATCGACTTTGTAGATTAATCTACCTGACTCTGTTCCTTCACCAATATAAGTTGCTTTACCTGAATTTGGGATATTTCTTTCATGTGTTGCAACACCAACAATCTGAATATTATGTGGTTTTAAAGGTTGTTCTACATCATTGATAATGTTCTCAAATTCATTATTTGAAATAACTATAGAATATGGTTGATTATAAATTTGTTGATAGCCTCTATATTTCGTTAATTTACCATCACTAGAAATATTTTCGTGATCTTTATTAATAATATTTCCAGAAGAGGGAACTTCTTGTCCTAGAGCCTGTTCTTTGAGAAGTTTTGCTTGTATAGTGGCATTTGTTTTATCTCTTGCGTTTAATGCTTCTTCGGCTTTGCGTGCTTCTTCTGCTTTACGAGCTTCTTCTGCTTTACGAGCTTCTTCTGCTTTGCGGGCTTCTTCGGCTTTACGAGCTTCTTCAGCCTTGCGGGCTTCTTCGGCTTTGCGGGCTTCTTCGGCCTTCTTCTGCCTTACGAGCTTCTTCAGCTTTGCGTGCTTCTTCTGCTTTGCGTGCTTCTTCTGCTTTACGAGCTTCTTCTGCTTTACGAGCTTCTTCTGCTTTGCGGGCTTCTTCGGCTTTACGAGCTTCTTCTGCTTTGCGGGCTTCTTCAGCTTTGCGGGCTTCTTCAGCTTTGCGGGCTTCTTCAGCTTTACGTGCTTCTTCAGCTTTACGAGCTTCTTCAGCTTTACGTGCTTCTTCAGCTTTACGAGCTTCTTCAGCTTTGCGTGCTTCTTCTGTCTTACGAGCTTCTTCGGCTTTACGTGCTTCTTCGGCTTTACGAGCTTCTTCAGCTTTCTTAGCATCAGTTACTTGCTGACGAGCTTGCTCATTTTGAGCAGTTGGTTGATTAGTGTTTGGTGTGTTTGAACTGCCACCACTACTGCTACAGCCTGTTAATACGGCTAAAAGTGCTGCTGCAAGGGTTACATTTTTTAGTTTCATAAAGACCTCAATAAATAAAAGTAGGAGAAAAAAACCAAAACTATTATAATTTGGTCGAAATTATGTACAATAAACCAACAATTACAGTCAGTTACCGAATTAAGGTAACTATTTACCTTGAGAGAGCAGTGTATGAAAATCAATGAGAAAATCCGTCAGTTACGCGAACAACACCAGTTATCGCAAGAAAATATGGCGGATAAATTAGGGATGTCGGTAACGGGATATGGGAAAATTGAGCGAGGTGAAGTGCGTTCAAATCTATCTCGTTTAGAACAAATCTCTGAAGTATTTGATATGGATATTTGTGAGTTGCTCTCCGTGGGGGAAAATGAAAAGGTATATTTTAATAATACCGATAATGATTTTAGTAATTCTAATAATTTTTGTTTTGCTGTTGGGAATGGAAATACAGATCAAATAATCCAACAATTACAATTAATATTAAGTCATAAAGATGAATTATTAGCTCAAAAAGATAAAATTATAAATGGGTTAGAAAGAGAAATCGATTTACTCAAAAAATTACAAAAATAATATTCACAAGCGGTGAAATTAGTAAAAGAAATTGCACATTTCACTGCTTTACTTATAAAGATGTTAAAATAGACAGTGATATACTAAAATAATATGCAGTAATTTAAATAGGAGCAATTTATGGCAACTTCTTCTTTTAGCAAGAATTTTGTGATTTCTGATCAAAAAGTCGTCAAAGATTTATTATATGCAATAGATAATCCAACGGAAATTCAATTAAAAAAAACAAATCCCTCTCAGGAAGAATAGAAGAAACAAGATGTTTTATGTGCAATAAAAAAACAATTAGCCTCAATGAACTAATCGAAAACTTAGGTATTGAAGAAACACAGCGATTTCTTACCTTTTTTCAATATTCCCGAAATCCTGATGTTGAGAAATTTTTAGTACAAAAAGCAATTCGGTTTGAACAAGCATCTGCCACTTCAACACATCTCATTCTCAATGAAAATGGGCAAATTCTTGCCTATTATGCTCTTTCGTTTAAAGAAATTCGGATTGAAGCAAGTAAAACACTTTGGAAAAAATTATCGGGTGGATTAGGCGCAGGCAATATCCTAAAAGTGTTTCTTATTGGTCAAATTGCTAAGAATGAAGCCATTTCAAATAATCCTATCAATTTATCAACCATACTTGATGATATTTATCAGCAAATTTATTTAGCAAAACGTTCTGTGGGTGGGCGTGTTATTGTTCTTGAATGTGAAGATCATCCAAATCTTATCTCTCATTATCAGAAACACGGCTTTCAACTACTTCAAACTGTAGAAGATGAAAACCAATTAAAAACAATGTTTATCGTGCCAGCCTTTAAATAATCACAAGGAGTGAAATTAGTAAAAGAAATTGCAAATTTCACCGCTTGTTTTTTATTTCATCAAATGTGCGATCAACATATAAGTCGCAATCACTAGCAAAATAGTCGAATTCGCGTGGCAAGCGGTGCAAATTTAAAAAACTTTGCAACGGTGGCTGTCCGAAACATCGGTTCGTACCTGTGGAAAACGACCCGAATTTACACAATTATCTCTGCCCTTCGTATCGCTATTTGTTTGAGAAAACGATGCCGTATATGCAAGAAATGGCGAGAAGCATACGTTAAAAAAAGAATATGATAATCTCACCTTTGTAGAGGCTAATATGATTAGCCCCTACAAGAAATAATAAAAAGGATCTAAAAATGAACTTAGCTAATTCCCTTTACCTTATTCAACAAAACGAAATCCCAGTGCTTGAATTCGATCATCCCGTCGGAAAAGCCAGAATTGCTCTCCAAGGTGCACAATTGTTAAGTTGGCAACCTCGCCATGCAGAACACGATATTTTTTGGCTTAGCCCTATTGAGCCATTCAAACGAGGTGTTGCTATTCGTGGGGGCATACCAATTTGCTATCCTTGGTTTGGCACCGTAAAGCAGCCAGCCCACGGCACAGCCCGCTTACAACTTTGGACACTTAGCGATTACGATATTCAGGATAAACAAGTCATATTAAATTTCTCACTATTTGATGAGCATCAGATAATCCAAGCTCACATTCAAATGATATTCAGCGAAAAACTCCGACTTGAATTTACCCATTATGGGCAAGATCCTGCTCAAATTGCACTACATAGCTATTTCAATTTAAGTCAAATTGAGAATGTAGAAGTGCAAAATTTGCCGATGACTGCGTTCGATAAACTCACTGATCAACAAGTTAAATTGCCTACTACTCGTCAAATTCAACAAAGTGTGGATTGTATTTATCCTTATATTGGTAAAAATTCGATAATTTCCGACCGCTTGTGGGAGCGGAATATTGAGATCGACCACCAAAACGCCGACAGCATCGTGCTTTGGAACCCGTGGGACACTCCACCAAGTGCAATGCAACCGAATGATTACCAACATATGGTCTGTGTCGAAACCGCCCGCCTAAATCAGTTGCTCAGTTTTAAACAGCAATTGGCAGTGGAGATTTTAGTGAAAAAATAGCTAAAATTAAAAAACCGCTTGTAGATTTTCCTACAAGCGGTTTCTGTTATAGATACTAACGCTTAAACATGCTACCGAGTGCACCTAGACCACCTAAGCCACCGCCCATCATCCCTTTCATACCACGCATCATTTTTGCCATTCCGCCTTTACGCATTTTTTTCATCATACGTTGCATTTCATCGAATTGCTTGAGAAGTTTATTCACGTCTTGCACTTGTGTGCCTGAACCTAATGCAATACGGCGACGACGTGAACCTTTGATGATATCTGGGTTTGCACGCTCTTTGAGCGTCATTGAGTTAATGATCGCTTCCATTTTGATGAACATTTTGTCATCCACTTGATTTTTTACGTGATCAGGCAAGTTTTTCGTCCCTGGTAATTTTTCAAGCATCGACA
>QWCI01003169.1_pt1 | contig 11057 bp, 8 predicted proteins | sample 1972541 | NCBI WGS metagenome assembly QWCI01 (sample SAMN09866712, study PRJNA288562) | Human oral metagenome isolate term3_saliva, whole genome shotgun sequencing... | isolation source: mouth | host: Homo sapiens | place: USA: California | reverse complement strand
TACGCTATCTCCATCGGCTCCAGCTGTTTTCCGGACTTTTCATCCGTTTTATAAATGACCTCCGCCTTGGAAACTGCAAATTCAAATCCTTCTCTACGCATGGTCTCTACCAAAACGGAAAGGTGCAGCTCTCCTCTTCCGGAAACCTTAAAGCAGTCAGCGGAATCGGTTTCTTCCACACGAAGGGATACATCCGTATTTAATTCCCTAAAAAGCCTGTCACGAATATGACGGGATGTCACATATTTTCCTTCCGTTCCTGCAAGCGGAGAATCGTTTACCATAAAGTCCATGGAAATCGTCGGTTCGGAAATCTTCTGGAAGGGAAGCGGAGTCGGATTCTTCTCCGTGCAAATCGTATCGCCCACATGAAGATCCTCAATACCGGATACCGCCACGATATCTCCGAAAGAAGCCTCCTCTACATCCACTCTCTTTAAACCGTCGAAAGAATAGAGCTTGGTAATACGCACTTTTTTCCGCTTATCCGGATTATGGTGGTTCACCACCAGAGCATCCTGATTTACCTTGATTTTCCCGTTCTCTACCTTACCGATTCCGATTCTTCCCACAAATTCATTGTAGTCAATCGTGGAAACAAGAAGCTGCGTTTCCTCATCGGGGTCACCTTCCGGGGCCGGAATAAAATCAATGATACTCTCAAAAAGCGGCTTCATATCCACATCAGGGTCTTCCAACTTTTTCTTGGCATACCCGTTTTTAGACGAGGCAAAGAGGAAGGGGCAATCCAACTGCTCATCGGAAGCATTTAAGTCGAGCATCAGTTCCAGAACTTCGTCCACTACATCAGCGGGACGAGCCTGCGGCTTATCAATCTTATTAATTACGCAAAGAACGGGAAGACGGAGCTCCAAAGCCCTCTGCAAAACAAAACGGGTCTGCGGCATCGGTCCTTCAAAAGCGTCAACCAGCAAAATGGCACCGTCCACCATTTTTAAAATTCGCTCAACCTCACCGCCGAAATCCGCGTGCCCCGGAGTATCCACAATATTAATCTTTACTCCGTTATAGCTTACCGCCGTATTTTTCGCTAAAATCGTTATTCCTCTCTCCCTCTCGATAGGGTTAGAGTCCATGACACGAACGCCGATATCCTGATTGTCACGAAATACTCCCGACTGCTTCAAAAGCTCGTCCACCAAGGTGGTCTTACCGTGGTCAACATGGGCAATAATGGCTACATTACGAATATCTTCTCTCTTTTTTAACATGAATTTTCACTTTCCTGAACGAATCGAACAAACTTAAACTCCAACAATTTTACAGATTTTTTATTTTTTGCTTTAACTTATCGAGTATACCACCGGCATTTTTTGATTGCAAGGAAAACTGCCTGCGGTCCGTACTCCTCCATTTGCTTTACAAAGTCCTGATATTTCTCTTCTTTAACCCTGATACGGAGAACCACATTGTCCGTAAAGCTTTTCTCCAATATCGGAATATCCTGTTCGGTAAAACTGTATTCCAGTTTTCCGAGAAGCGCATAAGGAATCCTGAGTTCCAACTCTCTCCCCTCTATCCTCTCTAAAAAAACCGCCTTTTCGAGCACCTCTTTCGCCGCATCCGAATAGGCCCGGGAAAGCCCGCCTGTGCCGAGCAGTGTTCCGCCGAAAATTCTGCTTACCACAAGAAGAGCATTTTTCAGCTTAAGCCCTTCCATTCTTTGTAAAATAGGCATACCGGCGGTCTTTGCGGGCTCTCCGTCATCGCTCTGCTTCTTATGCTCCTGAACGATCCCTTCCCTCTCTTCCAGAAAGATATAGGCATAGCAGTGATGTCTTGCCTCTCTGTATTTTTTCTTGCACTCTTCAAGATAGCGCTCTACATCCTCTTCTTTTTCCAGAGGAAAAAGTCCGGCATAAAATCCGGACTTCTTCACTTCAATCTCTCCGTAAAAGCAGTCCTTAATAAATTTCATTCCTTAATCCTCGGAACTTTTCTTTTTGCTCGGTCCCTGTTCAGATATCGTAATCTTATTCTTTAACGGCTTCTCCGCGCTGTCCGAATCTCTGTTAGAGTCTCTGCCAGAATCTCTACGGGATTCTCTGTCCGAATCTCTATGTGCCTCTCCCTCCGAATCCTCGTCTTCATTCTCTTCCTCCGGTTCCTGATACCGGTAATAATGGTCATCCGTATCCAAATCACGCAGGTTTTCCGGCACCAGCATAGCTCCCCAGAAAGTATGATAGGAACATTTCTCCGTAGGAACGGTTCCCTTGGCAAAAAGCTCCGTAATCACGGCACTTCCCCGGTAATCCTGATAGCAGCCCGCGGAAGGCAGTAAGCCCGACTTTCTGCAGACCTTCTCCTCCACGATACTATCCGGTCTGCTAAAGCCCGGGTCTGTTTTTCCCTCATGAATTCTCTTCATGATTTTCCGCCAGATGTCCTTATGGAAACCGGTACCGCCATTGTATTCTCCCGTTCCGGCATCTTTCAAAACCTGATTATCATCACATCCTCCCCAAACTCCGCCGATATAATACGGAGTGTAGCCGATAAACCAGATATCTCTGTTGTTACTGGTGGTTCCGGACTTTCCTGCTTGACTCATTCCGTCAAAATGAGCTCTTGTTGAGGTGGAACTTACGCGCACGGACGAGCTGAAGGCACGATTCGGCTCCATAGACTCTTTCATGGCATCGGTCAAAAGATAAGCGGTGCTCTCTTTCATCACCTGCTGTGCTTCATCCTTTGTCATATCTAAAATAACCTTTCCGTTTTGGTCCAGAATCTTGGAGAAGAACTTGGCTTTTTGCATCTTTCCGCCATTGGCTATTACGCCATAGGCCTGTGTCAGCTCGAGATTGGACACTCCCTTAGTCAATCCTCCCAGTGCCAAAGCGGGGTTCTTATCGTCCTCTACCAAGGAACTGATTCCCAAAGACTTGGCATATTCATATCCTCGCTCCGGTTTCACCGTTTCCATAAGGCAACGAACCGCTACAATATTCAAGGAATAAACGATGCCGTCACGAATGCTCTGATACCCAAGATATCCGCCGGAATACCAGTTCTTGAAGGTCTTGTTTCCTACGGTATATTCCGAGTCATAATAAGTGGAAGCCAAGGTCGCTCCGTATAAATCTATTGCCGGTGCAAAGGAGCTTACCACCTTGAAAGTGGATCCGGGCTGTCGATAGACATTGCTGGCACGGTTTAAAGTTTTACTTTGTTTTTTCTCTCCTCTTCCCCCGGTAAGTGCCAAAACCTCTCCCGTATGAGGATCCATGAGAACAAAGGAAACCTGCGGTTCCAAGACATAGTCTATGGTTTCTCCCAAAACCCGGTCCGTATCCGTGCTAATCTTCTCTTTAAATTCTTCTACCCTTTTATTGGCCTGGTCCTTCGAAGTAAAAAGTCCGTTAAAGCCGATTCCCTTTCCTTCTTTTAAATATTTTTCCAAATCCTTTTCACTGAAGTTCACGATACTGCCGTCTTCGTGTTGCAAAGTGTAACGCCAAGTAAGGGAATATTTCTCCGTATCATAATTCTCCGGACGATTGACTTCCTCGTCTACTATAGCCTGAAGATCGGGGTGGAGTAAGGCTTATCCTCTCCGCCGGCCTTAAGATTTACATTCTGAATCCGTTCATATACGGGATCCGCCAAAGCTTCGTTGTAGCGAGCTTCATCGATATAGCCCTGCTTCAGCATATTTTTCAGAACCTGCATTCTTCTTTGTGCATTTTTCTCCGGATGCGTAATCGGATTTAAGCCGGAAGGATTCTTCGTAATTGCCGCAATAACCGTAGACTCCGAAAGATTTAATTCCGAAACCTCTTTATTGAAATAGCGCCGAGCGGCAACCTTTACCCCAAGGGTATTGGAGCCTAAGTTAATCGTATTTAAATACTCTGTTAAAATGCTCTTTTTGATTTCTTTTTTATCCAGCCCCGGTTGATCCTCCAGTTCAAGCGCTAAATACTGCTCCTGAAACTTTCTCACATACTTTTCAAACTTTCCTTCATGAAGACCGCCGCCAAATACATTGTTTTTAAGAAGCTGCTGTGTAATCGTGGAACCCCCTCCCGCAGAACTGTCATCGGAAACCACACCCTTTACCGCGCGGAGAATGGAGCGAAAATCTATACCGTTATGCCTCCAGAATCGCTCATCTTCAATCGCCACAAAAGCATTGATGAGATCTTTAGGCAGCTCTTCATAACTCACTCTTTCTCTGTTCGAGCCTTCCGTAACAAGGGTAGACATCAGGTTCCCCTTTTTGTCATAAATCTTTGTAGCATAAGCAGTGGGACCCACATGAATTTTATGAATATCCGGGGCTGAATCCAAAATTCCCTTAAATAAACCGTAGGAAAAAGAAAGACCTAAAAAAAGCGAAGCAACGAATCCGAAAAGGCATACAGTCTTTATAATTCCTGTAAACCTGTGCCAGATCCGTGCCCGCTTACTTTTCATTTCATATAAACGATTCTCTATACTGTATTTTGTGAACTTCATTCCTCGTCCTTAGCATACAAAGCCAAATTTACCGGAGACCATTTTACCATAATCCTAGCCGTCCTGCCAAATACTCTCAGGCATGATAAGCTGAATTTCTCCCATAGACATCGGTGCTATCTCTCCCTCCGGAAAAACTAAAACCAAGTGCTTATCGGCATTGATATAAAAGCTTTGTTCATCGGTGACTTCCCGGAAACCCTCCTCGTCTTCACCGTCCTGTACAAAATACTTATCTTCAGAAATACGGTTATGTTCCTTAATCTGCTTTTTCACCTCTTCCGTCAAGATTTCTTTATAGTTTGCAGTATAGGGAAAAAGCTCACTAAGCGTTAAAAGTTCACCGCTATGCTTATCCACCGTATAATAATGATTTAAAGTATGCGAATCTCCTTCCTCTTGTAACACGCTTAAGGACAGAACATAATACTCTTCGGAATTCAGAATCACTTCCGAGTGTACATCCAAATTCTTATATTCGCTCTTCGTAAGCTCTTCTTTAAATTCTTGAATGAGTTCATCCGTTATTTTAGCAATGTCGGCATTGATTTTTTCCGCCGAATCGGACTTAGCCTCTTTCCACGCCGAATCGGACTTGGCCTCCTCCGCTCCTACAGCGAGATACGGTGTCTGTACCTCGGCAGAATGAGAGCCGTCATGAAAAGAGTACTTTCTCAGCGTGATTAGCTGAAAATATCTTCCCAATCCGGGAATAGACTGCAAGGCATAGGCACTTTTCTCCGAAACATTGGGAAGAAGAACGGAAAAAATAAAGCAAGCCGCAACGATCGTCTTCAAAAAAGCCGGAAGCCTTCTTCTTTTAGTCTTATCCTTCATGGAAAGAACTTTTTCCTTCTTTTCTTCGGACTTTTCGGCAGAAGCTTCTTCGTCCGCTTCCATAACATAGCGCTCGTCTATCTTTCCCATCGCTTCAATCAATTTCCAGTCCTTCATAATAAACCTTCTTTTTCCAGCCTGTTTTTCAGCGCTTCTCTCATCCTGTGCAAAGTAACCTTCACCTTACTTTCTCCCGCTCCGTACCTCTCTGCTATTTCCTTTATTTCTTCGTGATAAAAATATCTTCTTACAAAGAATATCCTAGACTCTTTCTTTTGCTCCGAAAGGAAAGCATTAATCGCGGAAACCAAAACTTCTTCGTTCATATGCTCTTCCACATTGTTAAAGGAAAGCTGAATATCTTCTCCAAGTTCCTCGATACTCTCCGCAAGTTCCGCTCCCGCACGCTTTTTTGCATGAATCATTTTTAGGCGATTTATCGCACAATTTCGTACTATTTTAGCACAATACGCCTTTAAAAAGAGGGGTCTCTCCGGAGGAATGGCATTCCAAATGCTAAGCCAGGAATCATTTAGCACCTCTTCTATATCTTCTTGTTGAGACAATACCCCGGAAACAATCTTTCCGCAGTAAGCCTTATACCGTTCCTGCAAACGCAGAATCCCCTCTTCATTTCTGGCAAAAAACAAATCGATAATCTCTTTATCTTCCATAATCCCCCGCAAACTTTCCTCTTTCACCGGATTGTATCAGCAAAAATCTTCCCCGTATATCCCCTTTATTGAAAATATACGGAGAAGATCCGCGAAACATCATCAGAACAATCACATGATAAAATGAAAATTTGTCCAGATTATGAATTTTTTATGCTTTTTCTATAGAAAGTATCTTTCCTTCGAAAGGATCCACCTCGGAAAGCTCTCCTGTATAATGCACAACAACTTCATCTCCGTCTTTCAGTTTGTCCAGTCCTTCCGGCTTCTTATCAAAATTCAAGGCATAGCTCTTACCGTCATCGGTAGTTACCGTGAACATAAAGTCCTTAATATCGGAAATCTTACCTTTAAGTTCTTCTTCCTTTGCCTCAGCCGCTTTAGTACCGTCCTTTGCCTCTGTCTCCTTGGTGCTCTCCTTTGCCTCGGCCTCCTTGGTGCTCTCCTTCACCTCAGCTTCTTTAGTACTTTCCTTTGCTTCAGCACTGGTCTCCGCCTTTGTCTGTGAAGCGGAATCTCCCTTTGCTCCGCAGGCCATAAGAGAAACCCCAAGTAATGCGGAAACGGATAAGACACTTACCTTCTTCCACAGATTTTTTCCCATCAATGCAGTTTTTTTCATTTTTTTATCCTCCATCTTTCTTGAAGCCCTTACGCTTCTCTTTTTTTTGCTCGTGTCCATTTACATCTCCCGTTCAGGGATATCCTGTAAATCTTCACTCACATTAATGTAGACAAAGGATAGGAAAAAAGGTTACATTTTTTTTAAAAATTTTTCTTATTCACATGAACGAAGACATTTTCTCCGCGGTCCTGCGTACTTCTTCCCGGGGAATTTGCCGTTCTTCCTCTCACCAAGGCCTCGCACAGCTTAATATTATTTAAGGTTCTGTCAAAAAGAGACAAGGTATCTTCCACTGCATTCTTCTTATCGGAAGAGAGTTCCCTGTGAAGAAAATCCGCTGCATCCTTTTCCAAAGGGCTTAAAAGTAAATCATCTCTTCTGGTTCCCGATTTCTGAATATCGATTGCCGGGAAAATGCGCCTTTCCTGGAGCTCTCGATTCAGTACAAGCTCCATGTTACCGGTACCTTTAAACTCCTCATAGATGACATCATCCATACGGGATCCCGTATCCACAAGAGCGGTCGCTAAAATGGTCAGACTTCCCCCCTCACGAATATTTCTTGCCGCACCGAAGAAGCGCTTAGGCATATGAAGAGCAGCGGAATCCATACCGCCGGAGAGAATCTTCCCGGAAGAAGGAACCGTCATATTATAGGCTCTGGCAAGACGGGTAATGCTGTCTAAAAGAATGCAAACATCCTGTCCCTGCTCCACAAGACGCTTGGCTCTTTCAATACTCATTTCCGCAACCCTCTTATGATGCTCCGGAAGCTCGTCAAAGGTGGAATAAATAACTTGAACCTTATCTCCCACAACCTCTTCCATCATATCCGTTACTTCCTCAGGTCGCTCATCAATGAGAAGAATCATAAGCACCATATCCGGTTCATTTTTTAAAATGGACTGCGCAATTTGTTTGAGTAAAGTTGTCTTTCCTGCTTTTGGGGGAGAAACAATCATTCCTCTCTGCCCTTTTCCGATAGGGGCAAGCAAATCAAGAACCCTGAGAGAAGTAGAAACTCTCTTTCCCTCTCTTTCCATGGGAATTCTTTCATCAGGGAAAATAGGCGTGAGCTTATCAAAATCCGGACGTCCGAAAAGTGCGGAAAGCGGAAGCCCGTTTACTTTTTCAATGTAAAGTAAGGCACTGTAGCGCTCCTGCGGATTTTTGGATTTGGAATATCCGTAAATCATATCTCCCGTCTTCAGGTGAAAACGGCGAATCATTAAATTGTGCACATAGACATCCTGATCTCCGGGAAGAAAGTTCTCTGAACGAATAAAGCCGTATCCTTCCGGCATAATCTCCAAAATGCCGTGTACTTCTTTCGCATCGGCATCTCTCGGCCCCTCTTTTTTAACAAACTCCTCTTTTACAGGAGAGGACGGCTTCTCCTCGAATGGAGAAACAGGCGTTTTAACAGAACTCTCCTCCGGTACTTTCACTTCCTTTACGATCGACTTTTCTTCTTTTTCGAGCAATTTCTCTTCTTTTTCGAGTGACTTTAGTTCTTTTTCCGCTACTGCCGCTTCCGTTTCCAAGGACTTTTCCGCCGTCTCTTCCGTCTTCTTCGCTCCGGCTTTCTTCCTCTTTTCCGTCTTCACCTCGGCTTTTTTCTCTCCGCTTTTCTTTTCCGTCTCCGCCTTCGCCTCGGATTTCTTTCCCTTTTCCGACTTCGCCTCGGATTTTTTCACTCCGGCTCTCCTTCCCTTTTCCGCCGTCTCCGCAGTCTCTTCCGTCTTTTTCTCTCCGGCTTTCTTCCCCTTTTCCGCCACCTCCGCAGCTTCTTTCGTCTTCTTCACTCCGGCTTTCTTCGTCTTATCCGGCTTCGGCTCGGCTGTCCTCTCCTCGGTCTTTTCCGGAATTTCCGCCTTCTTTCTCCTCTTCGCTACACTTGTCTTTTTCTCTACAGGGGTGCTTTCTTTCACTGCTTCCTGATTTAGCTCTTCCATATACTGCCTCTCCTCTTTTTTATACTTTTTTACTCGAATTAAATTCTACTCGAATTAACGTTTCACTCGATTTACATTTTCACTCGACTCAATCCTACGCATATAAGTAATCATTGCATTTCTATCGACGAAAAAGAATCCTGGATAAAGCCCTAATCCTTTTTTAACTTTCCATTCCTTGGTTTGTAGGCTGATTTTTCACATGAAAATGAAGGGAAATAAAAATCTCTTAGACTTCGACCGCTCCGCTTACTAGAAATCGGAATACTTTTTAGAACGTAAAGAAATGTCAAAACATCCGCATGACCTTCCATCTCAATACCTTCTTCATTCTAACAAATAGAGCGGCAAAAAGAAATACCCTAAATCTCCACTTCCTTAGCAAGATAAAAGGAATAGAGCACTCTTCTCTTTACCCTTTTCCCGAGAATGGCTTCCAGTGCATCGCTGTAAAGCATAATCTGCTTCCGGTATCTTTCTCTCAGCTCTTCTCCCTCTCTTACACGGTCCGTCTTATAGTCCACAAGAATAATTCCGTCATCCTCCACAATAAATGCATCGATAATTCCCTGTAAAAGCACCTCATCCTCTTCCGTCCTTTCCGGAAATAAAGAATGATAGGGAAGTGCCCTCATAAAATGCTTCTCCCGAAAAAGTCGTTTTTCCCGAAATGCTTTTTTAAAACATTCTCCAAGGCTCGAGGAAAGAAAAGTCTGAAACTGCTCTTTGTTTAAAAGAGAAAGTTCTTCCTCTCCTAAGATAGCCGGAAGCTGTTCCAAGCCCTTATTGTAGTCAAAAAGAGCGAGTGCATGGTGAAAGCTGTCTCCGATTTTCGCTCCGAGACCCTTCTCTCTTTTTTCCGCATTTCTTTCATGCACTTGCTCATTTTTTCCACTTTTTTCCGCCTCGCTAAGCCCTTTGCTTTCTCCTCCCGTTTCTCCCTCTTTATCCCCTTGTTCCTTTACTGCCTCAATTGCCTGCTTCTTTAAGAGGGAGACGGCATACTTCGGGTAGAGATGCGTGTAAAGGAAAACTTTTCTCCTTCCTCTTCCTCTTCCTTTTCTGAAAGGGCTTCTCTTGTAAATGTACGCAGTTTCACAAGCGGATTTTCCAAACTCTCCGTAAAGCTTCTTGAAAAGGCCAACATGATAAAATCCAAATAAGACTTCGCCCCTCTTATATCTTCAATCTTGATATCTTCGTTCACCGGGTGCTTTTCCATATAGGAAGCAAGATTTTTTACCACTCCCGTCATAATCAGCTTTTCTTCCGCTCTTGTCATCGCAACGTAGAGCAGTCGAAGCTCCTCCGCCTGATTTTCTTCCTCCATTTTTTCCTTTATGGCACTAAGCTGTAAAGAAGGGTATTTGATTCTTGTTTCCTGATCGAGATAGGGAGATGCCATACCGAGCTCTTCATCGAGCAGAATGGACTCTCGTAAATCCTGCTTGTTGAAATTTTTTTGTAGGGAAGAAAGGAATACTACCTTAAATTGCAAGCCCTTTGACTGATGAATGGACATAATACGAAGAAGATCATCATTTTCCGAATAAATATTCGCCTCTCCCTCGTCATACTCCTTCTTCTTTGCCTTTTCGATATAACGAATGAAATAGAACAGCCCGCTGAAGCTCCCTTTCTCAAACTGCAGGGCATCCTCAATCAGTTGGTCGAGATTCGCCCTTCTCTTCTCTCCCATGGGAAGTGCCGAAACATAAAGATAGTAAGAAGTTTCCTCATAAAGAAGGGTTAAAAGCTCATGAACGCGAAGATTTCGGGAAAGCTTTCTATAGCGCTCCAGTTTCGTACAAAAATCCTTCCATTTCTCAAAGAGCGCTTGGTCAAGCGGCGGTTGTACCTGCAATGGATTCTCTTTTTCACTGCATATATTTTCACCGGAAATAGTTTCACTGGGTGCATTTCCACTGCATTGATTTTCACTACAGAAATTTCCGTCGGAAATAGCTTCAGCGGAAATGCAAAGTGCCTCCGTCAGGCTTCCGTACGCAAGTTTCAGGCTGCAAAGTTCCTCATCCGTAAAGTGAAACATAGGCGAATGAAGGACGGCGGCAAGCGGAATATCCTGCTTCGGGTTATCGATAACGGAAAGCATGGCAAGAATCGTTTCCACCTCTACCTGCGAGTAGTAACCGTCCGAACTCACCGCAAAGCTCGGAATTCCTTCCTCGGAAAAGATATCCACCATCTCTTTTGCCACTTTCTTCGGGGAGCGAAGCAGAATGACCATATCCTTATATTGTATATTCTTTTTATGCAATTCCTTCACACGGGAAGCTATCATACGGCACTCTAACTGCAGGTCGTTCTCCTTCTCTAAGCCGGCCTCTCCGCCCATTTCTCCTTGCCTTTCTTCCTTCCCTTTCGCCTTTTCTTCCTCTTTTTGTTCCCCTTTCTTTTTTTCCGGCTTGTTCTCTTCCTTTTCCATAAGGAGAAGCTCCGTCTTACTGTCCGTCTCTTCCT
>QWCI01001060.1_pt1 | contig 11072 bp, 5 predicted proteins | sample 1972541 | NCBI WGS metagenome assembly QWCI01 (sample SAMN09866712, study PRJNA288562) | Human oral metagenome isolate term3_saliva, whole genome shotgun sequencing... | isolation source: mouth | host: Homo sapiens | place: USA: California | reverse complement strand
AATCAAAAACTTACCTATTTGGGGGAGGTTGAACACCTTTTTTTGATGTATCTCAACTTTACAAGAAATAGCAAACTTTTATTAAATTTAAATTAACCCTTTTTTAACAATTTATTAAAACAATGTTTACTGATTACCTTACTTATTTTTTTAATTTATTTTTTTCCAATGAAAATCAGCTCATTATTATGTTTGCAAGTGCTTTTGTGAGTGCTTCTCTGCTACCAGGTAATTCTGAAATTGTTTTTAGCACCATTGCTACACAAACCATTTTATTTGAACACTCTTTGATTACCTCTCCACTTATTTGGCTTGTTTGTGTTGCAACAATAGGTAACACATTAGGTAGCTTACTCACGTTGTACTTTGGGAGACTTATTCCCGAGCCAAAATCTTTAAATCATAAATATGCTGAGTGGGTAATACATAAATTAAATCGTTATGGAACAATAATGCTTCTGCTGAGTTGGTTACCTCTGTTAGGAGATCTTCTTTGTGGAGTAGCAGGTTGGCTCAGACTTCCTTTATTAAAAAGTGCCTTTTATATTTTTATGGGTAAACTCATTCGATATTTGCTACTTTTAATCACAATTTACCCGCTTGTAAAATATGTTTTGTAGCAAAAAGGCTGAAACTTCAACAATTTCAGCCTTTCTTTATTTTAGTTATACACTATTCTGCTTGTTCTTTCTGCATTGGTGGCACTTCTTTACCTATTTTGGCATAAAATTCCACTACAAAATCATCAAAGCGATCCTCATCAATCGCTTGGCGAATTTGTGCCATTAAACGTTGATAGTAACGCAAATTGTGAATGGTATTTAATCGTGCACCCAAAATTTCGCCGCATTTATCTAAGTGATAAAGGTAAGCTTTTGTATAGTTTTTACAGGTGTAGCAATCGCACTCAGGATCAAGCGGGCTAGTGTCGCTTTTGTATTTTGCGTTACGGATTTTTACCACACCATCACTCACAAATAAATGCCCGTTGCGTGCATTACGAGTTGGCATTACGCAGTCAAACATATCGATCCCACGGCGAACACCTTCTACTAAATCTTCAGGTTTGCCAACGCCCATTAAGTAGCGCGGTTTATCTGCTGGCAATAATGGCGTGGTAAATTCTAAAATGCGGTGCATCTCTTCTTTCGGTTCGCCCACCGCTAAACCGCCCACGGCATAACCATCAAAGCCGATATTGACCAAGCCTTCTGCAGAAATTTTACGTAACTCTTCATAAGTGCCGCCCTGCACGATACCAAACAACGCACGCGGGTTTTCTAATTCATCGAAGCGATCACGACTACGTTTTGCCCAACGAAGCGACATTTCCATTGATTTTTTTGCATAATCAAAAGTAGCTGGATATGGCGTACATTCATCGAAAATCATCACAATATCAGAACCTAAATCGTACTGAATTTCCATTGATTTTTCAGGCGAAAGGAAAATTTTTTCCCCGTTAATTGGGTTTTGGAAGGTAACGCCTTCTTCTTTGATCTTGCGTAGTTTGCCTAAACTGAACACTTGGAAACCACCCGAATCCGTTAAAATTGGGCCGTGCCACTGCATAAAATCGTGTAGATCGCCGTGCATTTTCATAATTTCTTGCCCAGGGCGTAACCATAAATGGAAGGTATTGCCGAGCAAAATCTGTGCACCTGTTGCTGCGACTTCTTCAGGAGTCATCCCTTTTACCGTGCCGTAAGTACCTACAGGCATGAACGCAGGGGTTTCAACGTGGAATTCACCCTTTGGGCGAGAGAAGGTTAAGCGACCACGACGAGCATTACCGTTGGTCTTTTTTAATTCATACTGCATAAAAATCCTTAATAGAGAAACAGTCTATTATTTTTATTCAAGCGGTTAAAAACCGCCACACTTTTGCTAAATGCAAATTTAAAAACGAATGCCAGTGCCAAGCCCTAATCCAAAGCCTACGCCGTTTGAACCACCGCCGACATTTGCACCGCCAGAAAAGCTACAGCCTGCTAATAAACAAATTAAAAGCAGGCTAATTGCAAATTTTTTCATTTAAAAATTCCTTAGTTTTGTAGAACTTGTTATATTTCTGCCATTCTAAACAGGGGTGTATTCTACCCGTTTTTATTCTGAACAGCCAATAGAAAGGAGAAAGTATGAAATTTATTTACAGAATCGTGGCGTTTTTCGTGGTTGCAATTGGCGTAGTAGCAGTGGCTTCCGCTAATTTACTCAGCATTTCAGAAAAAGAGATCAACGACTATTTGCACACCAGATTAGCCGAAAAAGTGCCACTTGAAGATAGTGTAGGCATTCCAGGTTTAATGCAGCTAGATTATCAATTACACGATCTTGCTACCAAAATTGGTCAAACCAGCGAGAAAAAAGTCGAAATTCAAGGTATTGTAGAGGGGGTATTAACCTCTCGCGGCAAAAAGCACGAAGCGAAAATCAAGCTTAATTTAGATACCATGCCTTACTTTGATCCTGAAAAAGGGGCGGTATATTTGAAAGATGTTCGCTTATTAAGCTGGGAGGTTGAGCCTCAAAAATACCAAGAAACCGTGCAATTCTTCTTGCCGATGCTTGCTGATGGATTAACCAATGTATTAAACAATAGCCCTGTTTATACGCTAGATGAAAACAAAACCAAAGAAGCTCTCGTGAAGAAATTTGGCAAGGCGATTATTGTTGAAAAAGGCATGTTGCGTTTAGAAACCAGCCTTTTCTAACCCCAAATAAAAGGAGAAAAAATGAAAACGATTGAACAATTGTTTGCCAATAATCACGCATGGGCAACTAAAATGAAAGATGAGCAATCTGATTATTTTAAAGAGCTTGCAGAACACCAAAATCCAACTTATCTCTGGATTGGCTGTTCAGATAGCCGAGTACCTGCTGAAAAATTAACAGGGCTTGGGCCTGGTGAGTTATTTGTCCATCGTAATGTGGCAAATATGGTAATCCACACCGATCTTAACTGCCTTTCTGTGGTGCAATATGCCGTGGATGTATTAAACATCAAGCACATTATTATTTGTGGACATACCAACTGCGGAGGCATTAAAGCTGCAATGGGTACAGTGCAAGATTTGGGCTTAATCAGCAACTGGTTGCTTCACATTCGCGATCTTTGGTTTAAGCACGGGCATATGCTTGGCAAGCTATCGCCTGAACATCGAGCTAATATGTTGACCCGCTTAAATGTTGCTGAACAGGTTTATAATTTAGGTTGTAGTTCCATTATTCGAACCGCTTGGGATAAAGGCAAAGCACTCTCTATTCATGGCTGGGTCTATGATGTGAACGATGGCTTTTTAATCGACCAAGGCGTAATGGCAACCAGTCGTGAAACGTTGGAAATCACTTATCGTAATGCTATCGCAAAATTGATCTCAGAAGCCAATGAACTCTCTGAGAAAACGATGCATGAAAAAGAAGTAGAGCAAGAAATTCAAAAACTGCAGGAAGCACTTGCAGAGCAAACTGTCGCAGAATAGAGCAAAAATCAGCATATAAAGGTTGTTGACATAGGGGGGATACTAAACCTTTTTCTTATATTGAAATAATGTTAACTGACCTTTGCAATATCGTAAAAAAGCAGCCTATACCAGGCTGCTTTTTTTATAAAATAAACAATTAGTTTGATTTAGATTCAACTTAAGATCATTAAACGCACGATTTGAGCAATATTTGTTTGACTAATGGGGGGGGAAGTAACAGAATAAATAAGAGCTCATAAGAAATATTTCGATTGATTTGCCAATTTAAGACTTAATTAAATAGGAGACAATTATGAATAAAGTTTTTCGTGTGATATGGAATCATGCAACCCAAACATGGGTCGCGGTAAGCGAACTGGCAAAAGCTAAAGGAAAAACAAAATCTAAAACCTCAAAACTAACAGCATTTTCGGTAGCTTTGGGTTCAACATTAGCAGCTGGTTCTGTTATGGCTGCAACATCAGCAACCTTAACAGGTACTATTTCTCAAAGCCCTAATGGTATTGCTCATTTAGCAAATGGGATGAGCGACGTAGCTGTAAGTACAGAAAGCATTGTAAATGCACCTAAAAATATTATCGTTATTGGTAATAAAGCCTCAGCTGTATATGACCAGGATATTTACATTGGTTTTAATATTAGTGGTAACTCTGCTGGTCAAGCAGGAAATACGATTATTGGTAACCGTGTTACTGAGGGGGGTGGGACTAATGGTCACGATTCATTTAGTACAGCGGTCGGTTTTGGTTCGCAAGTTGCTGGTCCATCCGTAGCGATGGGGGTTGGCGCTCGTGCTGATATTAATAGTGCAAACGGCTGGAATGCTACATCAAGTGGTGGGGTTGCAATAGGTGCTTTTGCATTACAAGGTGGTAACAAAGATGGCGGTACTGTTATTGGTGCTTTATCAAGTGGTGATTATTATTATACAACTTCAATTGGTGCATTATCAGGTATTACAGCCGAATTTGAAGATCGTGGAAGTAATAAGAATTATATTTTACAAGAAAATGGTAGTGTGACAAATATTCGTATTGCTCAAGTATCTATTGGTTATAAGGCTGGTGCTCGTGGTGGTCGTGCTATCGCAATTGGTAACTGTGCAACAACCGGTGTAGCACGTACAAATAATGGTATAGGTGCGGTGGCTATTGGTGATCAATCTAAAGCATTTAAAGATGCTTCTATTGCAATTGGTCAGCAAGCTATTGCCGGTGGTGTTACAGATGCAGAAATTGCTACGTTAAATGCAGAAGTAGCACGTGTTCAAGGTTTATTAAATGACGCGAATGCTACTTTGAAAACAGCTATTAAGAATATGCAAGATGATCCGTCAGCAGATAATAAGTTTAATGTGGCATCAGCACAGGCTGCTGTAAAACGCATTTCATTAGCATTAGAACGTGCGAAGAATGATTTGACTTATAAATCAGCTAATAATAGTAAAACAATTGCATCAGTAGCAATTGGTTATCTTGCAAAATCGAATAACTTCTATTCAACGGCAGTTGGTCCTAAATCAATAGCGAATTCTAAAGATTCTACAGCTCTAGGTAGTTCAGCTAGTGTTTCTGGTGCAAATGCTTTAAGTGCTCTGGCTATTGGTCATGATGCTCGTGTAATTGGCGATTCAGCTGTAAATGCAACTTCAATTGGTACACAGTCTCGTATTCATCACAATGCAACAGGTGCAATTGCATTTGGTTCAGGCTCAAATATTTATGGTGACTCAAGCAACTCTATCGCTATTGGTACGAATACAAACATTTCAGATAGTAAACGTGCAGCTGCAAATAATGCTATAGCAATTGGTAATGAAGCCAAAGCAACCAATCTGAATGCGATTGCGATTGGTAACAGCAGTGCAGCAAGCGGTATTGATTCTATTGCATTAGGTAATAGCAATAATGTTACGGGTAACTACTCTGGTGCATTTGGTGACCCAAATATCGTGACAGGTGATCAATCTTATGCGTTTGGTAATAACAATACCGTGAAAGCAGACCAAGCATTTGTGTTGGGTAATAAAGTGACTGTTGATGCTAAAAATGGTGACAGTTATACAGGTGCAGTGGTATTAGGTGATAACAGCACCGTGCCAACAGAGGTAAAAAAGGTTAATTCTGCGAAAATTGGTACAGAAAACGGTAAAAAACTCGTTTATAGCGGCTTCGCGGGTAATTTGGGTGGAGCTGAAACTAATGGCGAGCCTCAAAAAGCTGATGCAGGTAAACAAGGGCGTTTTGTTTCTGTAGGTAATGCAACGTCACCTCGTCAAGTGAAATTTGTTGCCGCAGGTGAAATTTCTAAGACATCTACTGATGCGATTAACGGCTCTCAACTTTATGCCTTTAGCGATGTGGTCAATAATCTTGCGACATCAACCGCAACCATTATTGGCGGCGGTGCAACTTTAAACCCAAATGGTACGCTTGAGAGCTTTAGCCACCCGTTAAAAACAGATGGTTTAGCTGATACAGCTACATATACTAAACCAGGTGATGCAACCAATGTTTCTACAGCAATCACTAATTTAAATAACTATGTGAATGCAGGTTGGAAAATTGCTCAAGATGATGAGGCAACTGCGAAAGCACGCATTAGCCCTGATGAACAAGTGAACTTTAAAGCGGGCGGTTTAGCTTCTGTGGCTGTTATGACAAATGCGACTAACAAAGGTGCAAATGTGACTTACACCGTAACAAAAGGGGAATTTAAAGACACTACAGATAACGGCACGATTTCTGCTAAAGATGATGACAACAAAAACAAAGCCGCAACCGTAGGGGATGTGTCAGAGGCTATCAACCGTGCTTATTGGAAAGCAACTGCCGCAGGTAATGGTGTGAATGGCACGGATACCCCAGATAATATTAAAGCAGGTGAAACTGTTACACTGAAAGCAGGTAAAAACCTCACAGTAGATCATTCTACAGCTAAAACATTTACCTTTGCGACAGTAGATACACCAAATTTCAAAGGGGTGGAATTAGTTGATAAAAATGCAGCTGATAAAAAACTGACCTTAACACCAACTGATTCGGGCGATTTAAAACTTAATAAAGGCAAAGGCAGTGCAGCGGCAAAAATCACGAATGTTGTGAGTGGGTTAGAGAACTTTGATGAAAATAATCCATTAATAAATGGACATACTCTCGAAGAATTAACGATGAGCCAAGACCCTGCTTATTCAGGTTTAACCAATCTTGCAGATAAAAACGTTCAAAATAACACTGCAGCAACAGTAGGCGATTTGCGTGGTATGGGCTGGGTAGTTTCATCAAATAAAACTACAGGCAGCTTAAGACAAGAATATACCGCTCAAGTAAAAAATGCGAATGAAGTTAAATTTGTTGGCACAGGAGCAGCGGTTGTTTCAGGCAAAACAGATGAGAATACACGTACTATCACGGTAGACGTTGCGAAAGGCACATTAGTGGAGGCAACGACAGATGCCAAAACAGGAAACACCGTAAATGCAAACCGCGGTAAAGTGACGGTGAAAAGTGGCGATGATAATAAAGTGGCTACCGTGAAAAATGTCGCGGATGCGATTAACAGTGCAGGCACTATTATCAAAGCTGTTAATGAACATGATACGGCGATTACCGATACTGACGAAACCAAAAATGATGATGGCGAAGTAGTCAAAGCGGGCGATGATGTTACCTATAAAGCAGGTAAAAACTTACGCGTTAAACGTGATACTCGTAACCTTACTTTTGCCTTAGCGAACGATATTACGGTAAATAATGCGAATGTAGACACGAAATTAACCATTGGTAAAACCAACCCAGTGGGTATAACAAGTGATACAAACGGCTTAAATTTTGCAACGACTGAAGGCACAAATACCAACGCACCTGTTTATTTGAATGGCGTTAAATCTACTTTACAAGATACGATTGTAGCTGCAGCAACTCCAAACTTAGAAAAAGTGGATAAAGATGTTACAACCTTTACCGCTGCAGAAAAAGCACGAGCGGCAAGCGTTCAAGACGTATTAAATAGCGGTTGGAATATTCGTGGTAAAAAACAAGCGACGGATGCGGATGTAGCGAATGTGGATTTTGTCCGTACTTATGACACTGTTGATTTTATTAGTGGCGATGCAAAAACCACCGAAGTGACGGTTAATGCTAAAGATGATAATAAACGCACTGAAGTAAGTATCAAAGCGAAAACAGGCGAAACCGACGTAGTGACTGCTGCAGATGCGGGTAAAAAAGTAGGTCAAGTGAAAGCCAAAGCAAATGCAGGTACAACTACTGACCAAGGCAGTAACTTAGCAACGGTAAATGCAGTAGCAAATGCAGTGAATAGTGCTTATTGGACAGCTAAAGCGGCAGGGAATGGTGTGACTAATGACACCCCTGACCAAGTTACAGCTGGCACGGAGGTGACCTTTAAAGCTGGTAAAAACCTTGCTGTTGAACATACAACCAATACGTTTGAATTTAAAACTAAAGATGATGTTGAGTTCACTAGCGTACAAATTGGTGGCACAGATGGCCCTAAATTAACGAAAGGCGATGGAAACACATTAAAAGTCTCCGCTGCAGATGGTACTGCTCCAGTAAAAATTACGAACGTTGCAGCGGGTGAGAATGATAACGATGCGGTAAGTTATAAACAATTTAAAGAAATCAAAGCCGCAACGGATAACACCATCAAACTGACTGCTATTGATAATGTGAAAGGTACGCAAAACAAAACAGAAACAACAACATCGGATCAGAAACTGAATCAAGCAGATGGTATCAACTTCAAGCTTGCCTCAGCAGATAATGATTTGCTTTCTGTAAAAGCGGCAGGCGATACAGTCACCTTCACGCCAAAACTTGGTAAAGTTGAGATAACAGATGGCAAAGCGGTAGAAGCAACAAGCCAAACTGGTTTAGTTGAAGCAACAGAATTAACCGAAGCCTTAAATAAATTAGGTTGGAAGACAAAAGCAACAGAGGCAGGCTCAACAGCTAATCCAGTTGACCAAGAAATTAATGCGGGCGATAGTGTTAATTACGAAGATGGTCAAGGTACGACAGCAAAAGTAGAAATCACAAAAGGGGCAACAAACCCTGATACAGGTATTTCTACGCCAGACACAGTGAGTGTGAAATATGACGTGAAAGCGGCAGATGGCACAATCAATGTTTCTAATGCAGGCGTTAAAGTGAATACTGGTAGCATTGAGCTAGCTAAAACAGACGAAAAAGCGAATGATCGTGGCAAAGTGACGATAACACCAAAAGCGAAAGTTGATGGTGGCACGGAAACACAAGAAGAAGCAAATAAACGTGCTGAAACTGAAGTTGCTACCGTAAAAAATGTGGCTAATGCGATTAATAGTGCAGCAACGATTATCAAAGCTGCTAATAAACACAATGAAACGATTACCGACACTGACGAAACTAAAGATGATAAAGGTGAAACAGTAAAAGCGGGTGATGATGTTACCTATACAGCAGGTAAAAACTTACGCATTAAACGTGATGCTCGTAATCTTACCTTTGCTTTAGCGAATGAAATCGAAGTTGAAAAAGCGACCGCAACTAAATCCTTAACGATAGGAGAAGGCGATAATACCACGACATTGACGTCAGATGAAGATGGGTTAAGCGTAGCAGGCAAAAACGATGCACCTCGTAAAGTGACGAATGTTGCAGAAGGCACAGAAACGCTGGTCTTTGATAAAGAAGGCAACCAGTTAGTTGAAATTGGTGGCAAGTTCTATGACACGGCAGATATTGATGACCAAGGTTTACCTAAAGCAGATGCTAAAGAAAAAACACCGTTAAAAGACACTGATACGGATGCTGATGCTTATGCGAAAGCGGCGAGTGGTTTAGCGGATTTGGGTGGTTCAGACCAAACTAACGCCCTTACAGTTGCGGATGCAGGTAAATTAGGTTGGGTCATGAGTGCAGGGGGTAATTCAACTGCGGTACAAAATGCGGATGAAGTTATCTTTAATGCGAAAGATGGCGTGAATATTACCTCTCATTTTGATGCGAATAGCGGTAAATACAACGTAGATTTTGGTCTTAAAGTCGATAAAGATGCGGATAACATTTTAAATGTTACTGAAGATGGTGTATCGGTCTTAAAAGGCGAGTTAGAAGCAGCGGCAACAACGGGCACAACACGTGGTAAAGTGACCGTGAAAGATGCCGAGCAAACAGGTGATAATCAAGTTGCGACAGTAAACAATGTGGCAGAGGCGATTAACAGTGCGAAATGGTTTGCCAAAGCGGAAAATCTAGAGGAAGCGTTAACAGACCGAGCTCAGAAAGACACCGATGAGGAAGCGGCAGCGATAGGTGCAGGTGATTTAATTGCCTTAAAAGCGGATAAAAACTTAGCGGTGAAACGCGAGGGTACACACTTCACTTATGGTTTAGCGAAAGACATCGGAGTTGAGAGTGTGACTGCGAACGAGCGAGTACAAATTGGTTCAGGTGAGACAGCAGTAAATCTAACATCACATTTAGGTGCATTAAAAGTTGCAGATAAAGATGGCAAAGCAACTCAAATCACGAATGTAGATGCTGGTGCGAACACGATGAGATTCAACAAGGATGGTGACCAGCTAGTCCAAGTTGGAGATAAATACTATGTTGTTAACCCAGAAACAGGTTATGCAGATGTAGAGAAAGAAAGTACACCGGCGACAGAAGAAGAGTTAACTGAATTAGTGAAAGCAAAACCAGAGTTGAAAGCATATGTAGCATATGCGAAAGCGGCATCAGGTTTAGCGGATTTAGATAACTCAGACCAAACCAACGCGTTAACCGTTGCAGATGCACAAAAACTAGGTTGGGTAGTATCAGCAGGTGATTATGCGGCAAACGTAACGAATGCAAATGAAGTACGTTTCAATGGTTCAAACGGTATCTCTGTAACAGGTGAAACGGATGAACATGGCGTGCGTAACATCAATGTAAGCCTTGCGAAAGGTAAGGTTGCAGGTAACACAACAACAGGTGTTGCAGCAGGCGATACAAACTACGTAACAGGTGAGCAAGTCGCGAACGCGATTAATCAGTCAGGCTGGAAAACGAACGTAACGCAAACAAATGCAACTACAGGTGCAACAGAGACAGTAACTAAAGTGGTTATCCCAGGCACGCAAGTGAATTACGTGAATGGTTCAGGCACAGATGCGAAAGTGAGTGCGAATGCAAGCACAGGCGGTTTAGATGTAACCTTTGATGTGAAATCGGCTAATTTAGATACATTAACTGTGGGTAAAGATGGCGTTAAAGTGAACACAGGTGCAATCACTTCTGCAGATAGCAATGCAACTATTACTATCACAAATGCAGATGGTTCAACATCGACAATCGATAACCCTGAACGTGGTAAAGTCACTGTGGCAACAGGTGAAGGTAACAAAGTAGCGACTGTACAAAATGTAGCGGATGCGATTAACAGTGCGAAATGGTTTGTGAATGCGAAAAACTTAGATACTGCGATGACAGTCCGCTCAGAGAAAGGAACAGAGTCACAAGCGATTGGAGCAGGTGATACAGTGACTTTCCAAGCAGATAAAAACTTAGCGGTAAGCCGTAAAGAGGGTGTATTCAC
>QWCI01004609.1_pt1 | contig 11075 bp, 12 predicted proteins | sample 1972541 | NCBI WGS metagenome assembly QWCI01 (sample SAMN09866712, study PRJNA288562) | Human oral metagenome isolate term3_saliva, whole genome shotgun sequencing... | isolation source: mouth | host: Homo sapiens | place: USA: California | reverse complement strand
GGATACTCTCTACTTGTTTCCAAACATAATTACTCATTTTAGTTTCCTTTATATAAAATATTTTCTATCCCTTATATGAAGGGAAAAAGAAAGACAATGCTTCCACATTGCCTTTCTTTGGTGAGGTTAGCGATTATTCGCTAACCAATTATCGAACACGTCGTTTTTCGACTGTTCGTATTTTTTGAGATAGAGCTTTTCTTCTTCTGAAAGCTCAATCCCACTCAGAACTTTGTTCTGAATTAATTGAACTATTCGCAAGTCCATATAAACACCTCCCTTCTACGACATGATTAACCCTCTATTCCTGCGTCAACAGGAATAGAGGATTGTCGTTTTATGTTTTGATTATGTTAATAAAACACAAATAGAGAAAGAGTTTAACTCTTTCTCTATTACCACTTAAATAGTATAGGTTTAAATCAAACTAAATAATTCTTCTTCTGTAATGACAGGTACACCAAGTTTATTAGCTGTATCTAATTTGCTACCTGGAAATTTACCACAGACTAAATAATCTACTTTCTTACTAACTGACGAAGAAACACTGTGTCCTTTATCTTCAATCTTTCTAGTAAGTACAGACCTACCTGTTGATAATATACCCGTTAATACAAATACTTTAGGATTTGGATTAACAATTACTTCTTTCTTCTTGAATTTCATTTCTTTAACTAAGTTTTTAATATAAGTTAAATTAGATTCATCTGAAAAATATTTAATGAATCACTCAATTGGTCTATTGTAAGACGATATAAATCTAATGGTGTACTTATATAGCGGTCATTATACAATTTACGAACAATCTTCTCACCTAATCCTTTAATATCCATACAGCCTTTAGAAACAAAATGTTCTATCATTTTAACTTCTACTTCTGGACATTTTCTATTAGGGCATTTAGTAATACCTGTATCTGTTTGTTCTAATTTTGTATTACAACAAGGACAGTTTTCTGGCATTTTAAATGGTTCAGAACGATGATTATCTTTAGTCGGTATAACATGTACTATCTTGGGAATAATCTCACAAGACTTTTTAATACGTATTAAATCACCTACTCTTATATCTAAGTTATTTAAATACGCTTGATTATTACCTGTTACTCTAGAAACACTGGTTCCAGATAACATTACTGTCTTCACACCACTCATTCCTATTTGTAAATCAATACTGGTTACCTTAGTAACAGCTGTTTCTGATTCTACTTTATAAGCACAAGCGTAGTCTGGGTATTTATTAAATAAATTAGGTTCTTCTAAATCATATCCGTATTTAAATACTAAACCATCTGTCTCAAAGGGATAACCATCTTTATCCTCAGTGTATTGTTTAATAATACTATCTAGTGTTTCTTCAGATAAAGGATAAGATAAACATTCTCCATTATTAAAAACAATACCTACATCAAACCCATTATCTAACAATACTTTATTTATCTTTTGTTGATTAAATAAGGTATTTGAATTTGAGTATCTGATGTTATATGCTATAAAATTAAGGTTACGCTCTTTGGTGACATTCGGGTCTAATTGCCTTAGTGAACCTGCGGCAGCATTACGAGGAAATGTATTAAAGAAACCATTTACATCATCTAAGTTAAAACAGTTCATTAAAGAACCCATTTTAAATAGATGACTTACTTTACCAAAATCATTATCTGATTTGTCACCAATACGTTTAGTTGGACTATCTGATTGAATAAACTCAGGATATTGTTTTTCTAAATCTAATAATTCCTGATATAACGAATCGTATTGTTTATCGGTAATATTAGGTTTATCTAAAGTATAATAGCAATGAGCATGATGGTTTAACTCTTTAGTGAGTTCTATAATTTTCTGCAAAATCTGTTCAATATTCACGATGATCCTCAATAGCTTTTTTAATGTCGTTTCTACTTATCATTGTACCTGTATTAATTTTATCTAATACTTCTTTAAGTGCTGTAACACTTTCCTCAGGAATACCTTTTACTACCATGGATAAAGGTCCTGAACTACCTGGTATATTGTCTAAAAAGATATATCTATACTGAGCATCGTTTTTAAACATCTGTAACCACTCATCAAAACAACTACTGATACTTGGATTAGGTTTGAAATAAAGTTCTTCCGGTGATACTGATATTCTTATTTTATCAATATCGACACCATCTTCAAATAAATATCGCGCAATAAAACAAGCTTTCCAATAATCAATTAAAAGTTTACCATCTTGTTCTTTCGGGAACTTCTTAACTAGAAATTTACTAATTGGATTTAATATAAAGATTTCTTCACGACTGGATTCATGTGAAATAGTTTTAAACATATGGTTTCCTTTATAAAAAATAATTGATAATAGTGATGGTAGTATAGACTACAATCACCAATAATTTAGAATTAAAATAATATACGCAATGTCTCCTTATATGAAAGGAAAAGAAAGAAAGACAATGCTTCCACATTGCCTTTCTTTGGTGAGGTTAGTAGTTATTTGCTAACCATTTAGCAAACACGTCTTTTTCAGACTGTTCGTATTTTTCCAGATATTTCTTTTCGCTATCTGAGAGTTCGATTCCACAGAGAACTTTGTTCTGTAGAACTTGGATTAAATGCATATCCATTTTTTTAACACCTCCTTTCCACGACAATATTTACTCTATACTCCTGTTGTAGCAGGAGTATAGAGTAGTCGCTATTATGTTTTAATCTTTATTGAGTAATTCTTTAAGTTTTTCAATATCTCTCTTTACCTTATTTCTCGTTAGAACACTTTTTCTTCTAGTTCTTCTAGATTTAAGGTAAATAGGTTTTAAATACAGATATCCATCATCTGGGTCTTCAGTGATAGGAAAATGTCTAGCTTTAGGTGTATAAGCATAAAATTTTTTATATTTAGACACGATATTTCCTTTATAAAATACACACTAGGGTAAACAATATTTCATTCTACAATTAGTTTTAAATCATCAGGATAGAATTCAAAAGATTCTCCGTCAACTAAATTTAGAGAATTCATTGCAAACTTCTTGAAAATTATCTTTATTTAGTTTTTCTTTATATAATCTATAATTCATGTTATATTTCCTTTATAAAAACACTAGGATAGAATTAACTATCCTAGTGTATGGTTAATTAAAATAAGATGTTAAGAACAAACATAGTAATATATGGTAAACTACCAGGTCTATTCACGAAAATAGGAATTAACTCAACAGGTGTTTCACGTAAACCATTGTACAAACTAGGGTCAAGTTTAGTTTTGTCAATGTATCTACCAGGTGAAGTGAAACGGAAATCCTTGATAGAATCAATCACGTACTTACGTACAGTACGTTTCTCTTCACCATCTTCTTCAACACTGGCAAAACATTTAGTACCATTAGCAAAATTATTTCGATTAATGCTAAGTGAGATACTTTTTACACTACCAATTCTGTATTGCTCAATATCCTCTGGACTAATAAAGTCAGAAATAGACATGCTTTTATCTTCTTTAAAGTATACAGGAATTGTATCTCTATACTGATTACTAAACAAAAGATCATTTGAAATGAAATCACTAAAATTAATAAACTCATCATTAAACCTAACCTTAGTGTCGGCAATTCTTAAACCATTAAGTTTAATCGGAGACATTTTATCCTTATTCGAAGTACTATTAGAGATAAAACCATAGAGTAAATTATTCTTAACCTTATCGATAAATACTTTAAAACTTTCTTCATTACTAAGGATATAATAATCCATAATAAATTCTTTAAGAAACGGTGTATAAATATCACCAACGTCAGGAGCAGATGATGTCCTAACTATTAAATAACAAAGGTCACTTACGTCTAATTTAAAGAACATTTTTTGTAAAATAATACACGCTTCATCGGTAAGACTATTTTTACCAGTAAGGTGATTAATCCAGTTTTCTGCAAAGTTAATCTGTGTTGCTGAACAAGCAGTTTCTTCTTTAAAGAACTTCTTATTTTTCCAACAAGACAGTGTAACACCCTTAGGTGTTTTATTAATTGTTAATGATATAAAATCAGCTAACTTATTAGCTTCGACTACTAAAATAGTTTTATTTTCTTCGTTTAATGTTGACATCTTAAAGTCCTTTTCAAAATAAGATTAATATACTAACGATTTTTTATAGTAGCTCGTTACCTACTTCATTTAAATATTATATAACTAATAAAAATTAAGATAGAGGGAATATTCCCTCTATCTTAATTACCTTACATTAAAGTTCCATATCTAAATCACCATCTTGGATTTGAGTGTCCACTTGGCTAACAAGGTAGGATGAGATCTCTACCTCTTGTGGTGCTACTTGGACATTATCAGAAGTCAACCATGCGTTAATCCATGGGATAGGATTACTTTTTACTTCTGGGAAGAATGGTTCCATACCAATAGCACGCATACGTGCATTAGCAATGTACTCCAGATATTGATTCAAAATAGCTTCATTCAAACCAATCATACTACCATCTTTAAACAAGTATTTACACCATTCTTTTTCTTGGTCTACTACTGTTTTAAAGATATCGTAAGTTTCTGCTTCACATTCTTCTGTTACTTCTTTCCAGAGTTGGCCTTCTTTGCCTGATTTCAAGATGTTGATAATATGTTGTGTTACAGTTAAGTGAAGTGCTTCATCCGAAGCTGTCCACTACGGTCGTTAATCGTAGCCGGTGTGCTTAAGACACCCGCCCAATATCACTATTGGGGTCAGACTATATCACGATCTATTTATTAAAATAGACCCTCTGCGTTTGGCGGACTAAACAATTGTCCACTACTCTACTCTCTCTAATAAAATATTAGGATTTCGATAGTCGTTAGAGTTTGTCAGTTTAAATAAAACTACATAATTTAAACGTCTTTACTACGGGATTGTCTATAATAGAGTTTCCCCGTTTAACAGAGTTATTCGACTACCATCACTGGTAGAAGCCGCAATGAAGTTTACGGGAAATGAATTTAATGATTTTGGCATTACCTTCCATGAGTTTTCGTTCGGCAAATCCGAATGAGCAGGCAAATGAGATATAAAAACGAATAGCTTCTAATGCATTTACAGAGAACATGCAAAGATAGATTTTCTTCATTAGTTCTTTTTTACTAACGATGATTTCTTTTACTTCGCCTGTTTTCTCATCCTTAATTTCAAATTTACCTTCACCCAAAAGATCGTAGTACTTCTGAAGTTCAAGTAAGTCATCGTAATATTTCGAAATTTCATCAGCTCGTTTCAAAATAGCTTCATTGACTACGATGTCATCAAATACTTCACTTGGGTCGTTAACCACATTTCGGATAATATGGGTATAAGAGAAAGAATGCAACGTTTCGATACTAGACCACCACACAGTCCAGTGTTCCAATTCTGGAATAGAAATGACTGGTAGGAATGCAATAGCTGGCGCGCGGCCTTGCACGCTATCTAAAAGGCAATTTCCTGATACAGATACTGTGTTCTTATAGCGAATAACGAAAGCACCAGTAGATACTGTTACGCAGGATACAAGTCCTTCGTATTTCATTTTCTTCTTATTGATACTTTCACCATTCTTAAATTTAGATTCAGTGAATCGAACGGTATAAACGTCTCTATAATAAGGTTTTCTATCGTCTACTCTAACTGACATCCTAGGTGAAAGACCAGCTAAAGTAGCAACTGCCTGCGCCATATCCGCACATGATTTATTTGTAGTACAATAATAAGGAGCCTGACTACCATCGTAAATAGACCCATCCCACTGTACTAACTCATCGATAAATTCTCTACACCATCTATAACTTTTACCTTCTAAATCAACCCAGTTAAACCATTTCCACAAAATTGGTTCCCATTCTACTGGAACATATAGTCTAAATGCTTTAGTTTTCTTAGCATTACCACCGTGAATTCTTTCATATAGGAATTCTAACTCAAGACCTAAATCTTTTACAATTTCCAGTAATCGATTAATTTTTCTTTCTTTGGAGAAAGAGAACATAATAGGTACATGTCCAGAAAGTTTTCCTGTATGTCTTGGACTAATATGTCCATCTGCTTGAACTGCTATTTTTAGTCTTTCTAATGGCGTCAGACCAACAGTATTATCTGATTCTATCTCACCAGAGATAGGTGCAAGTGATGTATTAACATATTCCATATCTTTAGCATTCACGAAGTATCTCTTGCGTGACTTACGTGCGATATATGGCATCCTATGTTCTGGGGTAACTATTTGGATAAATTGGCTCTCTTTATTTGCAGCAAATTTATACACATTACCTGAGTGGAACTTAGTCACTTTAGCTCTTGGTAATTCCCATTTAGTGGTAGTGGTATTAATATCGTAAATTAAGATTTCCTCTTTACCATCGTAGATTGTTAAATCAACCCAACCTGTTTTGGTCAGGACTTCTGTCCCTGCGACCAAACATTGATATTTTAAATTACTTAAGAAAATATGTTTCTCATGTTCTGGAAGATTAGCAAAATCCATTCTATCTCGAGATACATCTACTTCTTCGGGACGCCAGAAGAATGATTTTTGCTTCTCTGTCAAATCATTGAAAATTTGATATTTGGATTGGTCGTAACGTTGCACGTTTACTGGTTGGCCTAAGAACATTGCTTCCTTAGTAGCATCGTTGAGAGTCTTATCAAATACCGAATATTGATGTTTTACTTGTTCACTCATTATTTATTCCTCACTATCTTGCTGTTGATTTTTGTTCGGCTTCTTCGCCAAAACGAGGCAATACTTCTTCTACTACTGTACCCATGTTAAATCCTCCTTAAAATGGATTGATGATTTCTTTTACGATCTAATACTTCTCTAACTTCACTTAGTTTAAGTCTAATCGTAACAATTTTTGTATATGACTGATCAAATTTGTCTCTGGCTCTTTGTTCTTCTTCCAGTGATTTAAGAAATACTTTCTTATATTCTGGGTCTCTTGGTTTCTTTGAGAAGTATTCTTTTCTACAATTCTCAACGTTAATTAAACAATTTTCCCATATGAATTTATAAGTAGCATATTCAGACTCAGTGTTTTTTAACTGGGTCAGTAGACTTGACTCTAAATCTGTAAATCTATCTATTTCTGTACTCATTGCAGTTTCCTTTAATTTGTTTATTTAAAAATACAACTATGTTTAGCTGTAATGCGACCTTTTTTAACTTCTATGTTTTTATATACCCCATCTGGGAATTCTGTAGTAGTTAAATAGAAGCTAATTTTATTATCAGACTTATCATCTTTTAAAAATATAGTAATATACTTACTAGGTATTACTTTTTCAATTTTATTTTCATCTAAATTGTAAAGTAACTTAGGTGAACTAAACTTTAAATCATTTACTCTCACCATTGGTGGTTTGTATTTATAACCAGATACTTTACATATATCAATAAGATTACTTGTATCAAATTCCTGTAAGAATGTCATTTGGTGAATAAAACCCATGTATATGGAATAATCATCCGATGGAGGAATATATTCGCTAACATGAACTTTCTCTACTAAATCCATTAGTATTGTAGTATTATAGTTAGCTTCTGTATTACTTGATAAAATAATATCGTTTTTTACTTTACGTAATCTTTTCATTAAACCAGTAGATAATAAATTATTAAAATGTATTTTAGATAATAAGTTACCGAGTTTGGAATTAAATGCTAACTTATTACTGATTAAATAATCACCTTTAATTACTTCATCTAACCCAGGTATAATAAAAGAATAATTGATTTTATTCAAATCTTCTGTATATGGTGATTGTTCTATTTTTAAATTATAAGGTTGTTCAGTTAATTCTTTTAGAATATTATCTGACATCCCAGTATAATAACTAACCATTAGCTTGTATTTAGACACATTTGATGGTTCTAAATAAATTTCATTCATTAGACCACTCATTTTAATTTCCTTTTTCGATAATTAATTCAATTTCCTTGGTTTTATCACCAACTAAATAATTAATAACTATCTTAGGGATGAGTCTAATATTATCAAAATAATCTATCCCTGTTTTATAGTACGTAAATCCAAGGACATTAAATTTCTTAATAAACACCACATCATCTACAAGAGAAAAAGGATTTGATATATTTACTTGTAGGGTTTTACCAGAATGGTTATAATGTGTCGTTATTTTGACTGAACCATTATATTTATTAATAGGATCGTCTAATAGTGTAACTGGCACAATATTGTTTTTAACTACTTTTTCTACAAAATAAATCAGTTCTTCTAAATCAGACTTTATATTATTATAATGTTTAAAATCATTTTTATCTAACCCGATGGTAGGATTATACCTACCTAAGTAAGATGTAATTTCCGGATTAAGAATTAAAATGTAATCACCTAAACACACAAAACTCTCTTGTTTACAAGTAGTATTAAGTTTATAGTAATTAGAATCTTTCTTTAAATAGTAATTTATCCTACTGGACTTAAGATCACTCACACCCAATAGTTGACCAATATTATTTAGTCGATTATTATCTAAGTTATATCTAATTATTTCTCTCCATGTTTTGCAAGTTATATTGCTAATAGAGAAGACGATATTATCGCATGTCCATTTTAAGAGTGATTTAATCTTTTCAGAAATTCCATTGCGATGCAAATCACGAATTAAATATTTTAGACTCTCTAATTCTTTAATAAAAATAAAAATACCAGAGAATTCACCAAATACATTATCTACTTCAAGAAGATAATCATCTGTATAAGTAAATTCGTTTTCTTTACCTAGTAATTTGTTTACTTTAACTGTAGGAATCTTAAAGCCTGGATTTTCCTCAATAACGATGTCAGATGCAACATCTTGATTAGGGTCGGTATTTGTATTTAAATACTCGACTAAATCTTTTAATTCATGTAGCATTTTAGTATTGTAGTCTGATATATCAGATTCTGTAAATTCGACTAATTTACCTTCTACTATACTTTTTTCAATTGACATAAGTTTGAATAACTTAGTGTTATTTAATTTTTCTAAGAAAGTATTTTCCATTTCGTTACTCCGTTTAAACTAAAAAATAAAGGTAAGTATACACTGGATTAATCCAGTGTATACTCACTTAATCCATAATATTTTCAACTACTATAATTTTAATCAGCGAGAGCTAATTCGTATACAGTACACGGTAATTCAATTTTATCCTCACCTTTTATTTCAACTACAGTAAGAGGTAAATGACCATAAAAAGTATTTTCTTTCTCACTGTATGCTTTTATAAGATTAGATGGGATAAAATGATACAACACACCATCAGGGTGATTAAAAGTAATCTCTATGCCATGTTTCTTTTTACTGTATTTAATAACGAGTGCTCTCTCATTATTATTCAGTAAGAAGTCGCGTACATTTGTATCAAAACCAATCAATGTATTAGTGATACCTTTTTCTTTATCTCCTATTTGTTTAAGTACCATTGTTGTTAAAATAGGCATAATTCGATTATCTTCTTTTTTATCTTGGAACGATACATCGAATGTCAAATTACCTTTAATAGTATCAATAATAAATCCAAGTGTTCTATATTTGTCTTCATTTAAATCTAATTTAATAAATTCACCTAAGTCAGAAGGAATGTATGTTCCGAATAGATTCCTAAGTTTATAGCCACTATTACTATCAACATCGTCGATATTAGCTAGTTTTAACTCCTTAGTAGTGAGATAAAACATAGTACAAATATTAACGAACTTCTTATAGTATTCTAAACGTTCTAATTTATTTCCCTCGTATAACAGGGCATCTACGATATCTTCTCTAGATGAGCCTTGGTATTCCCTATGTAAACACATAGCATATACGAATACTTTTCTAAAGACTTCGTAATCGATATTCTCAATACCTAATTTATCAAATGAATTCAATAATTCCATTCCTACTTTGGTACAAGCAAAATGATCATATTTAGATTTAGTACTAAACATACCGCTATCAGTAAGGAATCCGGTTCTATCCGATAATTTACTAATATAAATACAAACACTATCTTTAAAGTAATAATCAAATTCTAATTTAAAATCTTTAGAATCAGAAATCTTTTTATAATCTTTAAAAATCTCATTGTACATTTCTTTAATGATTTCAATCATTTCATCGCGTTGTTTTGTAAGAATAATCATTTTAGTTTCCTTTTAATAAAAGTTAAGAAGTAATGAGAGATAGAATCCTATCTCTCACTATAATGATATATGTTTATCTGGTATTTAAAAAAGAATGTCTGATAATATAAAGAGATATGGTGTAACCCATATCTCTTTATTAACTGTAAAATTATACTAAAGATCGATAACACATGTACCGATAAATGCTACAAAAGTCAGTACCAGTGAAGATACTAACGTAATGTTTGCTATTAATTCCATCTTAAAAAATCCTTTATGGTAATTTACACAAAATAGTCCAAATAACACCTATGGTTAAAACCAACAGGATACTGATGATAAAATTAAACATTATACTGTGTTCCAATTTATTGTCCTTTTTTAAATATACTTATAAGATAAATCCAAATTACCTGTCCAAGTATAAATATTTTCTAATAGATTAGCTCGATAATATTTATCTAAAGCTTCATCGACTGTATCTGTAGTAATGATTTTATCTGGTAGAGTTGATTCGCCTTCAGATGTACATATGTTGTGTAATACTGAGAAAAATACATATTTAACAATTAACTCAATACTTTCTCTATCAATCACATGGTCTGGTAGCGCTTCTACTTTCTTCCTTAAATCAGTCATGTAATCCGCATAAGAAAGTTTATTGCGCCAATTCTCACCTCTAAACATCAAAGCATTTTTATCAGATACTTTATTTTTATACCTGTGTTCAGTATACTTATCATCTGTTATAAGATTATAGAAATCAGACAATGGAATATTATGTGTATTTCCATTCTTATCCATGGTTTTAGTTAATATGTAAAATACTTTAAACTCATCGTCTTGTGTAATATTGAGTTTGGTCTTTAATTGTTTTAATGCATTTCCTTTTAATACACCATGGTGTAAATTATTCAAAGCAGACATTTTAACAATATCAAACATTGCATTAAGTAATGTTTTGTA
>QWCI01003927.1_pt1 | contig 11083 bp, 10 predicted proteins | sample 1972541 | NCBI WGS metagenome assembly QWCI01 (sample SAMN09866712, study PRJNA288562) | Human oral metagenome isolate term3_saliva, whole genome shotgun sequencing... | isolation source: mouth | host: Homo sapiens | place: USA: California | reverse complement strand
GTTGAAATATTAGGAAATAAAAAAACAGGGCAGGGACTGTCCGAAGAGCTTGGTAAATATATTTGGCTAGCAAAAGCAGATACTTCCCAAGAAGCTCCCTCTTCTACAAGTGGGAGTAGTTCACTAAAAATCCCCAAAAGTTTATTCACTATTAATTAGATCAGTATTAATGGGGTTCGAGTATATTCTAATTCGGACTACAAAGCAAATTCAACAGTCCGAATTTATTATTTTATAATTTCTATTGGTCAAAAAATTCTTTTAACGCTATTTCCCGTTTAAACAGCGAACTGGCTACAAATTTTCTTGCAAGAGACTAAAATCTCTTGTTAGCAAATAATAATTCCTATTTTTAAATGGGATTTAGTATAAAATTAAAAGAAGTGAATTTCAGGAAGGAGGTCTATATGAAGAAAAAGTTAAAAAATAATAATTTTTTGATCCCATCTTTTTTAGCAGGAATGACAGGTTTAGGATTTGGAGAAAAAGTGGAATCAAATAATGCTCCATCCATAAATATTTCAAATGAGAAATTATCTCGAAATAAAAGAAATTTATCAAATAAAAAAAATATTAAATTTTCAAAAAATGAAGAAATTTATGATATTATAAAAAATAACTTGAAAAATGAAGATGAATTTAAAGTAGATTTTGGATATTCAAATGGGTTTCATAAGAGTCCAATTGATAATTCTTTTTCGGAACCTGAAAAAATTAATGAAAAAGATTCCACCAAAACTGAAACAACAGTTCCTTATGTTATTATTAATCCTGAAAATGGACCTTCTGACAAGGCAGAATATGAATATATTGTTCAAATTAGAAAAAATAAGGAAATGGGAATCAAAAATTTAGGATATGTCACAACAGATGAATATACAAAAAGTATAAAAAAAGTAACTTCTGAAATTGATAAATACATACAGTTTTACGGCTCAAACAATATTTCTGGATTTTTTATTGATGAAATCTCGTCAGGAACAAATCCACTGGAAGTCGACTATATGGCACAAATATATAATCATATAAAAAATAAGTATCCCAACTCAATCGTAGTTGCAAATCCTGGCGGCACAATAACTGATGCAATGTCTAAATACTCTGATTTATGGCTAACAAGCGAACAATCAGCCGATAATTACATCAACCACTGGACCCCAAGAACTTATAACTTTGAAAACGATCCTAAAAATGCAAACCGTATTGTCCATGTTATTCATTCGGCAACGCCTGAACAATACGAAACCTTGCTAAAACTGTCTAAAGAACGGAATGCAGGCTTTATAATGATAGCAACTGATATTCCAAATGTTCCAGGCAATTTGCCGCAAAATTTTGAAAATCTGATATTATCAGTAAATACTCCTGAAACCGAAACTGCTTCAGATGAAAAAAATATTTCAAATGAACAACTGGCAACAGAAAATACAGATACAGAATTAATTTCTAATAATTCGGAAAATCCTGTATCTGAAGAAATTGCAGAAAATTTAAGAATAGAAGATAAGTTTGATTTACAAAAATTTGTTTCCTCAGGAAAATATAGCATTAATGGGAATCTTAAAATTTCAGCCCTTGACTTTTGGAATTTTTTAAATCTCCAATGTAAACCTGATATATTTCTTTCTTATTTTAATCTCAGGTATGATATTTTAGGTGAATTTACTGTAAAACCTTCAGAAAGAATAAATAAATTTGGAGATTTTAAATTTAATTTAAGTAAAAATTGGGATGTTTAATAAAATTTAGTAAAAAAAGATAAAAAAATAAGCTGCTTCATAGATATTTATGATACAGCTTTTTTATTATTATTTATTTTTTTTTATTTTCCACTCTTTTCTACAATTACTTTTAACGAATGCCAGCTTAACGTAGCGCATTTGACTCTTGCAGGCATTTGAGCTACATACTCCATAAGTACTGCATCTCCTAGCTTTTTACTTTCTTCACTTGTCAGCTTTTCCTCTTGCTTCATCATTTTAAAAAATAAATCTACCTTTTCTTTTGCCTCTTCCATCGACTTTCCTTTTATCAAGTCAATCAGCATAGCCATAGAAGCTGTTGAAATGGCACATCCAGAACCGATAAATGCGGCATCTGTTATTATGTCATTTTCATCAGTTTTTATTTCCAAAGTTAAGTCATCTCCACAGTTTGGATTATGCCCCCTTTCAGCAAAAGTCGGATTTTCAATTTCACGGTTTAATTCTCTACGTCTACTGTATTCTAATATTGTCTGCTGATAAATTTTCTCTAAATTCATAATAACCTTCTTTTCAAATTTTTATTTTTTATTTTTTTCTACAATCCAAAAACTTCTTTTACTTTTAAAAGTCCCTCTATCAATTTATCAATATCCTCTTCGTTATTGTAAATGCTAAAACTAGCACGGCAGCACGATGGTATTCCCAAGCAGCTCATCAAAGGCTGAGCGCAATGATGCCCTGAACGAACTGCCACATCATAGGAATCCAATATAAATGCCACATCGTGGGAATGTACATTTTTCACGTTAAAAGCGATAATTCCAGCATGTTCAACATCCTTTGTAAAATATGTTTCCACAAAATCTAATTTTTTCAATTTCTCCAAAGCATTTTTTGTAAGCGAATTTTCAATTTCATTGATTTTCTCATAACTTATTTCTTCAATAAAATTAATCGCTTCCTCCAAAGTTACAGCGCCTTCCACATTTTGAGTCCCGCCTTCAAACTTATTAGGAAGCTGTGCAAATGTCGATTCCTGCTCCGTTACAAACTCAATCATATCTCCACCATACAAAAAAGGCGGCATTTTCTCAAGAAGCTCCTTTTTACCATACATAACTCCGATTCCCATCGGTGTAAACAGTTTATGCCCTGAAAATACGAGAAAATCTGCATCTAAATCTTGAACATCGTGTCTAAAGTGCAGCATTGACTGTGCAGCGTCTACAAGAACAAGTGCATTTTTATTTCTATTACGTGTGATTTCAATAATCTCTTTTATCGGCTGAATAACTCCTGTAACATTTACCACGGCAGAAATCGCCACAAGTTTCGTTTTATCAGACAATTTACTTTTAAAATCTTCAATATCAAACTGCCCATTTTCAGTAAGATAAACAAATTTTATCTTAGCATTTTTCTTTTTAGCCACAAATTGCCATGGCACGATATTTGCATGATGGTTGGAAACCCCCAGTATTATTTCATCATTTTCATTTATAAATTCCATTCCATAGGAATAAGCTATTAAATTAATTGATTCTGTCGTATTTTTTGTAAAAATCACTTCTTCAGGATATTTTGCATTAATAAACTTTTGTACAGTTTTACGTGCATTTGCCATCAAATTTGAGGCTTCCATGGACAATGTATGTGAACCACGTCCTGGATTTCCGTTATATTTCTCATAATATTCCATAATTTTATCTAGGACTCTTTTTGGCTTTTGCGAAGTTGCCGCTGTATCTAGATAATGGTTATTTCTATTTTTAAATATTGGAAATTCTTTTCTATAATCCATCTTTCCCTCCTTGTAATTACAATTTTACCCACAAGCAATACAAAATTATATCACTTTGCGGGTATTTTTTCAAACTTAATATTCTTACTTCTTAACTTCCTTTTTAAATTCTTCTTTCCAATTCATCAAATAATTTATCTCTCAATTTTTCATCATCAATGTTATCCATTATTGGACGGAATGAAGATTCGACTATTAATTTTTTTGCCCTGCTTTCAGAAAGTCCACGGCTCATTAAATAAAATAATTTAGCCTCGTCAACTTTTCCAACAGAAGCGGCATGTTCTCCAATAACGTCATCTTCACTGCAAAATAACGTTGGAATCGAATCAGCTTTAATTTCATCATTTAATAAAATCGCAAATTCTCCTTCACGCCCTTCAGACTTGCTAGAACCTTGCTTAAAGTAAAGATTTCCACGGAATACCTTTTTAGCAGTATCCTTTACAGCTCCCCTTGCCTGAAGCTCCCCAATTGTTCTACGTCCACGAAATACTACCGAATATTCCAGATCCAGCTTTCTTTCTTCATCAGCAAGATATGCAGGCCATACATAAACTTCTGATGAATCTTCTTCAAGATATGATTTATGGCTTATCGCATTAATTTCCCCGCCTAATTCCACACTATAATATTCAGTTTTTCCTTGTCCCAATGTTTCAATTTTCGATGATTCAAAGTTAGAGCTTTTGGTATTTAATGTCTGTATTTTTATAATTTTTACTTCTGAATTTCTTCCAGTAACCACTTTGATAATTCCATTATGATAAACTGGTGTTTCATCTAGTGAATCATAATTAATAATTACTGTAACTTTTGCAAAATCTTCCACTTCAATTACATTATAGTCAACTAAAAAGTTATTTTCCTTATTTGTATGATAATTTAAATAAATTGGCTTATCAATTTTTTTTCTTTCTCCAATTTTCAAATATTTCCCTTCGTTATAAAAAGCAAAATTTTGTTTTTTGAAAAAATCTCCTAATCCATAATCATTCTCATTTTTCAATTTTTCCAGTTCTTTTAACGATTCACTTATATTTTTTATAACAACTCCATCCTGATTTTCATTTTTTATTTCCAAATTGTTAAATTCTTTAAATGCTTCAGGTTCTTCATACTGGTAGCCTACTCTTTTCCAATTAACCTTTTCAAGCGTTTTATATTCTTCAAAGATTTTTAATCTGTAATCGCTGTTATCAAGATTCTGTATGCTTGATTTTTCTAACATTTTCTCTCCTCTCATTTTTAAGTCATAAATGTATTTGATAATTTAATTTTTTTGATAAATAATCAATGTATATTTTACACAATTTTAAATCCGTATAATTATCAAACAAATCTAAAGTTTTTTAATTATCCAATTGTCCCTTCTAGTTCCAATTCAATCAGCTTATTCAATTCAACTGCATATTCAAGTGGCAATTCCTTTGAAATTGGCTCAACGAATCCTCTTACAATCATCGCCTTTGCCTCATCTTCGCTAATACCCCTTGACATCAAATAAAATATTGCTTCGTCACTTATTCTTCCAATTTTTGCTTCATGTCCAATAGTGTCTAAATATTGCCCAGCTGCAGCAAATGTAACTCCTGTAAATTCACATCTTGAACGATCTCCCTTTAAAATACTCATTGGATAAAGCATAGAAACTCTTGATCCAAATGATCCTGACACCCATTCTATTACTCCATCTTCTTCCACCAATGCTCTTTTTGTATTTAAGTTATACATATTTCTTGACCAGTTTTCAATTGTAGAATATCTTAATCGTGCCCCTTTTCTGACAAAAAGTTCCACTGCTCCAGCATGCAATGCATTTTTTTGATATTTAGGCGCTGAACATCCTTCGATAAAATGTAAATCTGCCCCTTCATCAACAATTATAAGGGTATGTTCAAATTGTCCAGCTTCTGGTGCATTTAGCCTAAAATATGACTGCAATGGCATTTTTACCTTTACTCCTTTTGGAACATAAATAAATGATCCTCCAGACCATACTGCTCCGTGCAATGCTGCGAATTTATGGTCATTGACTGTAATTAATGTCATAAAATATTCCTTTAGCATATCTCCATATTTTACAATTGCTGTTTCAATATCTGTATAAATCACTCCTTGTTCTTCCAGTTCCTTATGAACGCTGTGATAAACCACTTCAGAGTCATACTGTGCTCCTACTCCCGCAAGTGACTGCTTCTCAGCTTCTGGAATACCCAGCCTGTCAAATGTATCCCTTATATAGCTTGGCACATCATCCCAATTTTCATTCATTGGTGCTGAATCAGGCTCTAAATAATGTACAATGTCATTCATATCAAGGTCTGATAAATCTGGACCCCAATCAGTCATTGGCTTTGAATTATAAACTTCCAATGCCTTTAATCTAAATTCCCTCATCCATTCAGGCTCATTTTTTCTTTCTGAAATTTTTTTAATAATTTCTGGAGTAAGCCCTTTTTCAACTTTATATCTATAATGCTCTTCATCCTTTATATCATAAACACCACGCTCAATATCTGCAATATATGTTTTTTTTCTATTTTCCATTATTCCCACACTTTCCATTCTGTATTAAAATTTTTATAATCCTAATTCTTCTTTTATTTTAGCATAACCTTCTTTTTCAATTCTTTCCACCAAATCTTTTCCACCTGTCTTTACAATTCTTCCATTCATCAGAATATGAACAAAATCAGGCTTCAAATAGTCAAGAACTTTATCATAGTGAGTAATTATAAGTAAAGCTGTATCCTTAGTCTTTAACTTTTGAACTCCTTCAAATACAATCTTTGTCGCATCAATGTCAAGTCCAGAATCAGTTTCATCCAGAATAGCCAATTTTGGCTCTAAAACTGCCATTTGCAAAATTTCATTCTTTTTCTTTTCTCCACCAGAGAATCCAACATTCAGATGTCTATCTGCATATTCAGGATTTATATGAAGTTTTTCCATTTTTTCCACCAACTCATTGTGAAATTGCATCAAATATTGTTTTTCTCCAGTAACAGCCTCTTTTGCTGTTCTCAAGAAATCCTCCACAGTAAGCCCTGGTATTTCCTCTGGATATTGGAATGACAGGAAAATTCCCTTTTTAGCCCTTTCATCTACAGCAGCATCATTAATATTTTCTCCATCTAAAATAATGTCCCCAGAAACCAGTTCATGTTTTGGATGTCCCACAAGAATACTTGCAAGCGTAGATTTTCCAGCTCCATTAGGCCCCATAATTACGTGAACTTCCCCTTTGTTTATAGTTAAATTTAATCCTTTCAGGATTTCCTTTCCTTCTACTTCCGATTTTACATTTTTTAATTCTAATAAACTCATGTTAATTTTACCTCCAAAAAAATTTTATAAACATATCCAAATTCTCATAAATTTTATAAACTAAATATGTTCGATAACCTATTTTTTTATTTTGTTTAAATATTATGATACGGCTACACGAACAAATCTTCCAAGAATTGAATAAAGTATATTTAGCAATTTGCATTTTATTTTTAAATTTAATTCCTAAACTAATTTTATCATAAATTTATTTGTTTATCAAATTAAATATCTTTACAAATATTAATTTTTTACATTTTTTCAATAATTTAGACTTTCAAAACAAAAATAATTAGCAATATAAAACTTTATAATAGATTTTTTTTTAAATATATAGTAAAATGATTTCAAGAAGAATGTAATAAATAATAGTTATTCAAAATCTACAATAAATTTATTATTTCAACAAAAACTATATAATATCATTCCCTATTTAAATAGCGAATTTTTTATTATAAAATGAATTTTCTTTGACACAAGGAGAGTGAACGAAATGGATGAAAAAAGCAAATTAAAAAACGACTGGAAAATGACAGATGAGGAAATGGGAAATACAAATGTTCCTGTAATAATAAATAAAAGCTATGATGAACTGCACCAGCAATTGACAGATGCAATTAGAAAAAATAATCTAGATGTGGATATGGACAAGATTTCAGAGGCTTTTACGCTTGCTTACGAGTCGCATATTGGGCAAAAGAGAAAAAGTGGGGAAGATTATATTTTACATCCAGTTGAAGTGGCAGAAATATTAGTTGATATGCGTATGGACACAGATACGATTGTGGCTGGGCTGCTTCATGATGTAGTTGAGGATACGCTTATTTCTTTGTCGGATATAGAGTATAACTTTGGAACAGATGTAAAAAAACTTGTGGATGGCGTTACAAAACTTAGAAATTTGCCGAGAACAAATAGTAAAAAATTGGAAAATATACGAAAAATGGTTGTTGCAATGTCGGAAGATATTCGGGTTGTAGTTATAAAGCTGGCAGATAGACTTCATAATATGAGAACATTGAAATATATGACGCCTGAAAAACAGCTGGAAAAATCTAAAGAAACTCTTGAAATTTATGCGCCAATTGCCCATAGAATCGGGATGGCTAGAATAAAATGGGAACTGGAGGACATAAGTTTTAGATTTTTGTATCCAGATGACTATTATGAAATTAAAGATCTTGTTAATTCCAAAAGGAAAGAACGTGAAGAATACACTGCAAAATTTATTGAAAAGATAAGGGAAGATCTTGAAAAAAATAATATAAAGGGAGAAGTTACAGGACGTCCAAAGCACCTATACAGCATTTACCAAAAAATGCACGAAAAGGAAAAAAAATTTGTTGACTTGCATGATTTAATTGCAATAAGAATTATCGTTGAAAAGAAAAATGAATGCTACAATGTACTTGGAATAATTCACGATTTATTTATTCCAGTATTTAAACGTTTCAAGGACTATATTTCACAGCCAAAGCCAAATGGCTATCAGTCCATTCATACAACAGTAAAAGGACCGAATGATCAAAATGTAGAGATTCAAATTAGAACAAGAAAAATGCATGAAATTGCAGAAGAAGGAGTTGCAGCACATTGGAAATACAAAGATAAAAAAGCAAAATCTAAAAATGAAAAATTTTATGCGGATGCAAAAAAATTGACAGATTCAGTTCAAAGAAAAATGGATGAAAAGGAGCAAAAGGGATTTGCTCAGGAAGTTACTGGAGATGTGCTTAAACAGACAATATTTGTATTTACGCCTAAAGATGATGTTGTGGAAATGCCTAGAAATTCAACTGCCCTTGACTTTGCATTCCAAGTTCATACACAAATTGGATATAGAACAATTGGAGTGAAGGTAAACGGAAGAATTACGCAACTTAACCAAGTGCTTAAAAATGGAGATAAAGTCGAAATTATGACTTCTAAAAACATTAATAAGGGACCTGGAAAAGACTGGATTGAAATGGTAAATAACCATAGTTCACGTGTAAAAATCAGAAAATGGTTCAAAGACAAGGAATTTGAAGAAAAGTCTAAAGAAGGGGAACAAATTTTAGAAAAGGAATTTGAACGGCTTGGATTGAAATTAAAGGATATGCTTGAGGATGAACGGGTTTTCCTTTATATGAAAAAATTCAATATTCCTGATAATAAGACATTATTTTACAGATTCGCCATTGGAGATTTGTCACTTGACGGATTTTTGAATAAATTTGAGAAAAAGGAAGAAAAGGCTCTGGAAGAAGTGCTTGAAGAAGAAACAGAAAAGGCGAATAAGCAAAAGGAAAAAAATAATGGCGGTATTAAAATATCTGGAACTGAAAACACAATGTACCGTTTTGCAAAATGCTGCAGTCCGCTTCCAGGCGATGAAATAAGAGGTTATGTGACACGAGGACGTGGAATTGCAATACATCGCTCTGACTGCGAAAACTTTATTTCCCTTATGGAAAGGGAACCTGAAAGGGAAGTTGACGTTTACTGGGATAAATCTGCAATATCTGCCAATACAACATACGAATTTAACTTCACAATAAAAGCTTCAGATCGAAATGGATTGCTTCTAGATATAATCCGAATTTTAAACGAATATAAAATGAGCCTTTTAAATGTAAATACAAATACTTTTAAAGAAAACGGAAACAGACGAATACTTATACATTTAAGAATAACAATAAGAAGCCGTGAAGATTTTGAAAGATTGGCAAATAATTTAAAATCAATGTCAGAAGTAATTGAAATAATAAAAAAATAAATTATTCTTTTATAAAAAGGGGGCATTATAAATGGATCTAAAATTTTTAATTGCATTAATTGTATTCATATTATTATTTAAAATTCTTATAAATATTACAAAAAAAATTATTTTTCTAATTTTTATAGTTGTTATTTTTATGGTTATTATAAATTATTTTAGATATTAACTAAATTTATTCAATTTAAACTAGATTCTCTTTTCAAAAAAATGTACCTTTAAACATTAAAGTCTATTGGTACATTTTTTATTTTATAATTTCACAATTCATTTTATAGTAAAACTGATTTAAAGCCGAACTCAAAAAGTATGACTATTTTACTCAAACCCTAAGTCTATATAATTTTAACTTCACATTCATCAAAAATTTTTTTATAACTTTCCAAATAATCCTTTTTGTCCTTTTCGCAAATAAAAACATCAAAATCAGACAAATTACTGAATTTATAACTTCCTAATATTCCTAATTTCTTATATTCAGTCACTAAAAATATTTTTTTAGAAATTTTCATTATTTCTTTTTTTGTATTTCCATCATTTAATTCAAAATTCATAACCTTTTCAGCTTCCAGATCTATCCCGGCACTTCCAATAAAAGCCTTGTCAACATTATATCTTTTTATATAATTAATCGCTTCACTTCCAACATTGCCACCTACTTTTTTATTATACTCCCCGCCTATCATTATAATATCCACTTTAGAATTTTTATTAAAATGTGTGGTAATACTAGGCATATTTGTAATAAGAGTTATTTCCTTTTCAGAATTTGCAAGATATTCTGCCGCAATATAATTTATACTTGTAATGTCAAAAAAGATTGTTTCCCCATTTTCTCCTTTAGTAAAATTGCACCTCCATGAGTTCTTTTCAATTTTCCTTCCTGCTCTAGCCTTTTCAAATTTTTTCTTATAATAACTTCTGAAACATTAAATTTTTCTGCCAAATCAGTAACTTTTACTTTCTTTTCATTTTCTAAAATTTCTAATATTTTTTCCAGTCTTTCATCCAAAAACATACCAAATCTCCAATACTCTTTATTATAATTATCCAAATTATAGCAAAATTTTCAAAACTTTATTAGATCTGTTCGCTAACTTAATTTTTTTATTTAACAAGGAGTCAAGCCCCTTGCTTCAGAACGTTTGTTTTATTAAATTTCAAATAAATATAGTTTCTGAACAAGTCTATTAATTATGCTAGAACTAAGTTTTAAAAAGTTCAAGAAGTCAAAACTACAATAAATCAAGCAATGTTTTATCTCCATAAACTTTTTCCCAATCTGAATTAAAAGTATCCATGCTCCAGTCTGTATAAGGATGATAAATTAATTTTTCAAAAACATCTGGAGCTACAGTTACCGATTTTGCACCAGCCAGAATTGTTTCGTGAACTTGTCTTACATTCTTAAACGAAGCACCTAATATTTTAGGCTCAAAAATTCTTTTATACTGCGACAATTTTTCTTCATCTGTTTTTTTATTCATT
>QWCI01003538.1_pt1 | contig 11096 bp, 11 predicted proteins | sample 1972541 | NCBI WGS metagenome assembly QWCI01 (sample SAMN09866712, study PRJNA288562) | Human oral metagenome isolate term3_saliva, whole genome shotgun sequencing... | isolation source: mouth | host: Homo sapiens | place: USA: California | reverse complement strand
TCTTCTGCGGCAAGATAATCATAGGAAGCTATCAGATTTCTTAAATGACGTTTGATTAAAGATTGATTAAATTTTTCAGCCTCATCTTTAATAGTACGATCTTCGTAATCCTTTTGGTTATCCTCGTTCTCGTTAAAAAGCTTCTGTTCACCTTCACTTGAAAGTGGCACATACTTTCTATTTGCTGATTTGTTAGGAGTTGCAACCTGGATAGCCTGAGTATTATAATCTTTGATTCGATTGAGGGCAAATAAAGCCGAAATAATCTGAGGCGTTCCTGAAGATAGGTTTAAGATTAATTGATGATCAGTTCCAGAATATTTTTCAACAATCTGTCCCATAACCTCATACATTTTATCAAATAGATAAACCTCATCATTTTTTAGAATTGTTGACTCAATTGTCACATCAGGATGATAATCTTCTATGGAAAAAATAGCTTGCTCAATGAGATCTTTCTTGATCAGCATTTCCTCACTATAAACTAAAACAATCTGCTCCGGTCTATAAGTGCGTGCAATATGTAATAAAGCAGCATCTCGATTATTACTAATCGGATCTGTCGTTCCAACTGCTGAAATTAAAATTTCCAAGATATTCTACCTCTCATTATTTCAGTAATTCTAATAATTCCTGATTTAATTCCTTATAGAAATTGAAATCTTTTTCATTAAATTGATACTGTTCTTTAACAAGTGCCTTGAGGTTTTTTAAGACGGATCCTAACTGACGTAGTTCTTCCGATTGCAAAGGATCCAATCGATGAGCTAGTGTATTTCGTGAAGTGTTCATGTTGATAATCGGTTTAATTTGATTATATAAAGTCCACTCTTTTTTTCTTTGAGAATTTTACTATAATCCCAAATTCCCAAAAAATACTTTTCTGATTCATCGACATATCTATCCAATAGTCCTGGATAACGGTTTTCAATATAATCTTCCAAGATAAATTCAGTCAAAGTTTTAATTCTAATAAGTCCTTCACTGAAATTACCACGTTCTTTTTGCAACTCGATTGTCAGATAAGCATTCAATGCCTTCTTCCTCTCATCACTCCATTTTCTATTTTTTAGAGTTCGAGGAAGGTCTTGTCTATCAAGTGCATCTACAATATCCTGCAATTTTTTACGCGCTTCTTTTAGACTAGGAAGATCTTGTAATTGATTTGCTAACTCTAGAGCAGCTTTATAGTCATATCTCTGAATGAAATCTCGAATTGTTTTTTTAATTAGAGCATAGGAGAATTTTTCTGATTCATCTTCTAATGTTCGATCAATAAATTCTGGTACATTATCTTCATTTGTATCAATAAGAATATCAATATCATCTACATTTTCATGAGGAATATCTGCATTTGAGTCATTCGCAGGACTTGAAACTTGAATAGCCTTGACATTAATTCCACTAAGTCTGTTAATCACAAATAAAGATGACTTAATTTGTGGTGTCGCACTAGATAAGTTGAGAATGAACTCATCATCTTTAGTATAGTATTCCTGGATAATGGATGAAAATCGATCAAACATTGTATCAAAAACAAAAACATCCTCATTGGGAATAACTGGTTGATGAATTATAATCTCTGGAAGATAAGTAGAGTCGATAGAATGAAGCGCTTTTTCAATACTTTCCTTCTTATCGCTTGTCCTATCGGAAAAAACGAGAACAATTTTATCAGGTCGATATTTTCTGGCGATATGCAACAAAGCTCCATCGTGATAGTTTCTAATCGGATCTGTATCACCGACAGCGGATATCAAAATTTTCATTGTAAAATCTCCTTAATCATAAAGTTTGCCTTGCCCATTTCATAGAAGGATTCATCATTTTTTATTAATTTGGAAGGCTGAACAGAGTCATCTTGCTTTAGGATAGGGGCTTTTGTAAGTTTTAACACGCCTTTACCCTTCATCTTAGTTTGTACCGGTTTCTTGTGGCGGTCTTGTATGATTCCATTTGCTTGTTTAAAAATTGTTTTTGTCCAAGCTCCACTACCAGCACCCAAGTATATAGGATAGTCAATATTATCTTGGAGCTTATCTTCCGGAAAATCTTTTAGGAAAAAGTTTTTATAACCCTTATAAAACTCCAGTGCCCTATCTTCAAGTTTTTCAATTAAAGTTGCCGCTTCTGCTGTCGTTGTGGTAATTGTAAACTCTACTTTAGTCAAAGGAGCAATAGCTTCTCGGTATAGAGGTAAAGGTTTTACTTTTAGCAACTTGGCTGAGCAGTCCCATTTTTGAACTAAAATAAGACTCTCATTACTAAATGGTTTGCTATCACTAACACGAATGGCATTAAATAAGTCATTGAATTCTTTACCTTTCTTAGCTCCCCAGGAGATCATATTTTTATTTTCCTTAGGACGTTTACCACGAGTATCAACCACCTTTTTATTGTTCCAGTCAGGATTTGTGTTCATTAGAATAGTTCGAATAGCACCCTTTAATGAACTTCCAGGAATATATGGAGTCCCAAACGGGTCTCTCATAAACTTTACTACTTCATTAATAGCACCTAATTTGGAATCATTATCATTCTCTTCAGTTTCCAAACCTGTCTCTTTAATTCTATAACCACCAAAATCACGGTCAGAAATACGGTTATCCTCTAAAAAGGAAATCAAACGATTATTACTTGCTCTTGGCTTTCTCTCTTGTAAGAAGCGCTCAAACTTCTGATCATAACCTTTCTCCACCATTCGATTATAAAACTTACCCATATCAGGGAAATAAAAGTACCCATCTTCATAGATAAATTCACGAGATGTGTACTTATCACCACTGCCAGTATGGATAGGAGCCATGGCTAGGAGACTGAATTGAAAAGTTCTATATTCTGTTTTCATCTTTCTCCCTCCATCTTAAAAAATAGTGGTTTAGCATAATTTAATACTTCATGTGGAAAATCAAGAGGTCTTACATCCACAATCTGTCCTGTAAAGGTTTCAGAGAAAGTAGATCCAGAAGCAAACTTATATAAATCCTGCTTACGGTAATTTTCATTAGTTTCTGTACTAAAAGCAAAACCACTTGATTTACTTAGTAAATAGGAACCAGTTTCCATAGCATATTCAAGTTCCTTTTCGACTGGTAGAGAAGTTGTCAAAGTCATGATAGGTCCTTGATGGACCTTGGTAAGACGATTTTTGAAGCCATCTGGTAAATCTAATATAGTCAAATCAAATTGTCCATAGCCACTAGAACGCTTCCCACCAATTCCTGTATACTGCAAGCTTGTCATGAGTTCATTCAAGAGCTCAGACTCGTTTGCAATCACATAAAGTGAAGAGTCATCTCTAAATCTAACAGTAGAAACTTGATAAAGAGCCCCATCCACATGAGGTTGATTTTTTGTGACAATATTTGTTACTACGTGTTCTTCATCTTTAAAAAGCGTTCCATTTACATACGAATCAAAATTATCCAAAGGGATAAACTGAAGTTTCTTTGCCATTTTTGCTTGACGTCTTACTTCCTTGACATCCGTTGTTAAGTCTGGCTGTTCAAACTTTGGAAATCCTATCGGCTTAGGTAAAAATGGAACTGACAGATAAGGAAAGGCATCAGTCAAAACAAATTCATCTTGACCCGCTATTGACACGAATTCCTTCATTTTTCCCATTTTTTTTGCTTCTAAGACCAGAGCTGAAAACAAGCGGTCAGCTGCAAAAGTCATTTTAGAACTATCCAGATAATCCATCAAGAATCACTTTGAAGTCTTCTTCTACTTGAGCTTGACTCTTGTCTGTCACCTCATAGATCAACTCAAATCCAAAGACACTGTCTCGGATGGCACGCTCAATTTGTCTCGGTTTAGCTACAGCAGAGATACGATCAATGGTATTTTCGAATTTTACTTCAGTATAAATCTTTGCGCCTAAGCTATCCAGTTCATCTTTATTAGATAAAAAAGCATCTCTAAAAATTAAACGACCTATTTTATCGCGCTTAGATGAGCTATTTCCAAATAGTCGACTTAGAATTTCCCCATCTTCTCCTGGCTGCTTTGCTGGTCTAGAATTATATACTTTTGCTAGAAGGGTACGCATTTTCCCTTTGATACTTGACCCTGGGATAATGGGTAGGTTTGTAATTGGATCTTTAATCACAGGTGAGTCCATAGCTCCAATCGCTGCAAAGGCATTACTTGTTCCAATATGAAGTCCTGTCTCTAGACAAATTTCTCCCGTTATTTTAATTTTTGCAAATGTCATTGATCTTCCCCTCCATAAAATCTGAAATAAGCTACTAGTGCTTCCATATAGCGGCAAAAGCGTTGGAGACTTTCCTTATTGTTTATTTCTTTTAGAATGTCTAGAATCTCAGCCTTTTTCACCAAATCTTTAACTGCAGTTTCTCGGCCCGATTGATAAACAAACTGCACTCTCAAATAAGCAATTTTATCAGCCAATTCCTTATACTCTCTGATCCTACTTTCATCAAAAAGATTACTAGTTAAATTTAGTAGATTTCGAATTTGTGTAGTTGTTAAAAGGAATGCATCAGGATTTCTAAAATTCCTAGTATTTCGATTCAATGATTTAATAACCTTTTCTGCCTTATCTACGTAATTATCATCTGTTAAAATTGCCATCTATGAATCCTTTCTAATCTCATAAATATATAGAAGTAAAGCTATCTCTGCTTCCCTACGTTCATTTTCGCTACCTTTATACCAAGAAAAGAATAAATCTTTGAACTTTCTAAACTCTTCTTTTTTATCCTTAGAAGTTTGATCTTCTAAGCGCGTCAAATAATAAGCTAATCGAGCAATATTCATGCGATCGTAGTTACGAAGTAGCTCAATCAGTTTGTAGATAAAGCTCTTACCACGTTCATCTTGGATATTAAAGTAGTAACGAATGCTCTTTAGTTTCCCATTATAGACATTGTCAATAAATTGGTCGAATTTCAAGGTATAATTTCTTTCAGAATCGACATTGTCAAAAGATTGGTTCAACTTCAAGATATTACCTGCTTTAAAAAGGGAAATACTATCCTTGTCGTTATCTTTGGCTGCTCCTTCTAGCTTGCCAGTTTCTTCAGCCATGAGGCTAACTGGAGTTTTATCTGGAAAGAGGCCGACCCCTGCTGATAGGGTTAATTTGCCATTTGTCCACTTGATAAAGTTTTGTCGGAGACAAATAGTGAACTCAATAATATCCTGCCAGGAACCGATAGCAAATACATCATCTCCACCGGCATAGATGATTGATAGTTTTTTCTCTTTGGCAAACTGGTTGATATAGACCTTAAAGAAGAGACTCATACTTCTAGAGAAGGTCGCCGAGCGTGCCAGAGTATTATACTTGCCACCATCTTGATAGGAGAATCCAGCCATAAAGGCAGCTCCCAAATCGTCCACATCTAGTCGAACAACTGCTAATCGCTTAATCCCTTGTCCAGTTTCCCTATCCTGAGATAATTTGGCATACTCGTAAATCTCATCATACTTGTAATCTCCGACAAAGACATGGGTTGCTTTTAGGATATCTGTACTATAGCTATTCTTTACATAAACACGGTCCCACTCTTCATTGGCAAGGTCGGCTTTAGAAATACCACTAATATAGGCTCCCGGACCTATCGGCAGGCCTTTTTCTTTTGTCACAATATAGTAGTTTTCTTGTATTTCCTTGGCAAAGCGATACATTCCTGAACAGATATGGCAGACCTCTTGATCTTTATACTTGGTAAGCTTTTCGACTGAGTGACAAATTGCACATTCTCTCTGAGAACTTTTTCCTCCTTGGTTGAGTTCAAGGAGAGTTTTGGCATCATAACGAGAAATTTTCTTTTGGGAAATCATCCGACTAGTTGTTTGATAGACTTTTCGATAGTCGGCCAGTGTCGTTGTCATATCATTGGCAGAAAACGGACTCCAACCAAATGCTACGTATAAGCCTGTCTGGAAATGCTTGACCAAAAACTGATTGAATTCTGCTTCAAAGATAGCCAAGGTTTCTCTAGTTTTTTCGGTGTTGGGAAGGATAAAGTAGGCGTGCCCTCCACCAACGTAGAGAAGATTAGCCCTCGTAAGCTCTAACTTCTCCAGTAAGTTGTCAGCGATATGTTCCCCCATAAAATCTAGATACAAGGAACGTGCTTTTAGTTGCTTGGCTGCTCCAGCCGTTGCGATATTGTAGATAAAGTCTTGAATCCCTGACAAGTCAAAACTTGCTAATAAAAAGGCCTTCTCGCTATAAAAAGCTTCTAAATCTTGCCCCAGTACCTTCTCATAGTCACGGCAATTCTTGTCTGCTAAATAGTCCTCTATAGCTAGGGCAAAGCCAGCTGTCAGACGACTGTAGGTTGCTAGAGAAATATCCGATAATTCCTTGGTTCTTGTCGAAACAGGCACATAGGAAAGAGTATACTCAAGGAGATTCAAAAGGGTATCTATCTCAGATTGGCTAAAGTCCAATCTCTCAAACTCTTTTTCTAAGGTCTCTACTATCAAGTCATAATCTGACTGGTCAGAAGGATTACTCGATTCCTTAGCATAGTTTGGTTCCCCGTCAAGCTCTAATGGTCGTGCATCAAGATAACGCTGATTAGGGGTATCTGAAAAAATATTAAAGATATCCGATTGTTTGCTTAGGAAATCTTCTTTCCCTTCATGAGTGTCTGCTACCCCTTTTAGACCTGAAGCAATCTTTGCCGCAGCTGACGTGATATAGACCAAACTATCAGGAGCCAAGTCCGTCGGCAAATCACTAGAAGTCGCCTTGGCTATCTGCTGGGCTATGTTTTCATTGTCCGAAAAGCGTCTAAACCATTCGGACCCAATGGTACCCAGATCTTTCTCATCATACCTGGAAGCTTGAATCACCTTGCCGATAGCGTGCAAAAGCGATCCATAAACTAAATCAATCTTTTCTTTCTTCAAGTTCTAAACCTCCCATCCCTAAGCTAGTTTTCATACCGAGACCTGAGTACTCTCCAAATTTCAGAAGCATATTAGCATATGCTTTCAAGGTATTTGGACCTGTAATTTTAAAGGTCAGTCTCCCCCTGAAACCAGGAATTTTTTTGCCATGAACTTTAAAATAGCTGGATTCCAATCGATAGCTGGTAATTCTACTATGCTTGACCAAGTAGTCCAAGGTTTCCTCTTCGATTTCCTGACGATTCTCGACCAGACGTGCATACTTCATCATCAAACTCTGAAAGATGAGACGCATGGTAGGAAAGAGCACGTACTCTCCCTGGGAGCGAAATCCTGTTGGAGTTTGAAAATGAATGGTGTAGAGTGACCGATCTTGGTTTTCATTAAAAAACTCAAAGAGTTGCTCCGAACTGAGATCTTGCATGGACAAAGACTCAACCATGAGAGTTGGTAAATCATGAAGTTCTACTGTCTTGAGCTCCAAGAGAACAGGCAAGATCTGCTTGACAGCCTCATCCGTCAGGAGATGAAGGGACCATAGGGTCTTGTCCTTTTGATGGATGATTTTTAGTGAATAGGGGTTGGTCTCCTGCTCATGTAGCCAAGTCACATAGTCTGGTTCCAAGTTTTCCATAAGAAAACCTTGGAATTTTGTCGATAGGTCGCTCGGTGATTGGTCAATCCGCTTAAATGATAGAACGATGCGTTTCATATGCCTCCTTTATTGATACAATTGCGCTTTTGGTTTCTCATGAGCGCTTTTTCTTTTACTTTCAGAATCCTTTAGCCTTTTTAAAAGGTCCCCTCGCGAGGTAGATAGGGAGCTATACCAAAGAAAGTCCAACAGCAAGACTACCAGACTATTTGTTTCCGGCCCCTCTCGAGGTAAATAGGGAGCTATACCGAAGTGTACGAAGCAATCGACAAGGCTCTATAGTTTCCGTCCTCTCGCGAGGTGATTAGGGTGGTTTACTTACGCAAAACCTGAATTTAATTGGGAACAAATGAGTTTCCGTCCTCTCTCGAGGTAGATAGGTTCTTATACGCTAAAGAACTTGTACAACATGGTGATATCTGGTCGTTTCCGTCCCTTCCCGAGGTAGATAGGTAGCTATACTTTCGAAGAGGTCACAGAATGAAACGATTCATAGCAATCTGGTTTCCGGCCCCTCTCGAGGTAGATAGGTAGCTATAAAAGGAGTTGGAAGATGAATAAGCAGGAATTGATTGTTTCCGGCCCCTCTTGAGGTAGATAGGTTCTTATACGGAACTATACGAAGTATTTGATTTGAAAGACGTGTTTCCGTCCCCTCGCGAGGTGGATAGGTTCTTATACTTACAGGTTTAAAACTATGAAATTAGTAAAAAACGTTTCCGGCCCCTCGATAGGTAGATAGGTTCTTATACTGACTTGCTTTTTTACTACAATTTAGGAAAGGTGTAGAAGTTTCCGTCCCCTGCCGAGGTGAATTGAGTATTTTACAGCAATAAGTTCGGTGAGTTATGCGCAAGGTATCTCAAATTTCCGTCCCTTCTCAAGGTGAATAGGGTGTTTTACCCGTTGGAAGAAGCACACAGACGGCAACTGGTACTGTTTCCGTCCCCTCTCGAGGTGATTAGGTTGTCTTACTCGGCTACGAGGTCGAGAAAGAGAAGCGGTATCGTTTCCGTCCCCTAGCGAGGTGAATTGGTTGGTTTACAGATGTAATTTTCAACCATAATACGTACTATCTATTGTTTCCGTCCCCTCTCGAAGTAGATAGGTTCTTATACAAACATCTGGCAGATGGACAGGGTTCGAGATTTGGATGTTTCCGTCCCCTCTCGAGGTGGATAGGTTGTTTTACCAATAGAAAGCAGGAAATAAAAATGGAAAATGTATCAGTTTCCGTCCCCTCTCGAGGTGGATAGGTTGTTTTACCAAATGGAAAACAAGTTTAACATTATCGAGTTAGTGTTTCCGTCCCCTACCGAGGTGATTAGGTTGTTCTACAAAATAATGAATAACGAAAATAAAAAAGCTTATGGTTTCCGTCCCCTACCGAGGTAGATAGGTTCTTATACCCAAATATTAAAAATTAGAAGCCTTCCAAATGTGAAGGGTTTCCGTCCCCTCTCGAGGTGGATAGGTTCTTATACTGGCGATTACAACGTGGTATCTGTTATCTTGGACTTGTTTCCGTCCCCTCTCGAGGTAGATAGGTTCTTATAAAACTTTTAAAAAATAGAAAGAAAATAAAAAAATGGGTTTCCGTCCCCTCTCGAGGTAGATAGGTTCTTATACCCATATTTCGTGGTTGGATTTAAAAACAAACACAAGATATAACCTATTTGGAAACTAATTATAGTATACCATAAATTGTAAGAGTTTTCACATCAAAAAAAACAAACAATCTGCATCTTCTAGCTCTCTATCATCGGTATTCAAACGAATAGTCTCTTCTCGATTCCCAACATAGACAATAAAATATCGTAGATTATCAGACAAAAGAGGGATTTCTTTTTAGCAAATTCCTTTTCTTCTCCTGATAAATGATAATATAATCCCATCACTCTTCTCCTGTAAAATAGTAAACATTGATATTTTCATTTGCTAGAGCTCTTAATAACTGGGTTGATACCTGAGCCTTGCCAAAGATTAAGACATTATCTACTAAGTGGAGAGAGATTTCACTCTCGATCTCCCTTCGACCATTTTTTATGGCAATCTTCTGGCTGGATAAGCCTAAAAAGTAATCCGACTTTTGTACAAACACATCACTCATCTATCACTTTCCCTCCTAAAATCATAAAGGATACTAGTCTACCACTTTTAAAAAAATTGTCAACTATTTTTTTTACTTTTTTTAAAGAAAAAAACGAACCAGCTTGACTGATTCGTTTTCTTACATTCTACTCCTACTTCCGATACATTTTAAACTGTAGGAAGAGGTCGCTATATTTGCCTGTCCATTTATGGTCAAATTTTTCATAAACTTCTAGATGTTTCATGGTTTCAGCATCTGGATAGAAAGCTTTATCTTCTTTTTTCTCCTCTGGGAGTAATTCCTTAGCTGGTAGGTTTGGTGTTGAATAGCCGACATACTCTGCATTTTTGAGAGCATTTTCAGGTTTCAACATAAAGTTGATAAAGGCATAGGCTGCGTCTTGGTTTTTGACTGTTTTGGGAATGACCATATTGTCAAACCAAAGGTTGCTGGCTTCAGTCGGTACCACATAGCGTAGATTTTCATTTTTCTCCAGCATTTGGCTGGCTTCACCAGAGAAGGTCACGCCGATAGCAGCATTATTCTGAATCATGTAGCCCTTCATCTCGTCCGCCACAATAGCCTTGATATTTGGAGTCAACTTATAGAGCTTATCCACTGTTTCTTCCAACTGCTGGGTATCCTTGGAGTTAAGGCTGTAGCCTAGGGAATTGAGTCCCAGTCCCAGTACCTCACGCGCCCCATCAAAGAGCATTATAGAGTTCTTATACTCTGGCTTCCAGAGGTCATCCCAATGCTCAGGCGCTTCATCTACCATAGTTTCATTGTAGACAATTCCCAAAGTCCCCCAGAAGTAAGGAATGGAGAATTTATTGCCTGGGTCAAAGGACTGGTTGAGGAACTCTGGTCCGATATTTTCAAGCCCTTCAAGTTTTGAATAGTCAAGCGGAACCAAGAGATCTTCGTCCTTCATCTTGTTAATCATGTATTCACTTGGGATGGCAATATCGTAGGTCGTTCCACCCTGCTTGATCTTAGTATACATGGCTTCGTTGGAGTCAAAGGTCTCATACTGGACTTGGATTCCTGTTTCTTCTGTAAACTGAGTCAAGAGTTCAGGATCGATATAGTCTCCCCAGTTGTAGATAACCAGTTTTTGACTATCTCGACTATTAATTTTACTGTCTAAATGCGTCGCAATTCCCCACAAGACTAGGATAATGGCAGCAATTCCTGCTAAAAATGAATAGAGTTTTTTCATGCTTGCTCCTCCTTCTCACGTGAGATAAAGTAATAGCCAACAACTAGGATAATACTAAAGAGAAAGACAAGGGCAGACAGGGCATTGATTTCTAAGGAAATCCCCTTGCGAGCACGAGAGTAAATCTCGACTGACAGGGTTGAAAAGCCATTTCCCGTTACAAAGAAGGTCACGGCAAAGTCATCTAGCGAATAGGTGAAGGCCATGAAATAACCTGCAATGATAGACGGAGTCAG
>QWCI01001055.1_pt1 | contig 11111 bp, 10 predicted proteins | sample 1972541 | NCBI WGS metagenome assembly QWCI01 (sample SAMN09866712, study PRJNA288562) | Human oral metagenome isolate term3_saliva, whole genome shotgun sequencing... | isolation source: mouth | host: Homo sapiens | place: USA: California | reverse complement strand
TAATATCAGTAATGATATTGTTGCAACTGACATTTATTTTGAGATTGGTTCAGACCGTGTTCATGGTGAAGGTTCGCATACAGAAAGTGGGACTACAATGTCTCCGCAGGAGTCTGCAGCACAAGTTTCAGGTGCTGTAAATGAAATTCCTCAAGCTACTTCTCGTAAGATGACAGCGCCTAAGGCAGAAGTTGGTGTATCTCCGAACCCTTCGGTAGAAGCAGATGATGATGATCTCCCCTTCTAATTAATTTGAGTTGTTAAATTACTAAAAAGAGAACTATAATGGTTCTCTTTTTTATTTCTAATCGTTGGTTTTGTAAAACGTGAGAAGTATAATACGCTTGGCTAACTTTATTTATTATGGCAAAAGTGAGAATTTCGCCCAATGAAAGGCGTTTTGAATTTGGTAAGTATGTTGGGCTTTCTGTGATGGAAGTGATTGAAAAAGACCCTCAATATATTGAGTATATGTCAACTAAAATTACTTGGCTATTCACTGACCATGAAAAACAGGTGGTTAGAAATCTAAGAAGTAGGCAAGCAAATAGAGACATTCATATGATCCACGTTAAGGGTCGTTCTAAATTTGAGGATGAAATGTATTCAATTTTTCATAAGATTTGCGACGCATACGACTAATTTAATTGAAATATTAATTATTTGAATAATTTACTTAAAAGCATATTATGTTAAAAAAAGATGAAATTAGATATGGTTATAATGATGTGATGATTCAACCTGCACGTCGGTCTGATGTAGAACATCGTTCACAATGTTGCCCATTTGTTGAAAATGGAATGCTTCCTATCTTTACTGCCCCAATGAGCACTGTTGTTAATGTTGATAACTATCAAACATTTTATGACAACAAGATTTTTGCAATCATCCCTCGAAACATTGATTGGGAAACGAGAAAGAAAATGGCGATGGAAGGTAAGTGGGTCGCTGTTTCTCTCAATGAGTTTGAAGAATTTTTCTGTAATGCAGACAATTTCTTCTTTGCAAGAGAGAACCATTATAAGTTAAGAATCCTTATTGATGTTGCTAACGGAAACATGTCTAAAATTTTTAATTTATCAGTAAAGGCAAAGATGTTGCACCAAAAAAGAATTGAGATTATGGCAGGTAATATCGCAAATCCCGAGACATATATTGAATATTGTAATAGTGGTATTGATTATGTTCGTGTTTCCATTGGCGGCGGTTCAGGCTGCATAACCTCATCTAACACAGGTATCCACGATGGGACTGCATCACTTTTAGATGATATTTATAAAAATAAACAATTTAGGGAGAAACATGATTTGAAGTTCACCAAAGTTGTTGCTGATGGAGGCATTCGTAATTATTCAGACGTTATTAAAGCTCTCGCCCTTGGTGCCGATTATGTAATGATTGGTAGTGTACTTGCCCAAACTCTTGAAAGTGCGGGTGATACTTTTTATAAGGATGAGAAGACAGGTGAAGATATTAAATTATCTTGTCACCTCTGTTATAAAGATGGAAAGTTCATTGATGAGTTTGGTCATTCTTATGATAAGCTATATAAGGAGTTTTACGGTATGGCATCCAAATATGGACAAATTGCAATCAACGGAAAGAAAACTAAGACATCTGAGGGTATTAAAAAGATCTTGGAAGTTACCACGAGTCTTCAAACTTGGTGTGATAATATGGCTGCTTATTTGAGGTCTGCAATGTCATATTGTAATGTGTATCATGTTAAGGCTTTTAACCCCAATAATGTTAGTACCGTAATTATTTCTAATAACGTTCAAGGCTCGATTAATAAATAACAGTAACATGTATGGTATACAATTTTAAATCTCTTTTTAATCGAGAGAAGGAATATACGATTGATACCGAAGAACCATTAGACTTATATAATACGTTTTCGTTATCAATGAAAAAGTTTGATGCGAAAGATAAATCGTTTGCTTATGATAACATTGTATGTGTCCTTAAATATGGTAAGAAAGGGGTATTAGAACTAAAACAGATTGAACTTGACCAAACCAATTTTAGTGGATTCTATTTAATGGTGGAAGTATTTAAACAAAGAAACTGTTTAAGTATGGGTGAGCCACTTGAATTAATTAAGGAAAACCCATTTAATGAATTTGAAAATGTTAGTCTTGATAATGCAGAAGAAGAACTGAAATTGGAGTTCAACAAATATGTTGAAAATAGTGATATTATGAATACACTATTTAAGTGTTTCTTAAAGGGTGTGTCCTACGGAAAGAAAAAGAACTCATCTCAATTTTAGAGGTGAGTTTCTTTTGTTTTTACTTACATTCGTAGTATAATAGTTTAAAGGCAATATATATGGAAATTTATATGATTGAAAATAAATTAATGTTATCTCAGATTGAGATATTTGAGAAGGAAACTGAACACACCCTTGAAGTAAAAGATGGTAGGCCTTATTATAAGGGAAATTTGTTTTGTATTAGCGATTATCTACCGGATAATTTAGTTGTAGATGGCGGGCTTTTTTGTAATTATTCAAGCAAGAAACTACCAAAAGGTTTAAAAGTAAATGGGGATTTAGATATTTCCCATTCAGGTATTACTGAAATACCTGATGATTGCAAGTTTAATTCTTTGAATATTAGTCATACAAAAGTTGCTAAACTTCGTGACAATTTGACATTAAATTATCTTAATATAAGAAATACTTTATTAACGGAACTTCCGAAAGGATTGAAAGTTAAAGGTGATTTAGACATTTCCAATACTGATATAATGGAAATTCCTGATGATTGTGAGTTTGGTTCATTGTTTATGGAAGGTACTAAAATCACAAAACTTAGAGATAACTTGATATTAGGTGACCTTATTGCAAGTGAATCTTTTTTGAAAGTACTCCCAAATGGGTTGAAGGTTAAATATGAATTAGATATTTCAGATACGGACATTACAGAAATCCCTAATGATTGTGAGTTTGGTGCGTTGGATATATCAGAAACTAAAATTAAAAAACTTAGAGATAACTTGACGTTATATAGTTTGAATATTATAAACACATGTTTAGAAACATTCCCCAAAAACTTGATTATTTCTAATTCATTTTTTGTTGATGACACACATTTTTCTGAAATCCCTAATGATTGTTTAGTAAATAACATCTATGGTAGAATACATCTTAATGATGAACAATATAAAATGGACAGATATGGTAATTTTCATTTGAAAGATGACATCATTCATATCTCTCATCCCTCGGGACGTGAATTTCTTCACGTAGATGAAATCCTTTCAGAAGTGGTTGAGAAGAAGGGAAATGTTTATCATGTACGTAATGGTGTTAATGAACCAATCAGTTATGTTGTTACTGATGGAAATAATAATTGGGCACATGGAAAGACCTTGGAAGAAGCAAAACAAGATCTTCTATTTAAGGTTAACGAACGTGATAAATCTGATTATGAGAACCTAACCCTTGATAGTGAATTAACGTTTGATGAATCAGTTGTTTGTTATCGTGTTATTACAGGGGCTTGTAGCTTTGGAACACAGGATTATCTTGAACACCGCCTCCCCAAACCAAAGAAAGAAAAGTACACAATTAAGGAAATGATTGAACTAACTAAGAATGAATATGGGGGTAAGACCTTTCAAGAGTTTTTTGAAACTAACATAACGACAAAAAAATGACATGAAACAAGAAGAGATAAATAAGTTAAGAGAAGAGACACGAGCCTTATTTAAAGATAAATTTGGTAACATTGTATTTGAAGAAATTCCACATCGTTATACTATTGATGGGGTTGAATATACTCCTGTATCAACTATTATCTCCAAATATGAAAATGAATTTGACGTTGAAGAACGCTCAAGGGCATTTGCAATTAAGAATGATTTAACCCAAGATGAAGTTAAAAAAAAGTGGAGATGGACAAATGTTTGTGCCACTGTTATGGGTACAAGAGCACACGAGTTTGGAGAATCCTACACCAATATGCTTTGTGGTAAACCTGAACTGATTTGTCAGCAGAATAAACCTCAATATCTAAAAGAGGAAAATTGGCTTGTTCCAACTTTCCCACAAGAGTTTGCGGTAAAACAATTTTATGATGATTTAAATGGTAGAATCCACCCAATTGGAGCTGAGTTTAAACTAAGTACGAAGTATATTGATGGTGCAAAACCAATTTGTGGTACTGCTGACCTTTTGTTCTATTACGATGCACCTGACCCTTCTAAAAGTGGGTTTGTAATTGGTGACTGGAAGGGTTTAGATGTCAACACACCAATATTTACCACTGATGGGTGGAAAACCATGGGTACAGTGCAAGTAGGTGATGTTGTTTATGACAAAGATGGCTTTCAATGTAAAGTACTTCACGCATCTGAAGTGCATCATAGAAAATGTTATAAATTTACATTTGATAACAAAGATGAAATTATAAGTGATAATGAACATCGATGGTTAATAACTGTTGGCCGTAGTAAACAAAAGAGCAATAAAGAAGTTGTTATGACTTCTGAAGAACTTTATGAATATCTAAAAGGTGTTGACACATCAATCCCATCTCGTAAAATCCCAAAAATATATAATCCGACTGCTATTAGAAACGATGATATTGAGTTGCCAATTGACCCATATGTTTTTGGCATTTGGCTTGGTAATAAAAATAATAATGTTGGGGAAATTACAAACGTAGATGAATGCATTTGGGAAACAATTAAAAACAAGGGTTATGTTATAGAAGGTGGTAAGGCACAAACAAGAACTGTGGTTGGTTTAACGGATAAATTAGCCTCAATTAATGTTTTAAACAATAAACATCTTCCTGATATATACTTGAAAACATCATCTTATGATAGATTGGAATTACTTAGAGGATTAATGGACATTAATGGAGAATATGATAAAACAAGTCTCTGTTTTACCATGTGTACAATACAAGAATGGAAGGCTGAAGCAATTTCTGTACTTCTTTCAAGTTTAGGTATTAAACCAACTTGTGAAAGACGTAAGGATGGGGAATTTCATGTTACATTTGGTTGTTATTTTAATCCGTTCCTTCATAAATATAAGAAAGTAAGTAAGCATACACCTGATGACTATAATTTCCGCAGAATTATTAAAATTGAAGAAGTAGATAGTGTTCCAACAAGGTGTATTGAAGTGGATAGTAATAGTCATACATTTTTATGTGGTAAGAACTTTCTTGTAACTCATAATACCAATAGAGAGTTAACAAAGGAGTTTGTGAGAAACACAAACATGATGATGTTACCACCGTTCACCAATTATTATGATGAGGCATTGTCTCATTATTATGTGCAGTTTAATCTGTATCAACGAATGATGGAATCTGTTGGCCTAAATATTATCGCAAGAAGACTTATACATATCAAGAGAGATGGTACTTATGAAGTGTATCAAGTTCCAAAAATTGATGATAATATAATTGACCAAGTTATAATGACTTAAATCTTAAGATTTGCACATTGTTAAACCACCGTTCATATATGTATATTTGTTCGGTGGTTTATTTTTTTATACAATACAGTGCAATTGATATTTATTTTTAAATAATAATTTGACAAATTAAATATTATTAAAAAATTAAATGAATATGAACAATACAAATAAATGGCACATTAATAGATTATTAGAAACTGAAATACGCAATTATGTGCGTAATCTTATCCACGAAGCGATGGAAGCAGGTTTTTCAGTGCAAGACTTAAAGAACACATTAATGAATGATCTACAAGGAGTTAAAGACCGTTCTAACTATATGGAGAAAGTTGGGCACTTTCTTAAAGGTGGATTTAAGTATTGTGTGAAAATGTTGGGAGAACCAATTAGTAAAGGTTCAGCAAGAGCGGTGTTCCAAATTGATGATACCCGTGTACTAAAATTGGCGTACAATATGAAAGGTGTTGCCCAAAATAAAGCAGAAGTAACTGTTTATCAGCAAGCCACGGATAAAAAATACATGCCAATTGTTTATAATGATTCAGATATGGAAAACTATTTTTATGTTATATCAGAATATGTATTACCGGCAGAAGAGGAAGATTTTAAAAAAGTGGTTGGTATTCCATTTTATCGTTTGGAGAGTCTTATTTCCAATAATAAGCTTGAATCTGCAATGAAAAGTTATGAGGATATGCCGAAAGTTCATGATTTACTTCAATATCTTATATCAATGTCTAATATGGGTGTAGAAATTTTCGATTGGACTACTATTAGTAATTGGGGGCTAACAAAAAGAAATGGTAAATCTACAATAGTAACATTAGATAACGGTTTTACTCGAGATGTTGTAAATCATTTCTACGAATACTTCAACTCCGATTTTACTACCAGTGCTATCAGTGACACATTTGGAAATATGATGGGCATTGACGACGAGTATCGTCAAAATAAACAACGAGAACTTGTGAAACAGCAACAAGAACTTGAGAATAAACAACGAGAACTTGTGAAAAAGTTTAGTAAGATTCTACCAAAAGACACTATTGCCCGAGATGTTGTTAATTGGGCAATATCAAATCGTGACAAATATTATCAAGAGATTATAGAAGAATTTGTTGAATCCAATTTTGAATATAATTCCGTAACTTATGAACTTATTTCTGATTACATTCATGAAAAATACCCCAATTTTGATTGGGAAGGTGATATCCATTTACCAAAATACGCCGAGGATAGTGTTGCTGAATATATTAAGAAAATGTATTCTAATGTAAATGATAACTTTGAAAACTAAATAAAATGAGCGAAGTAAATAAATGGTGTGTCAATAGCATATTGGAGGATAATATACGCAATTATGTGCGTAATCTTATCCACGAAGCAATGGAGGCAGGGTTTTCAGTACAAGAACTAAATCAAGCATTAACAAACGATTTACAAGGGGTTAAAGATCGTTCTAACTATAAAGACAAGATAAATCACTTCCTTAAAGGCGGATTTAAATATTGTGTGAAAATGTTGGGAGAGCCAATTGGTGATGGTTCATCAAGAGCTGTTTTCCAAATTGATGATACTCGTGTCTTGAAATTAGCAACCAATATAAAAGGGGTGGCACAAAATAAAGCGGAGGTAACTGCTTATCACCAATCTCCCATTAAAACATTTATGCCAATTATATACAATGATTCTGATATGGAAAACTATTTTTACGTCATCTCAGAATATGTATTACCTGCTGATGAAGAAGATTTTGAGAATGTTCTTGGTGTTTCATTTGATGCTTTACGAGAAATTATTTACGATAGAAGTATGGAAACTGTAATTGATGAATTTGATAATTTACCAAATTTTCAAAAATTACTTCAATATATTGAAAATATGCATGGTGACGGCATAAATATTGATGATTGGCATAATATTAATAATTGGGGGTTGGCCAAGAGAAACAGTAAGCCAATGCTTGTAACGTTAGATAATGGGTTTACAAATAATGTTGCAAATAATTTTTACTACAAAAAAAGTTCATTTAATGGTGGTGATCTGATTGGGGGGATGATGGGATATGATGAAAGCTACCTTCAAAATAAAAGATTTAATAAAATTCTACCAATGGGCACATTTGGTCAAGATTTTGTTTATTGGGCATATGTGTATGGGACTGATGACCATAAAAATATGATTGAAAAATTTTATTAATCTAATTTTCAAGATAAAGATATAATTAATAAACTTCTTTATGATTATATAGAAGAGAAGTTTCCTAAGTTTGATTGGGGAAATGATAATAAATCTATCCCCAAATATGTTTATGAAGAGGTCACTTACTGGATTAAAAAATTTATGGGATTTTTGGAAAAGAAAAAATTAAATGGGGAAGAAGAAAACAACTGAAGAATTTATTAAGGATGCAAGAAAAGTTCATGGGGATAAGTATGACTACTCCAAAGTGGAATATGTGAAAAGTAACATAAAGGTATGTATTATCTGTTCTGAACATGGGGAATTTTGGCAAAAACCAAGTAATCATTTAAATAGACAAGGTTGTCCTAAATGTGGTAATGAAAACAAAGGTGAATATTGTCGTTCATCCAAAGAGGGATTTATTAAAAAGGCTGGTAAAGTTCATGGTGATAAATATGATTATTCAAAGGTAGAGTATGTGAATAGTGACACAAAGGTTTGTATCATTTGTCCTGAACATGGGGAATTTTGGCAAAGACCTAATAATCACACACGAGGTGACGGTTGTCCTGTATGTAAATGTGATAAAATTCGTGAAAAGAAAACTTCAACAAAAGAGAAATTTATTAAAGATGCAAGAGAAAAACATGGAGATAAATATAATTATTCTAAGGTGGATTATGTGAATAGTGACACAAAGGTTTGTATCATTTGCCCTGAGCATGGGGAATTTGAACAAAGACCACATAATCATTTAATCGGTAATGGTTGCCCTAAATGTAATTTAAGCCATTTGGAACGGAGTGTTATGAATTATTTAGATTATATGGGAATTACATATGATTACCAAAAATTTTTTAAATGGTTAGGAAGACAGAGTTTAGATTTTTACTTACCTGATTATAATGTTGGTATTGAGTGTCAAGGAAGACAACATTTCTTTCCGTTTGACTTTGCAGGTAAAGGTGTTGAGTGGGCTTGCAAGCAATTTGATAAACTAATTAAACGTGATAAGAGAAAAAAAGCATTATGTGAGAAACATGGAGTAAAATTATTGTATTTTGGTGATACACCGAATTACGATACGTTCCTTGGTGAAGTGGTACATGATAATGTGCAATATCTTATTAATCAATTAAATGAAGATAAAAAAGTTGGCAAAAAACGATATCTTAATCCATAATATATTAAACAATAAAAAGTTGGAATATACTAAAATTATGTATTCCAACTTTTTTTTTTATTTTGCACGCTTAATTATTCTTCTAAGCGCCGAACCCGATGCCCCAGTTCCACCAATAATGTTTTTTTGTCTCGACGGGCTTTTTACTATTGGTTGACTCCCGACGTTTTTTTTTCCGCAGTTACACGCCATATGTATAATTTTTTTAACTTTATTTTCATATAATAAATAGTCTTTTTTAAATAAAAATTACAAGTTCTTTATTAGTTTTTTCATCACTGTTCAGTATAGTGTTTTTATTTTCACGTGCCATTAAATTAATCATTATATTTGTTGGTTTCTAATTAAGTTTACAGTATAATGAAAATGAATATAAAATTTAAAAACATATGGATAAACAACAAAATGAATTAATGTTATCTCAAATTGAGATGTTTGAGAAACAAACAGGTGAACTACTTGAAGTAAAGGATGGTAGACCATATTATTATGGATTACTTTCTTGTAATAGTGATTATCTTCCGGATAATTTGGTGGTGGATGGTAGTTTAATGTGTTATGTAGATAGTACAAAACTCCCAAAAGGCTTGAAAGTGAGTGCCTTATTAGATATTTCAGAAACAGATATTACTGAGATACCTGATGATTGTGAATTTAAATCATTAAATGTGAATCATACAAAAATCACAAAACTTAGGGATAATTTGGAATTAGATACACTTTCTGTTTACGATTCTTCATTGTCAGTATTACCAAAAGCCTTGAAAGTTAAGGGTGAATTAAATATTTCAAGAACAAATATCACTGAGATTCCTGATGATTGTGAGTTTGGCAAATTATTAATGGAGGATACAAAAATTAACAAACTTCGTGACAATTTGGAACTAAAATATCTTAATGTATGTGGTTCTTTATTACAAGAACTCCCAAAAGGTTTGAAGGTAGAAGGTTTATTAAATATTTCACATACGAATATCACAAAAATACCGGATGATTGTGAATTTGATTCATTGAACATATCATATACTAAGATTACAAAACTTAGAGATAATTTGGAATTAGATTGTCTAATCATTCACGACACACCATTAAAAAATTTACCTAAAAATTTAATTATTTTTTCTTTTTTAGGAATGGGTAGAAATTATTTTACTACAATCCCAAATGATTGCTTAGTAACATGTGTATGTTGTAGTGAAGGTTTTAATGATGAACGATATAGGCTGAATCAATTTAATTATTATTATTTGAAAGATGACTTTGTACATATCAATCACCCATCAGGTCGAGAATTTCTTCATGCCGATGGCATTCTTTCGGAAGTAATTGAGAAGAAGGGGAATGTTTACCACGTACGCAATAGCGTTAATGGACTCAATGGCTACGTCGTTACGGATGGCAATAACCATTGGGCACATGGATATACTTTGGATGAAGCAAAGCAAGACCTTCATTATAAGATGAGTTTTCGTGATAAGTCTGAATATGAGAAGCTAACTCTCGATAGTGAATTGTCTTACGATGAAGCTATTGCTTGTTATCGAGTGATTACGGGAGCTTGTCAATTTGGTACGAAGAGTTACCTTGAGCATAGACTTCCCAAGCCCAATAAGGAGAAATACACAATTCGGGAAATGATTGAGTTAACCAAGGGTGAGTACGGTTGTAAGGAGTTCCGAGAGTTCTTTGAAAAATGATAAATAAATTAATTTAGCATGAATAACATAAATGACAATCTTGTAACACCAATATCTGACGACTTGATTAAAGCCCTTAGAAAGCTTGAAAATGTTGTTTCTAACGCACGAAAAGGCACTTGCCTTATGGATGCGAACAAACGCTCACAAGCACGTAAGAAACGAAAGAAAAACAAGAAGAAATAATTGTAGGTAAATAACCAATCGTATTATAGAACTTTTTAAAGAGAAATCTGCGATTGGTTATTTTTTTTTTTGTTAAATAACATTGTTATATTTTGGAATTTAAATCCTTTGTTGTATAATCTATTTGAAATAGATTATTAGCATAACTAACATTTAAAAAGTTATAAAATGAAGTATAAAATTGAAGCAGGCCGAAATAATTTGGCATTAACCATTTTTGTTCCGTAGAATTGTAGTAAAAAATTAATTTATGCCTAAGAAAAAGACAAAAGAAGAATTTATTAAAGATGCAAGAAAAGTACATGGGGATAAGTATGACTACTCCAAAGTGGTGTATGTTGGATCTAAAATAAAGGTTTGTATCATTTGCCCTAAGCATGGTAAATTTTGGCAAAGGCCAAATGAACATATCCAAGGTAAC
>QWCI01003597.1_pt1 | contig 11124 bp, 16 predicted proteins | sample 1972541 | NCBI WGS metagenome assembly QWCI01 (sample SAMN09866712, study PRJNA288562) | Human oral metagenome isolate term3_saliva, whole genome shotgun sequencing... | isolation source: mouth | host: Homo sapiens | place: USA: California | reverse complement strand
CTAATGGTTCTAATATTTGCTTAGCACTTTTAACTTTTGCCCAATTTCCTGTTATATATGTAATTTTCATATTTTTCTCCTTTAAAATTTACCAACAAACATCAATAAATTTTATTATAAATATTTCAATTTCATTTTATATTATTTATGTTATTTTATCAAATAGTTAAGTTTTAAAAAAATCTTATAAATATACTTAACCTAAAAAACTGCTTGTATAAGAAAATATATAATAGAAAATTAAAGAGACTGAGTATAATCTAATCATAAACTCAGTCTTCTTTCTCCTAATTTATTTATATTGTTATATATTATATTTTTTTACTTTTCTTCTATTATTAATTCTGATTTTAATATATTGAAATTGTTTTCTAAAGATGTTTGCTTATCATTTAATTTTAAGTTTTCTATAGTAACTGTAGCTTTAAAGTCTTTTTCAGCTTTTGTTATACCATCTAAAATATCACTATTAACATCTATTTCAACAATACTAAATGGAGTTTTTAATGAAACATTGTTATTTGTTTTTTCTCCTCTTAACTCACTTATAATCTCCATTATTGTATTACCAATATTTAAATACATTTCCTTATTCTTATCTTCAATATTTAGATTTTCTATACTTGTTATATGTATTGAAGGTATGTTCATATCATTCATATATAGTTCATGATATATTTCTTCTGTTACATATGGAAGATATATTGAAAATGCTTGTATTAGTTTGAAAAGTAATGTATATACTGTTTTTTGTCCTGAATATCTTGCTCTTTCTCCAAATTCTTCAGGTCTATATAGTCTGTGTTTTACTATTTCTATATAGTCATCACAGAAATTCCAGAAGAATTTTTCTAAATGATTTAATGCTATACCTATTTCATATTCTTCTAAATATTTTAAATATCCTTTTTCCATTTCTTCATATTTAGCTAAAATCCATTTATCTATATATTCTAAATCATTATATTCTTTTACTTCTTCTTTAAATTTTTCCTTATTTTCATTATAGTCATGTATATGCATTTCTATAAACTTAGATACATTCCATAATTTGTTTATAAGTTTTTGTCCTCTTGCTAAAGTTTCTTCAGAGAATATTATATCATTACCAAGTCTACCAGTTCCTGCCCAATATCTTATACTATCTGCAGAATGTGTTTTTACAAGCTCACGTGGTTCTACCTTACTATTTCCCTTACTCTTACTTATCTTTTCTCCCTTGCTTGCCATAACAAATCCGGCTTACAACTAAGTCTTTCCAAGGAATTTCATTAAAGTGATAATATGATTTAACAATTGTATAGAAATCCCATGTTCTTATAATATCTGAACCATTTGTTCTTATACTCATTGGCCTTAAAGTTTTTTCTAATGATTCTTCTCCCATATAGTTCATGTTTATAAGTGGGGTGATTGAAGATGTTGCCCATGTATCCATAACATCAACTTCTGGTACTATTTCTGTACAACCTTCTGGTATCATACTTTCATGTGGCATATCTACAAGTGGATTTACTGGTAAATCTTCTTTTCTTGCAAATATTGGCTGACCTGTTTTTTTGTCATACCATACTGGGAATGGAACTCCAAAATATCTTTGTCTTGATATACACCAGTCCCACATAATGTTTTCTACCCATTCAATATATCTTGATTTCATATGTTTTGGATACCAGTTAATTTTTTCTCCCATTTCTAGGAACTTATCTTTATTTGAAGTTGTGTCTATAAACCATTGTTTCATAATAGAATATTCAACTTCTTTTCCACATCTTTCATGTACTTGTACTTCATGTTCTAATTCTTCTATTTTTTCTACAACACCTAAAGCTTGAAGGTCTTCTATTATTGCCTTTCTTGCTTTTACATAGTACATTCCTCCATATTTAGGAACACTATCAACAATTTTACCATCTTTTGTTAATATGTTTTTAAGTGGTAGATTATATTTTCTCCACCATTCAATATCTGTTTGGTCCCCAAAAGTACAACACATAACAACACCTGTACCTTTTTCCATATCTACTTTTTCATCTGCTAAAATTGGAACTATTACATTAATTCCAGGTATAACAGCATTTTTACCTATAAGATGTTGTCTTTTCTTATCTTCTGGATTTACAAATACTGCAACAATTGCTGGAAGAAGCTCTGGTCTTGTTGTTGCAATTGTAAATACTTCTCCATCTTCTGTTTTAAAATTAATATAGTTAAATGTTGTTGTTTTTCTTTTTGTTTCAAGTTCTGCTTGTGCTATTGCTGTTAAACATTCTGTACACCAAAGTGATGGTGCTTCTTTGTGATATACATGCCCTTTTTCTACTAAGTCTAAAAATGATAATTGACTTATTCTTATTGTATTTGGACTTACTGTCTTATACTTGTTTTCCCATGAACTACTTACTCCCATTGTTTGGAATAATTTTTCAAATTCTTCTTCATATTTGTTTGTTGTATCATAACACATTTTAGAAAATTCTTCTCTTCCTATTTCATGTGCTTTTTTACCTATTTCTTTTTCTACTAGTCTTTCACTTGGAAGTCCATTATCATCAAACCCAAATGGATAAAATACATTATATCCTTTTAACCTTTTGTATCTTGCTATCATTTCTGTTTGTGAATATGAGAAAATATGCCCTATATGTATATTTCCGACTTACTGTTGGTGGTGGTGTATCTACAGAATATACAGGTCTTGTATCTTTTCCATCTATTACTTTTTTTCTATCAAAATCATATATTTTGTTTTCTTTCCAATATTGTTTCCAAAATTCTTGTTTTTCTAACGGCTTATATTTCTTATCTAACATTTTCTTATCCTTTCTATTTCTCCTAAGATTTCAGTTATAACATCATCAATATTTCTATTTGTTGTATCAATATATTTTTGATTTTCCGTTCTTTTTAATGCTCCAACTGTCTTATTCTTATCTGTTTCATCTCTTTTTTCTATACTTTCAATAATTTGTTCTAAAGTTAAATTTTGACTGATCCCTCTTTGTTTTAGTTCTTCTAATCTTCTTTCTGCTCTTATTTTAGTATCTGCATCTAAATATATTTTTAAGTCTGCATCTGGAAATACTACTGTACAAATATCTCTTCCTTCTAATAGTACATCTTCTCCACTTTTTACATATTCATTTGCAATCTTTCTTTGAAGGTCTACCATATATTCTCTTACCTTAACTATTTTAGATATATCTGATGCTATAGGAGCGATATCGACTCGGTGTATCTCCTCTGTTATATCTTTGCCATCTAATACTATACTTGTTAATATCTTACCATCCACACTTTTTTTAACATATTCTATCTTTATATCTTTAAGCATTTCTAAGATTTTTTCTTCATTGTCTTTTTCTATCCCATTTTGCAAACACTTATATGCCAAGGCTCTATACATTGCTCCAGTGTTTATATATTTAATATTATATTTTTCTTCAAATAATTTTGCTATTGTTGTTTTACCTGTCCCTGCTGGTCCATCAATTCCAATAATCATACTATTTCCTCTTATTTTTTTCTAATTTTGTCATATTTTTAACTGCTTTTTCATATCTTAAAGCTTTTTCTTGTAATTTTTCTTCATCTACTTCTATTTTCACAATCTTTACATTTACCATTGATATATTAACAGAAGTCATATATTCTAATTCTTTTTTAGATTGTATTTTCATTTCTTCTGCCATCTCTGATATATTATATCCATATGCAATTTCCATATTCATTGATATTTCTATATCATTACTATTTTGTGCTTTATCTATTCTTATTGTAGATATTTCTGTAATACCTTTTATTCTATCACATACAAGCCTTATAATATCTTTAAAAACCTTGTCTTTTATTGTATATTTACCAAAATAACTAAATGCCGGTCTTATAACAGATCTTTCTACTCCTGCATTTTCTTTCTTGTTTTTCTTATTCTTTTTTCTTCCTCTTGAAAGTATTCTAAATGGGTCTAAAAGTATTCCTGAAAAATCTTTTTTTATTTCAAATGTTGGAACTGGAACAATATGTTTTCCTTCTGTTCTTCTTATTCTAACTGCTTCTTCCATTTCTTCTTTAGTTGAAACATCTTGTATATATATTGTTTTTTCTATTTTAGGAAGCTTCAAATTTTCCTGTATTCTTTTTACCATCTCATCAGATGTACCAAGTATTAGTATTGATTTTACTCTCTCTTTTTTTATACTATTTCTAATTCTTTCTTGTTCTTTCTCTGTAGAAAAAAGGGCTGCTTTTACTGTTTGTACCTTTGTCTTTGCTGTTTTTGCAGACACTCCTTCTATAACTCTACTCCCTTTTATTAAAAGTCCATCATCTATTATTGTTTCTATATTATTATCATATGCAATCTTTTGTGCCCTATAACTTTTACCTGTTCCGAGATGGACCCACAAATGCATATACTTTCATACTTGATATCTTATATGGTAATATCTTATCAAGTGTTATTCCTTTACTTAATTTTTCTATTATTCCTAGTTGTTTTTTTTCTTTTTCCACATAAAGCTCCAATATCATTTTCTATCACTAATTAACTAATATTTTAACATATTTTATATGATAATAAAAGAAAAAGTATTAACTATATATTTAAATATAATTAATACTTCTATTTTTTATTTTAATTAATCTATTGTGTATGGTAATACACCTATTTGTCTTGCTCTTTTAACTGCTTTAGTTATTTGTCTTTGAGCTTTAGCACATGCACCTGTTACTCTTCTTGGTAATATTTTACCTTTTTCTGTTATAAATCTTTGTAATTGTTCTGCATTTTTGTAATCAAGTACAAGGTCTTTATCTTTGCTAAATGGACAAACTTTTTTCTTAGTTCTCTTAAATTTAGAGTTTTTATCATCTTCTTGGTTTACTCTATTATTTGTTCTTCTTTCTGCCACTTTTAACCCCTTTCTATATATAAAGCTACTTAGAATTCTATATCATCTTCTGTTTCAATTTTAAATTCATCTTCATTAAAATCATTAAAATCTACTGTTTCTTCTGATGTAAAATGTTGTGCTGGAGCTTGATTCATATTTGTAGTACTTCCTGTATTTGAACTATTTCCAGTCCCTCCTGCAAAATATACTTCTTCTCCTATTACTTCTGTAACATACACTTTTTTTCCATCTTTATCATCATAATTTCTTGTTTGTATTCTCCCGAACAACTGCAACTTGTGCACCTTTCTTAAAATACATACTTACAAATTCTGCTGTCTTATTCCATGTTATAATGTTTATAAAATCTGCTTGTTGCATGTTTTGGTCTTTACTTGCAAATCTCCTATTTACAGCAAGTGTAAATGTTGTATATACTACATTGTTTGGTGTATATCTAACTTCTGGATCTTTTGTAAGTCTTCCCATTAAAATAGCTTTATTCATATTTCCTTCTTTCTTTAGATACTATTAGTTTTCTTCTTTTTGTGTTTCTTCTTGAGTATCTACATTTTTAGTTTCTTTTTTAGCTTTTTTGTTTTCTTTAACTTTGTTAACTCTTTTAATTTCATCTTTAACTACCATGTATCTTATAACATTGTCATCTATTCTACATATTCTTTCGAATTCTGCTATAATAGTAGGTTCAGATTCAAATTTAAATATTTGCCAATATGCTGCATTATGTCCTTTTACTTCAAAAGCTATTTTTTCTGTTTTTTCTAGCTTTTCTTGTGAAACAACTTTTGCACCATTATCTTCTATTCTAAAGCTTTTTCTGGTTCTAAAGTTGGCTTTATTAAAACTATCCCTTCGTATTTTCTCATTTTTTACCTCCTTATGGATTAATAGCCTATACCATACATATTTAGTATAAGCAAGGAGCAATTACTTGCCTATGTAATAGTATCATATATATGGGCTTATGTCAATTTTTAAAGCTTCGATCGCTAATTATATTTACCAATATTTTCTACACTTCTCTTCTTATATATTATAATTAATTAATAATATTTGATATTCATTCTTTAATCTTTAAATGCTCTTATAAGTGACATTGTTACAGGGAAGATTATGAAAAATATTATTGTAAGATTTGGTAAATAATATTCTATTACTAATACTAGTGTAAATACTAATATTGGTAATATTTGTGTAATTAGCTTCCTATCTTCTGTTAATAATCTTTCTTCTCTTTCTGTCTTTTTCTTCTTATTTTTAAGCACACTTATTATAAGTTGTATAGATATAAAATCTGTTATTATATATATCAATGAATAACTAAGAGCTGGTATAAAATCATTTGGATGTTTTATAAACCATTTCATAAAAAGTGGTATTAATGATAATGAGAATAGGTATAATAAGTTTTTCCATATAAAACTTTTATATACTTTTTCTGTTTGTTCTAATAAAAAGTGATGTCTATTCCATTGTGTACCTATAACAACAAAACTTGCAAAATATATAATTATTGCTTTTGCAAATTCTATAATTTCTGTCATTTTTATCTCTCCTGGTATAGGTATTTCTAATACCATCAATGTTATGATTATTGCTATAAGTCCATCTGAAAACCCTGCTATTCTTGATATTGGTATATCTTCTTTTATATCAAAATGTTTTTCTATATGTTTCATTTAATTTCCTTTCAAACATATTTTACACTATTTTTCTTATATATATCAATTAATATTTTCTTCTAATTTAGATATTATATTCTCACTTCTACTATTTATTTCTAAATATATGTAATCTGACAAATATTTTTTATCTTTCATTATTTTATTAAACATCCCTTTTTTATAATTTGTTAAATCTTTTATACTTACTATTATATATGCAATTTTACTTCTACTATTGTGTATATAATCAACTATATTATTATTATCAATTATTTTCTTCAAATCTTCATCCTTCAGATGTAGTACGATCTTTTTTTCATTAAAATTGTGCTTTTCTTTTCTAATTTTCAAATATTTATCTAATCCTATATGATAATAGTCTTTTTTAAATTTTTCTTCTATATTATATGATACATATCTATTTATCTTTTCTTTTACTCTTTTTAATCTTTTTTTATCTTTTTTGGTATACTTTAATTTTAGAGATTTTAATATATTAATTATCTCTTTCTCCTCAATATCATAATTACAATATGTTTCTTCTTCTAAATATTTTTTATCTTTATTTAATATACTATATTTTTTATTTATCTTCTCATCACTTATCATAAAATACTCTAAATTAAAATTTATTTCTTCATTTTCAAAATATTCATTTTTTTCTATAACCATTGTAAAATCAGTATTATACCAATTATTATTGTATTTAATTATATTCCACGCATGTGTTCCATCTTCTAACTTTGCTATAACTTTACTACATTTAATACCAAGTTTATTTAGTACAATAGTTGCTATATTTGAATAACCTTCACATATACTTCTACCATTTAATATTCCTTCTATTGACTGAATATTATTTTTTTCTTTTTTTAGACTACTTGGTATATAACTATTTGGTATTTTACTAACGTCAAAAAACATATAATTATATAGTATATTCCTATATAAATATTCTGTAAAAAATATAATTTTATATAATGATATATCAAAAACCCCTATATTTTTTGTACATATTATTGCTTTTTTATTAATATCTTTAACTATTTTTTCTACTTTTACTAATGCCTTATCAAACTTTTTAATGTCCCAATCTAATATATCTTCTTTATGAAAATAGCTTTTAAAAACAACATTTGTCCTATTATAATATTCTTCAAATACAAATATTTCATAATCTTCAATACTTTTAAACTCAAACTCAAATCCACTTATTTTATCAATATTCTCTATTATATTCTTTTTTACTATTTCATCTTTCATAGCAATTATTGTTTCTTCTATCGTGAACATTAAAAATATACTTTTTTTCTTATATCCATCTATCAAATTATCATTAATAATTTGTATAAATTCTGTTAAAAATAGATCCATAAATTTCCTTTCTTATAAAAAGTGCAAATATATATTACTAAATAATAAATATATTTAATAATTAATCTTTTTTTAAATTTCATAATTCCAAATATTTAATTGTCCTTTTGCCTCAATAGGCTTTTCTAGCAAAACTATATCTTCTAAAATCCAAGCATATCTTCCAACATTAAAATCTCCACATAAATATTCTTGCTTATTTTTTTACTTGCATGAATATATAATTCACCCCTATAACTTGTTTTCCAAGTTCTTGTTTCTATATATTTTTTCTTTTCTTTTATTAATGTTGCCCATGGTTCTATTATACTTAAAACTTTCATTTTCTACTTATTCTCTATATTATCTTTTCCTTCTTCTAACCTTTTTACATCATTTTCATCTAAAGCTTTTTTCTCTTTTTCTGCCTTTTCTAATTCAAATTTTTGATATTCGTCTACAAGTGTTGTTATTTTGTAAAATACAAATGAAATTATAGTTATATCATCTGTAAATCCTATTACTGGTAAAATATCTGGTATTCCATCTAAAGTCATTACTGCATATAATATTGCTGCACCAATTTGTATTTTATCATTAATAGGTATTTGAAATTCTCCTTTAAAATCTGCTTGTATCATTCTTAACATTATTCCTAACTTATTTGCTGCTTCTCCTAAATGATCCATTATATTAAATGCTTTTTGTATATCTTCCCATGTTACTTTCTTATTTTTTAACTTTTCAAATATTCCTTTTGACTTTTTTTCTTCTTTTTCATTTAATTTTTCCATATAATATTCCTCTCTTTATTATTTATTTTTTACTATATTTTAATTATTACACTTCTTCATCTATTTCTCTTCCTATTATAATATGATCCATATCCATAACATGTCCTATCATATTATTTTCTATTACAGGAATATTCCTAGTTATTCTTTTTAATATTGCATCTCTAAAAGGCTTTTGTTTTTCTGTTCTTTCACATCCATAATTACCAATTATTATTCCTGATATTTCTTCAAAAACATTGTGTTTTTCTAATATATCTAATGCTTTTTCTACTTTTTTCATATCTGTTTCAATATCTAAATCTTCTAATAATAATATCCTATTTTTACAGGTTTTAAAATGTGTTATTATCCTTGAAAATATTGTTAAATTTCCTCCAATAATATTTCCTTTTAATCTTCCTTTTCTTATAGTATTATAATTAATAATTATTTTTTTACTATCATCATTTAGATCATTTTCTAATATTTTCTTAAGTTTTAATATATCCTCATCTTTTTCATATTCCTTGAAATTCATATAATGTATACTTTTATTGTTATTATATATATACATAAAGTTTAATATTATAGTATTATCACTAAACCCTATAACTATCTTATCTTTTAATTTTTCCATATTAACATGTTGTATATTCTCTGTTTCTGAATCTCCACCTTTAGAACAAAATACTATATCGATATCTTTTCCATTTTTTTCTATTTGTTCTAAATCATATGAAATATTTTCCTTAGAATTATCACAAAGACTTTTACCTAAATCAACATTAAATTCATATTTTTCAAATCTTTCTTTTGCATTTAAAACTTCTTCTATCTTTTCTTCATCTACATTATCTGAAAAAGATACAACATATATATTGTATCTTTTATCATTAGTTCTATCATTATTGTTAGTTTTGCTATTTTTATTATTATTTATCATAATTTCTTATTCCTACTTATTTTTTACTTAATCTTCTTTCGGTTTCATTGTTGGAAATAATAGTACATCCCTTATAGAACTTGAGTTTGTAAGAAGCATTATAAGTCTATCTATACCAATTCCAAGTCCTCCTGTAGGTGGCATTCCATATTCTAAAGCTTGAATAAATTCTATATCCATCATATTTGCTTCATCATCACCTTTTTCCCTATTTTCCATTTGTTTAACAAATCTTTCATATTGATCAATTGGATCATTAAGTTCTGAATATGCATTTCCATATTCTCTACCACCTATGAAAAGTTCAAATCTTTCTGTTAATTTAGGATTATCTTTTTTCTTTTTAGTAAGTGGTGATACTTCTATAGGGTAGTCATATATGAATGTTGGTTGTATTAATGTTTTTTCTACTTTTTCTTCAAATACAAGATTCATTATATTTCCTATTGTTTTTTCTGCTTCTGAAAGTTCTATTTCAAAATCTTTTGCAATCTTCATTGCTTCTTCTAATGTTTCAACTTTTTCAAAATCAATTCCTGTTACATTTTTAATTGAATCATTCATTGTTATTCTATTAAATTTACTTAAGTCTATTTTTTGATCTTCATATACTATTTCTGTTGTTCCATTTACTTTTTGACAAACTGTTCTTATTAGATCTTCTGTTATATTCATCATATCAAAATAATCTTCATATGCTGAATATAATTCTATATTTGTAAACTCTGGATTATGTTTTATAGAAATACCTTCATTTCTAAACATTCTTCCCATTTCATATACTTTTCCGAAAACCACCTACAATTAATCTTTTTAAATATAATTCGTTTGCAATTCTTAAATACATATCCATATCAAGTGTATTATGATGTGTTTCAAAAGGTCTTGCCGCTGCTCCACCTGCAACTTTATGTAGTATTGGTGTTTCGACTTCTAAATATCCTTTTTCATTTAAGTATTTTTTGATTTCTCCGAAGTATTTGTATTCTTTTTACAAATGTTTCTTTTACTTTTGGATTTACTATTAAATCTAATTCTCTATGTCTATATCTTAAATCAACATCTTTAAGTCCTTTAAATTTATCTGGAAAAGGTCTTAATGTTTTTGTAAGAAGTACTATATCTTTTGCATGTATTGATATTTCTCCTGTTTTTGTTTTAAACACAAATCCTTTAACACCAACAATATCACCTAAGTCATATTTTTTAAATTCCAAATATTTATCTTCTACATCATTTAAAGATATATATACTTGTATTTTTCCTGTTTCATCTTGAAGGTTAAAGAAAGATGCTTTTCCCATAACCCTTTTTGTCATTATTCTACCTGCAACACTAACAGTTCTTTCTTCATCTTCTTTAAAATTTTCTACTATTTCTTTTGCATAATCTGTTCTGTCATATTTTGTAATATCAAATGGATTTTTACCTTCTTTTTGTAATTCTTCTAATTTTTCTTTTCTTATTTTCAT
>QWCI01001422.1_pt1 | contig 11127 bp, 2 predicted proteins | sample 1972541 | NCBI WGS metagenome assembly QWCI01 (sample SAMN09866712, study PRJNA288562) | Human oral metagenome isolate term3_saliva, whole genome shotgun sequencing... | isolation source: mouth | host: Homo sapiens | place: USA: California | reverse complement strand
TGAAGCCGATTGGCTAGCTGATGTGCTGGCTGATTGGCTTGCGCTTGTTGAAGCCGATTGGCTAGCTGATGTGCTGGCTGATTGGCTCGCACTTGTTGAAGCTGACTGACTAGCTGACGTGCTGGCTGATTGGCTTGCGCTTGTTGAAGCCGATTGACTCGCACTTGTGCTGGCTGATTGGCTTGCACTTGTTGAAGCCGATTGACTCGCACTTGTGCTTGCTGATTGGCTTGCGCTTGTTGAAGCCGATTGGCTAGCTGATGTGCTTGCTGATTGGCTTGCGCTTGTTGATGCCGATTGACTCGCACTTGTTGAAGCCGATTGACTTGCGCTTGTGCTTGCTGATTGGCTTGCACTTGTTGATGCCGATTGACTCGCACTTGTGCTTGCTGATTGGCTTGCACTTGTTGAAGCTGACTGACTAGCTGACGTGCTGGCTGATTGGCTCGCACTTGTTGAAGCCGATTGGCTAGCTGATGTGCTTGCTGATTGGCTTGCGCTTGTTGAAGCCGATTGACTCGCACTTGTTGAAGCCGATTGACTTGCGCTTGTGCTTGCTGATTGGCTTGCACTTGTTGAAGCCGATTGACTCGCACTTGTGCTGGCTGATTGACTTGCACTTGTTGAAGCCGACTGGCTAGCTGAGGTGCTTGCTGATTGACTTGCACTTGTTGAAGCCGATTGACTTGCACTTGTTGAAGCCGATTGACTAGCTGAGGTGCTTGCTGATTGGCTTGCACTTGTTGAAGCCGACTGGCTAGCTGAGGTGCTTGCTGATTGGCTTGCACTTGTTGAAGCCGACTGACTAGCCGATGTGCTTGCTGATTGGCTTGCACTTGTTGATGCTGATTCAGATGCCGATGTGCTTGCTGATTGACTTGCACTTGTTGAAGCCGACTGACTAGCTGATGTGCTGGCTGATTGGCTTGCACTTGTTGAAGCCGACTGACTAGCACTTGTTGAAGCTGATTGGCTTGCACTTGTCGATGCTGACTGACTAGCTGATGTGCTGGCTGATTGGCTTGCACTTGTCGATGCTGACTGACTAGCTGATGTACTTGCTGATTGACTTGCACTTGTTGAAGCCGACTGGCTCGCACTTGTTGAAGCTGACTGACTAGCTGATGTGCTTGCTGATTGACTTGCACTTGTTGAAGCCGATTGGCTAGCTGATGTGCTTGCTGATTGGCTTGCACTTGTCGATGCTGACTTAGACGCGCTCGTGCTTGCTGATTGGCTCGCACTTGTCGATGCTGACTTAGACGCGCTCGTGCTTGCTGATGCAGACGCACTTGTCGATGCTGACTTAGACGCGCTCGTGCTTGCTGATTGGCTTGCACTTGTCGATGCGGACTTAGACGCGCTCGTGCTTGCTGATTGGCTCGCACTTGTTGACGCTGACTTAGACGCGCTCGTGCTTGCTGATTGGCTTGCACTTGTCGATGCTGACTTAGACGCGCTCGTGCTTGCTGATTGGCTCGCACTTGTTGACGCTGACTTAGACGCGCTCGTGCTTGCTGATTGGCTCGCACTTGTCGATGCTGACTTAGACGCGCTCGTGCTTGCTGATTGGCTCGCACTTGTTGAAGCCGTTTATAAGTAATCGTTACAGTCCCATCATCTGATATTCTATATCCTTCATCTCCATCTTTGATACGGTTTGCATCTTTTGGATTTGCTGCTTTCACCGCTTCAAGAATCTTTTGTTTATCTTCTGAAGATAGAGTTGTTGTATTGCTTACTTGTACTGTTGCTGGAACCTGACCTGGGAATTTTTCACTTAATTTCCCTTGAGCAACAAGGAAAGATGGAGTCTGTGTTTCATTACCACTCAAGTCTCTCGTGATAAATTTACGTGTCCAATAATTACCTGATGACCATGTTCTATCCGGTTTATATGTACCAGTAACTTCAATCGTCGCTGGGGTAGTGTTCGTAGCTTCTGTAACACTTGAAATAGAAGTTATCGTACCATCTGTTGCATAGTTAGGATCAATAAATTTTGTCTGAGTAGATCTATCATCTGAAACTTCCAACTTATTGATTTTACCACTGTTATCCTTGGCTTCAGCAATTACACGATACTTATCACCAGCAAATATTTCATACCCTTCAACTTTTCCTGTACGAACAACTTTCTTAGGTGCATCTTCCCACTCACCAGCTGCATTTTGAATCTGTAACTTGTACGTAATCGTCGGTGGTACAGTTTCCTTAGTAATCGTAGCAGAACTTGGCTCTGAAGTTAACTCTTCAGTTGTATTTGGGCCTGCTGGTACACTTTGAGTCGCAGTTACATTAGGTACAGTACTTGAAGTACTTGAAGGAAGAAGACCATTATTTCCATCATAGACTTTTTGCAAGTCAGCCGGAGTAAAGGTTACGCTGTTAGCGTTATTGTCTGCTTTTTTCTTAATTGTTTGACCTGCAACTGTCAAGGTTACGGTTGCTCCTGGAAGAACATTGGTTACCGTGATGCTTTGATCTGGTAAACCTCCACGTTCACTTAAGTCTCCAATAACTGGTGGATTAACTTCCATTGCCAAATCTGAGATTGGTTTTGTACGAGATCGACCATCTGTATAGGTAATCTTAGCATTAGTTCCTTCGAAGGTAACGTCCTGGATACGATCTTTTTCTTTCTCTGTGGCCGTATCATGAGCATTCTTGATGGCTTCTTTAATGCTTTCTTTTTCCTGTTCTGTCAAGGAAGCTAGGCTTGTAACCTTAATCTTCTTATCAGGATTCAAGTTAGCATTTCTTACTGCTAAATCACCTTGTACAAGTCTAAATGTATTTCCTTCTGACTCATTTCCTGCAACATCTGTAGCTGTAATCGAACGAGTCTCAGTATTTCTAGTGCTGTATTGAAGATCGTCTTTAACCTTTTCCGTTACAACTAGGCTAGCTGGATTTGTAGTTGAGGCATCTGTAATAGAAGAAATATTGGATGCAGGTTCTTCTTCATTGGGATTGAGTACAGGGTCTTTTCTAAAAAGATTATCCAAAACTTTTCCAGTTTGAATCTCGGTAGCTCTAGCATGCCCTTGTCTAACTGTCGTTTTATTTATATAGTTACTATTGTCAGTGGCTGATGTTTTAAATCTAATTTGGTCACCAGTATAAAAAGTATATACTGGATTTCCACCTGACATCGTCTTAGGAGCAGCTACCCATTGATCAGTCGCTTTATTGTAAATTTCTACAACTGTATTCGCTACTGGCGCAATCGTCTCAGGGGTAATAGTGACACCTGTACTTTCAGCAGATGGGGTTGTAACGCCATTAGAATCCGTAATATTTGCAGTAGCTGTTACACTTCCTCTGGCTGGTAATACGTTCAAACCAAGTTCTGCAGGAGTTACTGTCAGTTCAGTTGCACCTACTGGCTTATCGACTTTATAAGTCTCATTTCCGATTTTAATCGTAACAGACGTTGCTTTTGGTTCAATATTTGTAATCGTAATGTTCTTGGCAAGACCACCTTGATTTGTCAAATCATTTGTAACCGTTGGAGCTTTTGGTTTAGCAATATCTGCCACCTTGAGTGTACGACTAGTTCCATCTTTATATTGGATAGTTACAGTGTCACCACTAAATGAAATATTGCCAATTCTGCCATCAACACCATGTGCACTCTCGATATTAGCCTTAAGAATCGCTTTTTCTGTCTCTGTTGGATGGCTAAAGTCATTGACTGTTGCCTTTTCAGTTGGATTGAGATTTGCATTTTTAACTGCAAGACTTGCATGACGGATAATAAATGTCTCCGTGCTAGATGTGTTATTTGCTCCATCGACAGCATTAACTTGACGAGTCAGAGTCTTATTAGGTGCCCAAACAACATTTTCTCCCATCGTTACAGTAGATGTTCCCGTATACGGAGCTGTTTCCGATGCATTCGTCACCGTATCTCTGAAGGTACCACCTGTACTTCTTCCCCAAGCAGGAAAATCAAACAAGTCATTTTTCCAACTTATTTTATCACCAAATGTGACCGTCTTAACTTTTCCACTGTTATCTGTAACGGTGGTTTTCACACGAAGTTCATCGCCTGAATAGATAGAATAATCCGTGTTACCGTCTGAGTTAATTGTAGAAGGAACTGGTTTCCAAGTATTGGTTGTCTTATCTAACACTTCAAATGAATAGTTAACAACTGGTTTTTCTGTTTCTGGTGTGATGGTTACAGGTTCACTTGCAGCAGATTCAAAAGGTAGGCTAGCACTAACATTTAAACCTGGAGCTGAAACTTTAGCAGTAACTGTTGCATTGTTTGGCAACAAGCCATTCTCGAAACCAAGCTCGGTTGGTGTAAAAGTTACACTAGGGGTACCAGCTGTAATCGGCTTAGTAAACGTTTTAGTCCCTACTGTCACTGTTACCTTAGTTGCCTGCGGATCAATATCTGTTACCGTGATATTCGATGGCATACCACCTTCTTCGGTTAGATTGTTACTTACAGTTGGTCGACTAGGAAGAACTCTCACTTGCAAAGTTTCTGTACCAGGATTGCCTGACCCATCTATTGCAGAAAGGAAGTATTGAAATAGTCCAACTTTATTAATAGTTCCTCGAACTCGACTCGAAATTGTCTTATCAGCATTTCTAGTATTAGTTAGCGAAAGCGAACCAACACTAGGATCAGTTAGCGGAGAGCTGTTTGCCATGAGCATTCCCCTGAAAGCTTGAATACCCGAATTACCTGTCTCATTGTCTGAAACGGTTAGAGGCACATTGACAGAATCACCTGAAACAATTTCAATTGTTTTATTATCTGGAACTCCCTTAATAACAGGAGGAATAGCATCACGACTTGAGACTGCAGGATCACCAAATTCTGAATCCAAAGTTCCCTTGTTATTTGGTAAGGTTACAGTTGTCTTGGCTACATACGAACCAGCCAGTACAGATGGTACGTTAACTGTTGCTTTCCCTCTTGAAACTCTACCCGTGTGGCTTGTATTGTTTGGTCCCTGAAGGGTAACTATTGAGCCATCTGGGATACCTGTTCCTACATTCACTACAACTGGTACATTTTGTCCGACTCTATTGTTAAGATCTGTTTCAATTGTTGGAGGAGCTGGTTTAACGGCAACTTTAACAATTTTCTCGGTTGTATTACCAAGCGTATCTGTAGCGGTCACCTTCACATTCTCATAAAGACCCACTTTGTTAGGAGTACCTGTCAAAGTAGTCGACATAGAGTTATCATTATTTCTAACAGCTGGGCTTGCTGTCAAAACACCGTTAAAGTTTGTATTCGAGTTGTCAAGGTTGGTTCCTGTAGACCTACTTGCATCGTAAGTAAGGGTCTTCATGCCTGAATTACCAGTCGTCACATCAGAAGCTGACAAGCGGACATTAGCTGGTTGTCCAACAGTCAAATTGATTTGTCCGTTGTCTCCTGCTGTAACAACAGGTCCAGTCTTATCAATATTGGTTGCACGAACCGTATTACTATAATCAGATTCAACAGATGTCTTTCTTACTCCATTTCGATCTGTATATTCTGGCTGTCCATCAACAACTGTCTGAGCCTTGTACTCTGCATTGTTTTGTAGATTAACATTTCTAAAGGTTACATGTCCATTATTATCTGCTGTTTCCTCTAGTATTTTCACTCCATTTTGGTAAAGAGCAACTTTCTTACCTGGAGCTGCTTTCTCAACTTGAATATCTTGCTGAGCTTTACCTTCTACAAGTTTAGTCGTAATTTTTGGTGCGTGAGGCTTAACGATAAACTGAGTATCTACATCTTTTGTTGTATTATCTGGGAAGGTTACATGTATCTTATTGTTAAAGACCCCTGGAGTGCGTCCAACATTCTTCTTATCGATTGGTTGACCGTTAGAATCTCTCCACTCTATTTGTGAGTTACTAGGTAACTTATTACCACCATAATCATTAGTACCTTTTCTTACTAAATATTGGTTCGGATCCGTAAAGGCTTGGCTTGTATCGTTATTTGAATACCACCATTTCAAACCTGCAGCAGCATAGTCATTGGTAATATACGGTTCTTCCACCTGTTTAACAAAATATTTCCCATTGTCTGCTGCGGCTAGTGGATAAGCTTGTTCGTAGCTCATCCCGAGAGGATTGGTGTGGAGTCCCACTGTTGCAAAGGTCGTACCTGGTGAACCTAAACCAAATAACAGTTTCATATTTTTTATTTGTTCACCAGTAACACCTGGTTTTACTCTTGTTTCAAAGCGTGTTACGTTTACTTCACTTTGTGTTCCACCGATATTAACCGTTTGCCAAATAGTACGTGGGTCTGAAATACGCGGAACGATTGCTGGAGAAATTTCGTTCCAGATTGGTCGTTTCCATGTGTCATTATTATCAGATAAAGCTTTTAGCAAGTTTTTAGATTCATCTGGATGGTAGAGAGAAACAATACCTTTACTTCCTGTAAACTGATCTCTACTGTATGTTTCTGACCCCTGTTTAGCAAATCCATCAGCACCATTTGCAACAGTCTCACCAAATTTATCTGGCAAGTCAAGCGGATGTGCCGTATCAACAGGAAGGTCAGCAAAATTCACATTTGGTTTTACTGTTGTACTTGTTATTTGATTTTTATAACCTGACGTGGTAATAGTATCAGGCATCTCTAGCTGGTCTGGAACCTGCATCCACTTAATCACATTAGTATAGCCACGATTAGCAAGCGGATTGGCAATAACTGTCCAAATGATAGAGGTTACTTTACCATTTGCATCATATACAGGCTTCGATGAAACAGCCACGTGATCTCGCAAATAATTCTCTGCAGAAGCATTATAACCAGATACGTAAGATTTTAAGTTTTCGCCATTTGCACGATTCTCATTAGCCTCTCCTACCGCACGTGAACCAACCTGTGTATTAATGGCACGAGTTTGTGATCCTCTCTCCATCTGTCTGCCATTTAGCACACTACGTTTGCCGTTATGAGCGCGGAGCACAGCATTGGCGATTGAAGCTTCTGCAGCTTTGGCTTGCTTGATAACCGCCGTAAGGTCAGCGTTTGGATTTTTCAAAGCTTCTTCGATAGCTGTTACAGCTGCGTTAACTTTAGTAACTGCTGAATCCATGTTAGGTAAACCGATAGACCTAGCTAGAAATTCACCCATAGAAGCAGAGATTTTAGAAAGACGTTTGCGGTCTTCTTCAGCTTTCTTGTTGCTCTCAGCAGATACTGTAGTCGCTACTGCAGCTGTTGTCGTCGTATCCACCAAACTTGAAGTCGTTGATGTGATTTGGCTCAAACGATTTTCAACTGCTTGTAGAGAGGCAAGGCTGTCAGTGATAACTTTTGAAAGAGCTGCATCAGCTGTCGCATTAGCTGTATCTGCTTTACGTACAGATGTCTCTCTGTTTGAAGCTGTTTCTGATGCTACTGGTTTTGCAAGTTCAGAAGTTACTCCAGCTTGTGATTGAGAAGCACTTGTTGATGCTGACTCAGACGCTGATGTGCTGGCTGACTGAGATGCTGATGTGCTTGCTGATTGGCTTGCACTTGTCGATGCTGACTGGCTTTCACTTTCTGAAAGATGCTTACTTGCATTCTTGGAAGCTTCCTCAGACAAGGACTGGCTTTGGCTGACAGAAACTGACAAGCTGTCTGCTTTAGCCCCCTCCTGATCTTTTACGGTTCCCAAAGTTACTGTGTCTGTATTTGCAAGTGTTTGATTTGCCTCTACTGTCTTTTCGAGGGCATCATTGGCATAAACAGTTGTTTGTGTTGCAACTGCTCCTCCAAGTACCGTCCCTGCTGCGGCTATCCCTTTCAGGATATCCAAGCCTGTTAGTGTATTTGCTGATTGCTCTTCGATCACTTCAGTTGTTACCTGAGCAGCATCTACACCACCTCGCAAGACTTTAAAGAGACCAAATTGAGAGGTCGAGGCACGCAACCAATGCTTACCCGACTTGATCAACTTGAAACGGGTCACACGATCCGTCTCCCTATATTCACCTTCTTGGCGTCTAAAAAACATGTTTTAGATTCCCTTCCTTTTATTTTTATGTGTATTTATTGATAAAATACCATTCTATATTATACACTTTAGATTCAAGTAATTCAATAAGTTTCAAAACATTTTTACCTAAAAAAAAAAAAGCATTTTTATATTACTAAAATCCAAGTTCCAATTTTTTATAATTATCAATAACATCCCAAGTTTTAAGCGGTTTCAAAGTCTATAAATTTATTCTTAATCATTTTATGTATTTATATTTAGAAATATTAAATTTTTGTTACAAAACATTAAACTAGAACTGGAAAATTATACTCTATTTGTTAATATATTGATTTTCTGTGATATTTGTATACTTGCATATCTTTTTATATCTATAGCAAGCTACATTAGCATGAAACAATACATAAACATTTTAGCTCCTGTTTACCATAGAATAATGTAAGAAGGACAGTATCTCTATGCCCTTGAATGTCTTTATTCTAACATCAATGAACAATCAAACATATCATTTATTAAATTTTAATACACAATTCAAACACTCTCTAGATTTGTTTGAAACTAATCTCACCTTTGCAATGATTATAGTAAATTGAATCTAGAATAGTAGAAAACAACTCCTAAAGCACTGTTAGAAATGTTCTATAAGTTACGGTGTACCCTTCTATAGTAGATCGAAATAAGATATGAACAAATCTATTTAGGAAAGTCAAATTAATTTCTAGAAATATTTTATGATTTATGATGTATTATTATAGATTTATTTTATTATATATTAACTCTTATATACAGAAAAGAAATTTTTAAAAACCCCTGAAAACTTAATTTTCAGGGGTTTTTCTAACCTATTCATTTTTGAAAACGGTTATTTTAAGACAAGATATTATGCTTCATCTTCATTATCACGTTTCCGACGCTTAGCAACAAGACCTAGACCAGTCACAGCTGCCAAAGCTCCAATGAGTACAGATGATTTGGAAGCTTCTGTACCTGTATTTGGCAATTGCTGTCTTGACTTAGCTACTGATTCTGATGATGTTTCAGATGCCGATGTGCTGGCTGACTGGCTTGCACTTGTCGATGCTGACTCAGATGCGCTTGTGCTGGCTGACGCTGATGCACTTGTTGATGCCGATTCAGATGCGCTTGTGCTGGCTGACGCTGATGCACTTGTTGATGCCGATTCAGATGCGCTTGTGCTGGCTGATTGGCTTGCACTTGTTGATGCTGACTCAGATGCTGATGTGCTTGCTGATTGGCTTGCACTTGTTGATGCTGACTCAGATGCGCTTGTGCTTGCTGATTGGCTTGCACTTGTCGATGCTGACTGGCTTACTGATGTGCTTGCTGATTGGCTCGCACTTGTTGATGCTGACTGGCTAGCTGATGTGCTTGCTGATTGGCTCGCGCTTGTTGATGCTGACTCAGATGCGCTTGTGCTTGCTGATTGACTAGCTGAGGTGCTGGCTGATGCAGACGCACTTGTTGAAGCCGATTGACTTGCTGATGTGCTTGCTGACTCAGATGCTGATGTGCTTGCTGACTCAGATGCTGACGTGCTTGCTGATTGGCTTGCACTTGTTGATGCTGACTCAGATGCTGACGTGCTTGCTGATTGACTTGCACTTGTCGATGCTGACTCAGATGCTGATGTGCTTGCTGATTGACTTGCACTTGTTGATGCCGATTGACTTGCTGATGTGCTTGCTGACTCAGATGCTGACGTGCTGGCTGACTCAGATGCTGACGTGCTTGCTGATTGGCTCGCACTGGTTGATGCCGATTGACTTGCACTTGTCGATGCTGACTCAGATGCTGACGTGCTTGCTGACTCAGATGCGCTTGTGCTGGCTGACTCAGATGCTGACGTGCTGGCTGATTGGCTCGCACTTGTTGATGCTGATTCAGATGCACTTGTGCTGGCTGATTGGCTTGCACTTGTTGATGCTGACTGACTAGCTGATGTACTTGCTGATTGGCTTGCACTTGTTGATGCCGATTGACTAGCACTTGTGCTGGCTGATTGGCTGGCACTTGTTGAGGCCGACTGACTAGCTGATGTACTTGCTGATTGGCTTGCATTTGTCGATGCTGACTGACTTGCTGAGGTGCTGGCTGATTGGCTCGCACTTGTTGATGCCGATTGACTAGCTGAGGTGCTGGCTGATTGGCTCGCACTTGTCGAAGCCGATTGACTAGCTGAGGTGCTGGCTGATTGGCTTGCGCTTGTCGATGCTGACTGACTAGCTGACGTGCTGGCTGATTGGCTTGCACTGGTTGAAGCTGATTCAGATGCCGATGTGCTGGCTGATTGGCTCGCGCTTGTTGAAGCTGACTCAGATGCCGATGTGCTGGCTGATTGACTGGCACTTGTTGAAGCTGACTGACTAGCTGACGTGCTGGCTGATTGGCTTGCACTTGTTGATGCCGATTGACTAGCTGATGTGCTGGCTGATTGACTGGCACTTGTTGATGCTGATTGGCTAGCTGATGTGCTGGCTGATTGGCTTGCGCTTGTCGATGCTGACTGGCTCGCACTTGTTGAAGCTGATTGGCTAGCTGATGTGCTTGCTGATTGACTTGCACTTGTTGAAGCCGATTGACTAGCTGATGTGCTGGCTGATTGGCTTGCACTTGTTGAAGCCGATTGACTAGCTGATGTGCTTGCTGATTGACTTGCACTTGTTGATGCCGATTGACTAGCTGAGGTGCTGGCTGATTGGCTGGCACTTGTTGATGCTGACTGACTAGCTGAGGTGCTGGCTGATTGGCTCGCACTTGTTGATGCCGATTGACTAGCTGAGGTGCTGGCTGATTGGCTGGCACTTGTCGATGCAGACTGACTAGCTGAGGTGCTTGCTGATTGGCTAGCTGAGGTGCTGGCTGATTGACTTGCACTTGTTGATGCCGACTGACTAGCTGAGGTGCTTGTTGATTGGCTGGCACTTGTTGATGCCGATTGACTAGCTGAGGTGCTGGCTGATTGGCTTGCACTTGTCGATGCGGACTGACTAGCTGAGGTGCTGGCTGATTGACTCGCACTTGTTGAAGCCGACTGGCTAGCTGAGGTGCTGGCTGATTGGCTTGCACTTGTTGAAGCCGACTGACTAGCACTTGTGCTGGCTGATTGGCTTGCACTTGTCGATGCTGACTGACTAGC
>QWCI01004453.1_pt1 | contig 11144 bp, 4 predicted proteins | sample 1972541 | NCBI WGS metagenome assembly QWCI01 (sample SAMN09866712, study PRJNA288562) | Human oral metagenome isolate term3_saliva, whole genome shotgun sequencing... | isolation source: mouth | host: Homo sapiens | place: USA: California | reverse complement strand
AAAAACCATCGAGAGCGATGATTACAATATCGAACGGGATCAATTTGAGCTTGCCCTACTGAAGGAAGCAGTACGCCAAAACAAACCGGTTCTAGGAATTTGCCGTGGGGTTCAGTTGATCAATGTGGCTTTTGGAGGAACACTCAACCAAGAGATCGAAGGGCATTGGCAAGGACTTCCGTTTGGGACTTCCCATTCTATCGAGACTAAAAAAGGCAGTGTGGTAGAGCAACTCTTTGGACAGGCCAGTCGGATTAATTCCGTGCACCGTCAAAGTATTAAGGATCTCGCACCGAATTTCCGTGCGACCGCCTTTGATCCGCGTGATCACACCATCGAAGCGATTGAGGCTGTAGATGGCCATCGCATCATGGGCTTGCAGTGGCATCCAGAATACTTGGTCAATGAAGAAAAAGGGAATTTAGAACTCTTCCGTTATTTATTACAGGAATTATAAGAAAAAGAGAGGTTGAACTGGTGAACTGCACCCCAAAAGTTAGACAGAAAAATCTAACTTTTGGGGTCAGTACATGGTATCAACCTCTCTTTTAGTGTGCTTATTACTATCTAGAAATAGTAAGGGTTTTGTGCTAGAATAGGAACTACAATTGGGAGGTATTGATACAAGAAAAATTACTGAGGTGAATAAGAGACATATTGTCGTTTCCCTGCCGTAATACGGAGCGATGGTACGAGTCGATCTATTTGTTGAATAAATTAAATTATTATGAAAATTAGGAGAATGTAAGATGTTATCACTTTTTAAGAATTTCGAACGATTCATGTATAGGCATCCTAAAAAACTGCTGTATTTCTTGAGCGCTTTTTTCCCTATGCTAATCATGCTTGTTGTATGGGCTGTAATTGGATTATACCCATTTGGGAACCGAAGTTTAATGTCTGTTGATTTTGGACAACAGTATGTTAGTTTTTTTGGATTATTGAAGAATTCAGTCTTATCGGGAGATTTTTCTAACCTGAGCTATTCGTTTACCCAGTCACTCGGGGGACCAATGGCAGGACTGGTTGGATATTATTTGCTGAGTCCTTTTAATCTGATTTTTATTATTACCCCATTTCAATATTATGGCCTTGCCGTATTCCTCATTATTTGGCTGAGGTACGGAGCGATAGGCTCAGCATTTGCTTTTCTATTGATAAAGAGATACAAGGGATTGAGTTCTAAGAAGTATCTTGTTCCCTTACTATCCACAGCATATGCTTTATCTGGAATGCTGGTGGCATATCAGATGAATGTGATATTCTATGATGCCATGATTATGCTTCCAATAGTAATTACTTATTTGGAAGAGTTGCTAGATGGAGGTCGGGGAATTAAATACTCTCTTTTACTGGGGATGATGCTGTTTTTTCAGTTCTATATGGGGTATATGGTTTCCATTTTTATAGTATTATATGCTTGTTTTTATGTGTCACCTAAATTAAGTGTAGAAGGAACTTTTAAGACAAAGATATTGGACTATTGTCGTCCGCTAATTAGAGCATTAGGTTATTCAATTGTTGGGGGTGGCTTAGCTTCTGTAATCTTACTGCCTGTTTTATCAAGTCTTCTCGAGAGTAGAGGTGGTTACAACCCGGGAATGACTTTCTCGTTCGATTTAATGATTAAGCCACTGGATATTTTATCTAAGTTAACAATTGGTGGTTTTAATTCGGGAGCCTGGGTAATGGGACCAAGCCTACCTAATATCTATATAGGTGCCTTTGGATTCGTCGGATTTATTTTATATTTTTCATGCAAAAAAATTAGTAGTATAAAGAAATGGTCTGCAGGTGTCGTTACGTCTATTTTCTTTATCTCATTTGTAAACGAATTTGTAAATAAAATTTGGCATATGGGCCAAATGCCATTGGGGTTTTTTTATCGTTTTTCTTGGCTGTTTTCATTTTTTATGCTGATTTTGGCATTTCAAGCATTAAAAGAAGGAATTGAGATTTCCAAAAAAGGAAAAGTTGTCTCACTTATCCTTCTGGGGGCAACTAGCTCGTATTTATTCACTGCATCTTTTGATTACATTCATAAATTACAACCTGAAAATTTAACACTTATCATTTCTAGTCACTTACAATTAATTTCATTATTTACAATAGCTAGTGCTAGTATAATATTGTATTTGTACTGGAAGTTGTCAAAAGAAAATTTAGACAAGAAAGTAACAAGAGTTATTTTAATAAGTGTGTTGCTCTTAATTTCAACCATCTTAGCTGTGAATGGCTTCCTATTTTCACAGATCTGTTTGACCCTTTTTACATATATCTTTGTGATTTTTTCCATTAAGCCTAAAATGTCTAAAGTAGCAATCGTCATGCTGTATGGAATTACATTTTTTGAGTTAGGTTATAATGCCTATTTAGCACAAGTAGGCTTTTACTATAATGAACTTGATAAGTTTGTAGATGCAACTACTTCTGTGAAACGTGTAACAGATAATGTTAAAGAAAATGTTGATAAAAAATTTTATCGCATGGCATCTACCTTTGCTTATTCAAGGACAAGTCCTTCGCTTTTAACGTACCCAGGATTGGAGAATTTCAGCTCGACTCTTGAAAAATCAACAATTGATCATTTTTCATATATGGGGAATATAGGAGGTTATTTTTCTACAATTTATGCAAATGGGACACCATTAACCGACGCATTGTACGGTATTAGGTATTATATGGATTTTAAAGATGTAGCTAATAAACAGAATGGGTCACAATCTGAGAAGATGAACTTTACTAGGTATACAAATCGTTATGATATGGACCGGTATTTTACTGAAAAAGTTTATGAGGATGAACGGTATATAGTACGTAAAAATCCAAATTCATTTTCTATTGCATATGGAACAAACAATTTAGTGAGTGACTTAAAATTCAATAGGGATGATGCTATAAACAACCAAAATAGTATCTTAAATGCTATGCAAGGAGTTTCAGTCGGAAGTGCTGATTATGTTGATTATTTTACACCTTTAGGCTTTAACGATATTGAGGTGGAAAATATAGAAGTTATTAAGGAAAATAAAGAAAGTGGAGAATACATCTATAGGAGAAAAGATAACACGAAGGACGGAGTAATCCGTTATAAGTTCACGCCTCAAACGGACAATACTTATTATTTATTCTCTCCAAAAACACTAATTGGTAAAAATGGCTATTCAGTTTCAGTAAACGGTGATTTAATAAATAATTTAATTGTTTTCTCTCAGAGACAAATATGGCAGATTACAGATCAAACGTCACAAAAGGAATCGGTTATTGAATTTCGATTCCAATTCGATGACATTGATTTATCTCATTTGGGGTTATATAGAGCAGATGTTGAAAAAATAAAGGAAGTGCTTCATTCTAGAAAAAAACAAGAGTTGAATGTTGAGCAGTTCAATAGCACGCACATAATCGGTAAGGTGAACATTACAGATGAGAGCGATGTTATGATGACTTCGATACCTTACAATGAAGGATGGCAAGTCAAAGTTGATGGTAAACCTATTAAAACGAAGAAATCATGGGATAGCTTTATATCTTTTCCAATTTCAAGAGGAAAACATAAAGTAGAATTTTCCTTCAAGCAGAAATGGTCCTCACTTGGGTTGGGAATAACTGTTTTAAGTCTAATGGTACTACTATTTATTAATCAAAAAGAGAGGATACAAAAAAGGATTTCTCCAACTTTTTAAAAATATTGGAATTCAAAATTTGACATAGTGGTAGTTCCAAGGGAAATGCAAGAGGGAAAAATGGCTATTCTGAAACAACCACTCTAAACCTCTATAAAGAATCAGGGTATAAAGAAAGCAACTTATCTACAAAAGATGTGTTGATTTTGGAAAAATAACTGTTTGAAAGAGGAAGAGTTACTTAGAAAAATTCACAAGCCAAATAGCCCTTAAATATACAAAAGATGGTTTTTTTGTTTAATAATCTTGACTTTCTCACTATGTTTTGCTATATTATATGCGTTGATTTATAAAAAATCAGCCTAGAAAGGGAGAAAAAATGAAAAAGTTAGCAGTTTTTTTGTCAATAGTTTGTTCGCTATTGATTGTGTCATTGACACTTTTTTCTAAAACTGTACAGGCGGAAACGTCTAAAAAAGTCGATGTCATCACGGAGATCAAGATCCAAAATAGCAAAGGTGAAGAATTAGCAACCGGTCTAGGTCGTTATGACACTTTCCGTCTGAATGCAAAATTTGCTTTAGAAGGAAAAAATGTTAAAGCAGGGGATACAACTGAAGTCACTATCGATGGACCAATCGATATCAAGTCTCAGGATTTTGAAATCAACGATACAATCACTGGTAAAAAGATTGCCGATGCAAAAGTTGATGCAAAAACTGGTAAGATTGTCTTGACATTCACAGATTTCGCTCAAACGAAAAATGACGTTTCAGGTTCATTCTTCTTCTACGCTGGTGTTAACAAAGATAAATTCCCAAATGATGGTGAAGTTCCTGTTAAGGTTTCTGTTAACGGTAATGTAAAATTCAACGGTAAAGTAACAAGTACAACAGTTGGTGAAGGTAAACGTTACACAATCATCAAATCTGGTTGGGATAATGGAGATCACAAAAACCTTGGATTCCGTATCTCTGTAAACAGAACTAACGAAGCAATCAACAATGCAGTCCTTTCAGATTCAATAACATCAGCAGGGGTTACCTACAAAAAGGATAGTTTCAAAATCTTCAAAGGTACTTGGGAATACGCTAATGGAAAATGGACTCTTAACAATAAACAAGACGTTACGGCTAACTATACTGTAAACGCAACAGATAAGTCATTCTCTATTGATTTTGGTAATATTTCTGTTAACGATCACTTTGCAGTAGAATATGAAGCAGTTGCTAACTATGAAACTGTTGACGGCGAACAAATTAAGAATACAGCGACTATCGCAGGTGGTATCGGTTACGAATTTAGCATTAAAGTGAAAAAAGTAGACGAAAACGGTGCTCCACTTAAAGGTGCGAAATTCCAAGTTATCCGTGCAACTAACCAAGATATCATTGGTGAGTTTGAGTCAGATGCTAATGGTGAATTCACTGTTAAGAACATCTTGCGTGACAAATACATCATTAAAGAAGTTAAAGCTCCAGAAGGTTATGAGTTGGTAGCTGATACTGTAATTGAAGCTGGTGAATTCAAAACACCAAAAGCTCCTGTAGCTAAGAATATTGTAGACCAAAAAACAACTACAACTACAACAACTACAACAACCACCACGACTACAACAACCACAACAACTACTGCAGAACCAACCACCACCACCACGACTACTGCAGAACCAACGACAACGACAACAACTACTGCAGAGCCAACAACAACAACGACGACTACTGCAGAGCCAACGACAACCACAACGACGACTACTGCAGAGCCAACGACAACCACAACGACTACTGCAGAGCCAACGACAACCACAACGACTACTGCAGAGCCGACGACTACTACAACTACGACAACAGAAGAGCCGACGACTACTACAACCACGACAACAGAAGAGCCGACGACTACTACAACTACGACAACAGAAGAGCCGACGACTACTACAACTACGACAACAGAAGAGCCGACGACTACTACAACTACGACAACAGAAGAGCCGACGACTACTACAACCACAACAACTGCAGAGCCGACGACTACTTCAACCACAACAACTGCAGAGCCAACGACAACCACAACGACTACTGCAGAACCAACGCCAACGACAACAACAACGACTACTGCAGAACCAACGCCAACGACAACAACAACGACAACACCAGAGAAACCGGTGACTCCAGGAAGTGAAGAATCAACCACGACGACCACAACTGGAAAACCAGGACCAAAAGGTGGAAACAATGGAGGAGGGCGTAAAGCGCTTCTTCCTAATACAGGTGAAGTTGCAGCAACTGGATTTGTATTCTCAGGAGCCTTTGTGTTAGCAGGTGCAGTCGTATTGAAACGAAAATTGTCTATTAAATAAACAATGAGTTTCTACATAAGGGGAGAGCATGAGCTCTCTCTTTTTTGGGAATGTATTATGGAGAAAAGGGATGAAATTATCAATCTTAATAACCCTCTTGAATGAGGAGCTGGTACTTCCTCAAACCCATCGTGAAATTTCTAATCAGCTTGAGCAAATGTTAGGGAAAGAGCTCTCTGATTATGAAATCCTCTACATCGATGATGGAAGTAGTGACAAGACCTTTGAGTTAATTGAAGAATTTGCAAGAGAAAACGACCGCATCAAATATATCCGTTTCAGTCGAAATTTTGGACGAGAGAGTGGTATCTTGGCTGGTTTTAAATATGCCAGTGGGGATGCGGTGATGGTCATGGACGGGGATCTCCAGCATCCACCATACTTGATTCCCTCATTCTTAGAAGCTTATAATGAGGGCTATGATATTGTTAGTGGCCAACGAACTCGTGAAGGAGAATCTTTTGTAGGAAGTTCCTTTGCACGTTTGTTTTACTTTTTGTCAAATCGCTCCATGGATGTGCACCTAACAGATGGGAAATCTGAATTAAGACTGCTTAGCCGAAAAGCCATGGAAGCCTTTGTGTCAATGCCAGAGTACAATCGCTTTAATAAAGGTTTGTATGAATGGATTGGTTTTAAAGAGAAAGTAATTCCTTATAGGAATGAAACCCGTAAGGCTGGAAAGAGCAAGTTTGGTTTTAAGAAATCTTTGAATTATGCGATTCAAGGAATTATTTCTTTTAACGATCGTCCTCTCCGTGTTTGTATTCAATTCGGTTTCATCTGTTTAGGGCTGGCTCTTTTATATCTAGTTTTTGAGTTTATGAAATATATCTTCGCTGCTGGGAATTATGTGAGTGGTTATTTCACAACGATTGCGGCTATTATATTATTTAGCGGAGTTCAACTCATCTTCATCGGAATTCTTGGAGAGTATATTGGCAAGATCTATTACGAAGTGAAGCGTCGTCCTCATTTTATCATTGAAGAGACCAATATCGAACAAGCGAAGAAAAATCATATCGGCTAAAGAAGATAGGAGAAAACATGTTAATCTGGTTCATGCGTTGGCAAGAGTTTTGGAAAAAACATCCAAAGAAAGTTCTCTATGCTGCAAGTGCCCTGCTCCCAATGACCATCATGCTCATTGTGTGGGCTTTTATAGGGATGTATCCTTTTGGGAGTAAGAGTCTGATGGCTGTTGACTTTGGACAGCAATATATCAGTTTCTTTGGCTTGCTAAAAAATGCCATCTTGACGGGGGATCTATCTAGTTTGAGTTATTCTTTCACCAAGTCTCTTGGTGGAGATATGATCGGTGTGCTCGGCTACTATTTAATGAGCCCCTTCAACATCATCTACATTCTAGCTCCCCTCAAATATTTTGGGGCAGCAGTATTTTTAACTATTTGGCTCCGCTACGGGGCAATCGGTCTATCCTTTGCTTTCCTTTTAATCAAGCGCTACAAAGGATTAGAATCTAGAAAATGGTTGGTTCCATTATTCTCGACAGCCTATGCCTTGTCAGGGATGTTGGTTTCCTATCAGATGAACGTCATCTTCTATGATGCCATGATCATGCTGCCAATTGTGATTGTGTATTTGGAAGAATTATTAGATGGGAAATCTCCTTATCGCTATGCTTTTGCTTTGGGATTGACGGTCTTGCTTCAGTTTTACATGGGCTATATGATCTCCATTTTCATCGCTCTGTATGCCTGCTACTATGTATCACCAAGACTGCTGATTGAGGGAGATCTGAAGACAAAAATTAAAAACTTTAGTATCCCTTTACTACAAGCAGTGATCTATTCGATTATTGGGATTGCGACAGCCTCAGTCTTGCTCTTACCTGTATTTTTCAACCTGATTGAAAGTAAGGGGCAAGTTGGCGGAGGCATGACCTTCTCATTTGCCTTCCAAATTAACCCCTTAGATATTCTTTCTAAGTTGGTTGTTGGTGGCTTTGATACAACCTCAGGATGGTCAGCGGGTCCCAACCTTCCCAATATTTATATTGGAGCGCTCGGCTTTCTTGGTTTTATCTTTTATTTCCTATCGCAAAAAGTTGGAAAAGCCAAAAAATGGGCTGCAGGGATTGTTACCCTTATTTTCCTGATTTCCTTTGTCAATGAATTTGTCAGTAAGATATGGCATATGGGACAAAACCCAGCCGGTTTCTTCTTCCGTTTTTCTTGGCTGTTTTCATTCTTTATGCTAGTCCTAGCTTATCAAGCGATGAAGCAGAAGATCGTTATTTCCAAACGAACCAACTGCATCATCGGTTTGGGCTTGCTCTTGTCGGTAGTTTATCTCTATTTCCATCAGTATAGTTTTATCTCAAAGACTCAACCGCAAGCGATCAGCCGTTTCCTCTCTAAGTTCTCTATTCTAAGTGTTCTGGGAATAGCAGCGGTGACCTGCTTCATCTTCTATGCGTATTGGGAAAAATCTCAGAAGAGCCAATTGGAAAAAATGATTCGAATGGCTCTAGCAGCGGTCATCTTAGTGCTAGCTGCTGTCTTATTAAAGACAGGCTATCTCTTGTCGCAAGTGGGGATTACAGCGATGCTCTACCTGAGCATTCTCTTTATCCTAAACTTTAAGATCTCACGTTTATCCATGATTGTCGTATCTGTGCTCACAATCTTTGAGTTTGGCTATAATGCCTATTTGTCCCAAGTAACATTTGGGTATGATGATGTGCACAAGTTTGCAGATGCGACCGTTTCGGTCAAGCGCGTGACAGACAATATCCAAGAAAATGCAGATCAAAAATTCTATCGGATTGCCACAGATTTTGCTTATTCCAGAACAGTTCCTTCTTTGGTGTCCTATCCGGGTCTAAGTACCTTTAGCTCGAGTTTGGAACGTAGCACCATGGATCACTTTGCTTTCATGGGAGATCTGGGTGTCAATGCGGCGACTCAATATTCAAATGGGACACCTTTGACAGATGCTTTATATGGTGTTCGTTACTTTATGAGTGCCAAGGATTTTGATCCCAAAGAGATTGAAGCCAATCCAGATAAGATGTATTTTTATCGATTTACAGACCGCTTTGATCTGCATCGCTATTTCACAGACAAGGTCTATGAGGACAAGCGTTATGTCGTCTATAAGAATCCAAATTCCTTCCCACTTGCATACGGGACGAACAGTCTGGTAAGGAATATTCAATTTGGTGCTAATAATGCCTTTGCCAACCAGAATATTATTTTGAACTCCATGGAGGGACATCAAAAGGCCAATAATGATACCGTTGAGTACTTTAAACCGTTGGCGTTCAGCTCGATCGAGACCGAAAATGTGATTGAAGAAAAGGTCAATAAGGAAACGGGAGAAGCCATCTATAATAGAGCGGATTCGTCAAAAGATGCCATTATTCGTTATAAGGTCACTCCGCGTACCAATTACACCTATTATTTCTTTACTCCTGTATCTTTGATCCAAAACCAAGATTACTCGGTTTTACTCAATAATAAATGGTTGCTCAATGCTAAAATTTTCACGCAAAGACAAATTTGGCAGTTGACAGATCAAACTGAAAACCAAGAAACCGTTATTGAATTTAGATTTAGAACAGACCACATCGATATGAGCAATGCAGGTGTTTATCGCGCCGACGTTGATCAGATTCAACAGGTATTAGAAAACCGGAAGAAACAAGGTTTACAAGTAACCAAGTTTTCAAATACCCATATTGTTGGTGATGTGTCTATCACAGATGATAGTAACTATATGATGACTTCTATTCCATACAGCGATGGCTGGAAAGTGAAAGTGGATGGAAAGTTTGTCAAAACCGAAAAAGCATGGAATGCATTCTTATCCTTCCCAATCTCAAAGGGAAATCATAAGGTTGAATTCGTCTTTAGACAAAAAGGCGTGATGATTTCGTCGTCCCACCTCCGCACAGTTGAGTAGGGCTGTAAAGCTGATGAAATCAGCGTAGTAGAGCCCACTCAACCACTGCGTCTTGCTCGACAATCGAAAAACAATTAAGAGGCTAGGACTTTTGTCCCAGCCTCTTTTTTATATGATCCGCACATGCGAACGATTAGTTATTAGAAATCTTGCGTTTCAAGATGACGGCTCCTGATAGGATAGCAACACCGATCAAGATGACACCAGTAGCGACTGCTTCACCTGTTTTTGGCAGGAATGTCTTGCGACCTCCGTTTGAAGTTGTCGTGCCAGAATCACCTGGGTTACCAGGTTTGGTCGTATTCGTTGTTGGCCCCTCTGGCGTTGTTGTAGTGGTTGTCGTTGTCGACGTAGGTTTTGGACCTTCCGTCGTCGTTGTTGTAGTTGTTGGCTCTTGAGTCGTCGTTGTTGTAGTTGTTGGCTCTTGAGTCGTCGTTGTTGTAGTTGTTGGCTCTTGAGTCGTTGTTGTTGTAGTTGTTGACTCTGGAGTTGTTGTAGTGGTAGTAGGAGTAGGTTCCTCAGTTGTTGTCGTAGTCGTAGTCGGCTCTTGAGTTGTCGTCGTAGTTGTTGTTGGCTCTTGAGTCGTTGTAGACGTCGTTGTTGTAGTCGTTGTCGTCGTTGTCGTCGTTGTCGTCGTTGTTTCTTCCTTCGGATTCACAATCGTTTTCGTTACTGAATGATCAGCACCAAAATCTTCAACATTAACTACAGTATCAGCTTCTTTAATGATATGACCTGAAGGGGCTTCAATTTCAGTTAAGATATATTTATCTTTTAACAGTTTACCAACGGCAATATTACCATTTTCGTCTGATTCAAACTCACCGATAACTTGATTATTAGCTTGACGAACAACTCTAAACTTAGCACCTTTAAGTGGTTGGTTAGCATCATCGACTTTATGAATATTGATTGAGTAAACATAACCAACACCAGCACCACCAGCAATTTGAACGGCAGCAGCATTCGTTACATTTTTGGTTTCAATACCTAGACCTTTGAGAGTTGCTTCATTTTTCAAGACCTCTCCGTCGGCAGGGTCATAATTTAAACGAACTTTATAATCAATACGATATTGGTCATTTTCAGTAACATCACCTAAATCGATAACAAATGATCGACCATCTTCGCTAATGGTAATCTTATGTTGGTCTGTTACATCAACTCTATCAGAGAATACCCATTCGCCAGTATCATAAGAGAATTTACCTTTAATAATTTTAATGCTATCTTTT
>QWCI01001044.1_pt1 | contig 11161 bp, 12 predicted proteins | sample 1972541 | NCBI WGS metagenome assembly QWCI01 (sample SAMN09866712, study PRJNA288562) | Human oral metagenome isolate term3_saliva, whole genome shotgun sequencing... | isolation source: mouth | host: Homo sapiens | place: USA: California | reverse complement strand
GATACCTATTCTTTGGATTGGCTGGATTTTGTAGTGAAGTGCAGGAGTGGACAGGATAAAAGTGACTACGATATTGTGATTGGCGGAATTGCAAATGACAAGGTATTTAATACGGTAGAGCTTTATTTTGACCATTTGATTGATGAAGAAGAGGCAATTAAAAGGCTTCGTTATGAAAAGCCTAACATCCAGTATTGCTTTCGTACAGAAGAGGCTCTTTCTGTATTGCATTATGAAGGGAGTGAAATCCTATGAATGCTCATCCCGTTCTTTTACAAAAAAAATACGCCCGCATTATAGCAGGCTTTGCTGAGAAAGAAAAAATGTCTTTAGAAAATGCCTTGGATTTTTTTTATAAATCTGAGCTGTATCAACTTATAAGCCAAGGCATTTCCGATATGCATTGTCGAAGTGATTTATATCTGATTGATGAGTTGGTAGAAGAATATAAAATTAGTAAAGGGAGCGGATAAAGCTTAAGAGACAGGGCGAAACAAAAAGATAAAAAGAGACTTTAAATGAATCACATCAAAAATACCGATAAACCGAAATTAATCGGGTTTATCGGTATTTTTTAGGTTAAACGATCAGCTCTATTGCCTATCCACATCTAAGCTAATGACGGTAAGATGGCCGAAATCACTTTCCGGATTTTCCTGTGCAACAATAGTGTAGAAATACTTTCTTATGGGCTCATCATCTTCTATTGGGACAAAGGCAAAACGACCTTTTACAGTGTAGATACCTTGATTTACGGAAACGCTGTCTGCTATATAGTAAGAATCTTCAGAACCGAAATCTCCTACGCCGAAGATTCCGGTATTGGAATCCACCAGATCATAGAGACTGCCTTTTCCGCCTTTTATAACATAATCCCAAGTTGCACCGATGTCTTCTATGCCGAATAAGTCATTTGCTACTTTTTTAAAATCATTCTTTTTTAAAGCAATGGCTATGGTGCCCGGGTTTCTGTTTACTTGCTTAAGATACTTTGCACTAAAGTCGGGAAAATAATCCGAAACATAGTAAGGACTGGAAAGTACAGTGACAACATGCACAAAAGAGGTAACATCCATTGGATTTTTTGTAATATTAAAGGAGAACTGCTTGGGTTCGGATTCCTCAGAGGAATCTTCTACTGCATAGTAAAGCATATTGGCCATGTGAGGGAGTACATTCGCGTTAACGTTACCTGTGTTTACAATTTTTGTTGCGGGAAAATTCACTCTGTCTATCAGCCATTCTCCGCTGGGGCTTAACTGATAGCCATCCGGGCTCTTCCGATTAAGCAGGCAGTAGCCGTTTTCATCAAAGTAATAGCAGTAGGCAATGTGAGGATCCTTTCCGGGAATCCACATCCAAGTGCTTTTGGGGTAGCTTCCGTCATCATTTTCATACCAATATCCCTTGGCATCCTGCTTCCAAGTTCCCGCAAAAGAAGCAAAGGACAGAATGAAAAGGAACAGCACGGAGAGGAGGACGAGGGATAGAGTTTTTTGGGACTTTTTCATAAGACATTCTCCTTTTTGAATAGTAAATAAATTTGCCATGCGCTATAAAACTAAGAGAAAAAAGCATTATAGATCCGCGAACGCATGAAGTAAAAAAAGGTGGATAGGGAAAAGTATAGGGTAGGCTTTTCTTTCTGAACTTTTCTCCTAAAAAAATTAAATCATAATCATTATAAAGAAAGTTCCCCTATATAACAAGCTGAATGGGCTCATTCCGCTCTTCTTATCAAAGCAGGCAGGGTATCTGCTGCTTTATTTCCATGCAGCTGATGTAGCTCTCCTATTTTAAGTTCTATTCTTCTTTCCAATGCAGGCGGTGCAGTGTCCCTTCCTTTTTTAAACTCTTAAAATTCTGTTGCCGAAGCGCTTCATAGAGGATAATGGCCACGGAGTTTGAGAGATTCAAGGAACGAGCTTCAGGGAGCATGGGGATACGGATGCAATGCTCTTCATTTTCCACTAAAATTTCCTCCGGAATACCGGCGGATTCTTTTCCGAACATAATGTAGTCATTTTCCGAAAAAGAGACTTCCGTATAAGTTCTTTTTGCCTTGGTAGTCGCGTACCAGATTTGGGGTTCCGTCGCGGCTCGGAACGGTTCTTTTCTTAAGCTTGCGCAGTCCGGTAAGCCGTTTAAACAGTTCTTCTCCTTTGCCTTTTCTCTTATATCTTTCAAAAAATCCGTATAGGAGAGGTGCTCCCTTAGTTTTAGCTTAGGCCAATAGTCCATGCCGGCTTTCTTCACGTTTTTGCTGTTCAGGATAAAACCGTAAGGCTTGATGAGATGTAGGGTGGTGTTTGTAGCGACGCAGGTGCGCCCTATGGCTCCGGTATTAAAGGGGATTTCCGGTTCGTGCAGTACAATATTCATAGTCTTTATCCATTCTTCGATTCTTTTCGTTTGGCCAGTTTATCTCTTGCTTTCTTTGCGATTTCTTCTATGGACAGGTGTCCGATAGCTTGGTACTTTACGGTAGAGTATTCGCTGTCTTTCGCCGATTCGTCGGAAGAGTTGCTCCTGCACCAGTAAGGACAGTGCGTGCGGTTTCCCGCTTCCTGCATTTTGGCGAGGTCATCCTCGTCAAAGCTTGCCAAGCATCCTGTTTCCTCTTCGTCCTCATCGTAAGAATAGTTTCTGCAATCTTCACAATCGTCCATAACATTGCTCCTTATTCAGCATTTTTCCTTCTATTTAGTTTTGGAACTTTTTCCCAAAAAGCTGTTTCCTATATTTTTCATATAGGCTTAGTCTACATATTTTTTCCTGCTGCTATTTCTCTCTGCGGGGCTTCTCCAGGTTTCCGGATCACCCTTTACTGAAGGACAGAGGTCGTTTAAATAACAAAGCTCGCATTTCGGCTTTTGAGAAGTGCAAAGACTGCGTCCTAAGGCAATGATATGGGTGTTCCAGCGAATCCAGAATTCCTTGGGAAGCACTTCCATAAGCTGGAACTCGGTCTTCGTCGGGTCGGAAGAATCGGCGAGCCCCAGGCGATTCGAAATTCGCTTTACATGGGTATCCACAACAATAGAGGGAATATGGAAAATATTTCCCAGAATCAGGTTTCCCGTCTTCCTTCCTACACCGGGAAGGGCGGTAAGAGAGTCAATATCTTTCGGAACCTCTCCCCCGTACTCTTCGACCAGAACCGTTGCGCAAGCTTTGATATTCTTCGCTTTGTTATGATAGAAGCCGGTGGAATGAATATCCTCTTCCAATTCCGTTAAATCGCAGGAAGCGAAATCTTCCAGACTTTTATATTTCTTAAAGAGCTTTTCCGTTACCATATTGACTCTGGCGTCGGTGCACTGGGCGGATAATATGGTCGCGAAGAGCAGCTGCCAGGCATTTTCCGCCTCTAAAAAAATCATAGGGTGATCGCCGTAATGGGCATCGAGTCTTTCCATAATCTCCCGCACGCGGGCTTCTCTTTTTTTCTTACTTTCTCTTGCTATAAACATCGTTCATCTTTCTATAACTGTATTTTTCAATGCAAATAGTATCCAACTGTGACTTTAACCCTTGTTTTCGGGAATCAATAGAAAAAACCAGTTCGCTTGATTTATAAAGTGATGGCAATATTTCTTCCGCTGGCCTGATACTGATAGTAGCGCACTCCTGCGGCATCAAGCATTCTTTTCGAAGCACGAACTGAGGGCGTGTCCGCGTATTTATCTTCACGGAAAACCATGGTCTTAATTCCCGACTGAATGATTGCCTTTGCACATTCATTGCAGGGAAATAGAGTAACATAGATTTTTGCTCCCTCTAAGGATCCGCCTCGATAGTTTAAAATGGCATTTAGCTCGGCGTGCGTCACATAGACATATTTGGCGTTGTAAGGATCGTGCTCCGCTTCCATTTTCGTCCAAGGGAAAATGTCATCGGAACAGCCCTTCGGAAAACCGTTATAGCCCATGGAGAGAATCTTGTTGTCGGAAGAGACAATGCAGGCGCCGACCTGGGTGGAAGGATCCTTGGAACGACGGGCGGAAAGCTCGGCAATGCCCATAAAGTATTCATCCCAAGAGATGTAGTCAGATCTTTTTTCGTTTTCGCTCATTTGATTTCCTCACTTACATATAGAAAAGCCGATTTATCTTTATGCTACTTTCCTTATTAACAACATTCTTTATTACAACATTCTTTACTTTGTAGATTTGTGAAAAATAAAAAAACCGTTGACAAGAATAAGGGCACTATAGTATTATATCGTTCGTGCCTCGAAAATCAAGCAGAGCACGAGTGTGCGGGTGTAGTTCAATGGTAGAATGTCAGCCTTCCAAGCTGAATACGTGGGTTCGATTCCCATCACCCGCTTTTGCCCAGATAGCTCAGTCGGTAGAGCAGAGGACTGAAAATCCTCGTGTCACTGGTTCGATTCCGGTTCTGGGCATTTTGCGCGAGTGGTAGAGTGGTACTATGTCTCCTTGCCAAGGAGAAGGTCGCGGGTTCGATTCCCGTCTCGCGCTTGCAGAGATAAGTAAGAAGCCTATGAAGGGCTTCTTTTTTAAGTATTTATATTTTTCTAAAGTGCTAAATAGAAGTTTTATAAAAGCTCTTGTAAAAATGAGATATAACTCATAAAATAGAAGCAGTGAAAGGATGGTTGAATGAAATTCACGATAGAGTTTTATGAGAAAGAAACAGGGGAGATACCGGTGCAAGAATTTATTGATTCCTTAGACTATAAGATGGGTGCAAAAGTTTTATCCATGCTGGAAATCCTTGAAGAAATCACAAAAAGCACCTAAAACGGAAATAAAATTGGCAAAAGATAGAAGAGATGATTATTTAAAGCGAAAGGGGACTAAAGATGAATCTTAAGGAATATAAAACGCGGAAAATGCAAGAACCGGAGTTTGCCGATGCGTATGAAGAGGTACAAGCTGAAATGAATATTGTGAGAGCTCTTGTTGATGCTAGAATATCGCGGAACCTTAGCCAGAAGGAGCTATCTGAAAAAACCGGAATAAACCAGACAGAGATTAGTCGATTGGAAAACGGAACCAGAAATCCAACTGTTAGGTTATTGCAAAGATTGGCAGATGGAATGGATATGGTATTGGACATTTCTTTCAAGTCCAAAAGACCTGTTGAGGGAACCTAGCATCGTTTTTATCAGAATTTTTTTAGGATTTGCAAATACGGAAAGGAAGGAAAATATGGCTTGTACAACAATTTTAGTGGGGAGAGAGGCGAGCTTTGACGGTTCGACCATGATTGCTCGGAATGAAGACTCCGGCTCCGGTTCATTTTGCCCAAAGAAGTTTATCGTAGTAGAACCGAAGGAACAGGGAAAAGAGTATGTTTCCATGCTTTCTCATGTGAAGATTCCGCTTCCGAAGAACCCGCTCCGCTATACCGCTATGCCCAATGCCGTTTATGAGGACGAGGGAATCTGGGGCGCAGCGGGAGTGAACAGTGAAAATGTGTCCATGACGGCGACAGAGACGATAGCCTGTAACGAGCGCGTGCTCTCCGGAGATCCCCTTGTAGTCTATAAGAAGGCGGAGAACGGAAAGCCGGAGCAAATCGGAGGAATCGGAGAAGAGGACATGGTGACCTTGGTTCTTCCCTATATTCATTCCGCAAGAGAAGGCGTGCTCCGTTTGGGAGAACTTTTGGAAAAATACGGTACTTATGAAATGAACGGGATTGCTTTTTCGGATGAGAAGGAGATTTGGTGGCTGGAAACCATTGGCGGACACCATTTTATCGCAAGAAGAGTGCCGGACAATGCCTATGTTATGATGCCGAATCAGCTGGGAATCGACTACTTCGATTTCGAAGATGCGTATGGCGCAGAGGAGGAGTATATCTGCTCCAAAGATTTAAAGGTGTTTATTGCCAAAAATCATCTTGATTTGCGCTTTTCGGATGAAATTGAAAAGACGGAGGGAGATTGGATTAATCCTAGAGAGTGCTTTGGAACGCACTCTGACGGAGACCATGTCTACAACACCCCGAGAGCTTGGTATATGGCGAGATATTTTAATAAAAATACCTTCCGTTTTGACGGGGAAGATGCCGAGCTTAAGCCGGAGGACGATGATCTTCCCTGGTGCCTCTGCCCGGAGATAAAGATTACTCCGGAGGATGTAAAGTATATTTTATCTTCTCACTTCCAGGGAACTCCTTACGATTGCTACGGAAAATACGGTGATGAGAAGAATCGCGGAAAATATCGTCCTATCGGAATCAGCAGGAACAATTTCCTGAGCCTCGTGCAGATACGCCCGGATGTACCGAAAGAATATGCTGCAATCGAGTGGGTTTGTTTCGGCTCTAACACTTTCAATGCCTTTGTTCCTTTCTATGCCAATGTGGATAAGACTCCGGAATACTTTGCGAATACGACACATAGAGTCACAACGGAAAGTTTTTATTGGGTAAACAGAATAATCGCTGCCTTAGCGGATGCCAAGTACAGCGAGTGTAAAATGCATATCGAGCGTTATCAGGGAAAGGTTCCGACAAGAGGCTATACTTTGATGAAAGAGTTGGAAGAGAAGCTGCAAAAGAAGATGCCGAAAAAAGCGGCATTGATAAAGCTCCTGGAAGACTGTAATGAAGAGATTGCGAGGATGGTGCAGGAAGAAACCGATGCGGTGCTCGATAAGGTACTGTTCGAGGTAAGCTGCAAGATGAAAAACGGCTTCGGAAGATCGGATGCCTAAGAAAGACTGTTTTTCTTTTTATCCAAGCGATCAAAGATAAGCTTGTAGCCTTCCGCTCCATAATTTAAGGATCGATTTACTCTGGAAATGGTGGCTGTAGATGCTCCGGTGCTCTTTGCGATATCGATATAAGTTTTCCCTTCGCGGAGCATCTTGGCGACCTCATAGCGCTGTGCCATGGCGAGGAGTTCGTTAATGGTGCAGACATCCTCAAAAAAACAAAAACATTCTTCGGTTCCTTTCAGTGCCTGTATCCCTTCGAACAGGTGCCTCACCTCTTCGGTATCCAGTTTTTTATTCATTAGAGCGATTCCTCCCTGCAGTTATTTTTTTATAGGCTTTTTGTCATAATTTTTGCCTTGCATTTTGCCTTAAAGATTAAGGAGTACTATCCCAAGGATTCTTTTTCGAAGAATCCTTGGGATAGTCTTATTCCCAGTTAATCGGGGTGGGTCTTTCGGTATCGAAAACCTTTTTTACATCAAAGAGGTCGGAAAGTCGGTCTGCCTGACCGCTATAGGATTCGTACAGACGGTATCCGTCTATATTCCTTCTTCCCTGACGGAGGAAATTGTCTCCGTATTGCATCCACGACTTGGCGGAGTCTACATTACAGAAATACCGGAATCCCGCTTTTTCCAAAAGATCGAATTTGCCATTTTCCTGTCCTGTTTGATAGGGATGCCAGTCTCCGATATCTGCACCGAAGGGGTAGAGAAGAATATCACAGGGGTCCGGAAGCAAAGGCTCTACATTTCTTTCCCAACGGTCCGTATCCTTCTGTATGGCATCCAAGGAACGATTTGAAAAATTGATGTGTCCCCATGAGTGAGAAGCGAACTCGTATCCGTCTTCTTTTAAGGCCTGGGTCAGCTTCTTCACCGTTTTTTTATCTTCTTCAATATTCGGATTAGCTTTGTTTTTCGGATCCAAGGCGGGAGAATTCGGGTCGAAAGTTTCGTCCGTCCGATAGCCGAGTACGCCGTTATATCCCGTGAAAGCCAGAATTGCCTTATGTCCATGGTAGGCAAAGTCGGGGTGCTCCTCTACGAATTCATCCAAAATAGGAACCAAATCATAGTCTCCAACACTTACATTTCCATCCTTGTCCGTGTATTGCAGCTTCGGCTTTCCTTCTTCGTCCAGCACCATTTTATCGGCAAAACCGCTTCCCTGCATGTAGATGTAGTAATTGACGTCGTCCTCGGACATGACGAAGGGCTTTTTTCCTTCAGGCAGCATGATTTGCTTCTTCACCATTTTTTTCGTGCCGTCGGCTTGCTCCCGCATCTCCGCGATATCGTGCAGATGAACCATAACATATCCGCGGTCATACATTTCCTGAATTACTTCTTTAAATTCCGGAATCGTGGTCATCACGGAATTATACTGTCTTCCCTGATGCGTATCCTTTAAGGCACGTTCCGTATCCACGATGAGGATGTGGAAGAAAATGTGTGTGATGTTGTCCATGTCGGCAGGGACAAGCTTAGTCTTTTCTTCCTCAAATTCCGCAATTTTCGCGGAAACTTCGCTATCTTCCGGCGTGTTTAAGGCCTGAAGCGTGGCAACGGCTCCGTCATAATCATATTGCTTCGCCTTTAGCTCTGCGGTCTTTAGGGCTTCTTCTTTCTCGGATAATGCGCTTTCCGTGTTTTTTTCACTGTTTCCGCTCTTTTCCAGTTCGCTGTCGGAGCTCAGTGATTGAATTTCTTTTTCCCATGTGGGGCTGCTCTCTTTCTTTAAGCCCGAGAGCTCCTTATTTTTCCAATAAGGAAGCGCAAAACGAATTCCGACAAAAGTGAGAAAAAGTAAAAGAAGAAGTAAAAAGAAAAGAAGGATATGGATTCGCTTTTCTTTCCTGCGCTTTTCCTTCCTTAGCTCCATCTTTTTTCGATGTTCAGCCATCTTTTTTTGATACTCTATCTCTTCAAAATCTTTTTCCGTCATCTTATCCATCCTTTAAAGTGTTAAAGCCTTACCGCTGAAAGATATTGTACGGAAACTTTTCTGTACTTTCAAGATGAGATTCTCTTAAATTTGAGAAGAAAAAGGAGTCAAAATTCGAAAATCACGCTTTCGTTTGTTCTGAGATAAACCGCTTCTTTTAATTTCTAAATTTATGCAGGAGAGGAGAAATGCTTTTATAGAGTAAAAGGCAAAGGACAACATCCAGCATTCCTTTTACAAAGGTAAAGGGAAGGTTAAAGAGGAGAAGAGCCTTTTCCATGCTTCCGACAGAAGGAAGAATCAAACGGTACATGGAGAGGACGGTTTCCTTAGGCATGAAGTTATAGTAAAACGGATAAACAATAAAAAGATTGGAGGGATAGGAAATCAGAGCCATACTCAGTGCACCGAGAAGAGACGCGAGGATGGCCGCTTTTTTTGTTTTCTTTCTTTGGTAGAAGAGCCCGGAAACACCGACAAAAGAGGCGCCGAGGATAAAGTTGGACAGTTCTCCCACGGCAAAGGAACCGGAGCTGAAGGAATGAAGGATATTTTTAATGAGCTCAACCAGGATTCCGGCAATAGGGTTAATACCGAAAGCGGCAAGGAGTGCCGGAAAGTCCGAAAAATCGAACTTGATAAAGGGCGGCATAAGCGGAGCCGGAACCTCTAACCACATCAGGACATAACTGATAGCGGAGAGAATACCGATAATGGCAATATTTCCGATACGATTGTTCCGCACTGCCGTATCGCTAAGATTTTTTTTGACGGAGTCTGCTGTAAAGTTTTTGTTTTTCATTTTTCTCGCCTTTCCCGAAGGAAGCTATTCTCGCTCCTTCGCATCGTCTGATTTTTCCTTCAGTAGGAAAAGCGATTGACATCTATGAATCGATGGGCCGCTCCTACGCTCTTCATAAGGAAAGAGTAGAGGCACATACATATCATAAATAGAAAAGCCCTGTACATCTGTACAGGGCCGGAAAATCGTCAAACTCGCTCCTCTTTCATCCAGACTATACTGTTGGTGTCGGAATCGCACCGACTCGGCTGCAAATGCAGGTCGCGGACTTTACCGCCAGTGGGGAATCGCACCCCGCCCTGAAGAACTACAATTTCAGAATACACTTTTTTCCGGAAAATGCAAGAGGTACAAAAAACTCTATTTTTTAGATAAATAAAAAAAGTCCATTTAGGTAATCAAGGAACCCCTATAGTGGATATACAAAAACTCATTTTAGACAAATAATACAAAAAAAATAAAAATATTTATTAAAAAATTACAATTAGAAAAGAAATGGAAATTACAAATATTTATAGAGAAACTCTTTATAAAATTGGTAAAATCTTGCACTTTACTTTGAAATTCACTATACTGGGAAAAATAAAGATTGGAAAGAAGCTAAAAAATTATTAGGCAAAAAGATTCTATCGGATAAAGTAAGATTTTTGAATAGAAGGAATTTGTAAGGTAGAGCTTTGTTAGACGGAAAAAATCGTTCTGCAGTGTCAGGCAGAAAATGTGATGCACATAGGAAGAATTAGGAAAGAGTATATCGCATACAGAAAGAATTAGAAAAGAAGTATATCGAATGGCTTTTATAGAAAGACAGTAAGCTTCAGGAGGCGAGATTATGAGAGAAATGAAGACGATAGATGCGGTCGGCCAAGTTCTTTGTCAGGATATAACGCAGATTATTCCCGGAGTCAAAAAAGGTCCGATTTTTCGTAAGGGGCATAGAATAGAGGAAGCGGATATTCCCCTTCTTCTGTCGGTAGGAAAGGACCACATTTACATCTGGGACGAAGATGCCGGTATCTTGCATGAAAATGAAGCTGCCGAAATTCTATACCGAATGGGAAAAGGTGAAAACATGCATCCCGGAGAGATCAAAGAGGGGAAGATTGAGTTCATTTCGGACTGTGACGGCGTATTGAAGGTCGATTCGAAAAAGCTCTTTCAGCTGAATTCCTTTGGGGAAATGATGATGGCAACGAAGAAGAACAATACTCCCGTGAAAAAGGGAGAAGTGCTTGCCGGAACCAGAATCATTCCGCTTTGTATCGAAAAAGAAAAAATGGAGAGAGCAGAGCGTATCACGAAGGAGGGAGGTATTCTCCGCGTTCTTCCTTATAAAAAAAAGAAGGTGGCCTTCGTGACTACGGGAAATGAGGTTTATCACGGAAGAATCGAGGACTGCTTTACCCCTGTTGTAAAGGAAAAGCTCTCTTCCTTCCCGGTGGAAATCATCGGGCAGAGCCTTTGCTCGGATGACGTGGACATGGAAATGGCGGCCATCCAAAAGTTTCTTTCGGAGGGAGCGGATCTCATTCTTTGCACCGGCGGTATGTCGGTAGACCCTGATGACAGGACGCCTCTTGCCATCAGAAAGTCTGCGGAAAGAGTAGTAAGCTACGGTGCACCGGTTCTTCCGGGCTCGATGTTCATGCTGGCCTACGGAAAGAACAATGTACCCATTATGGGACTTCCGGGCAGCGTTATGTTTTGCCCGATTACC
>QWCI01002023.1_pt1 | contig 11162 bp, 8 predicted proteins | sample 1972541 | NCBI WGS metagenome assembly QWCI01 (sample SAMN09866712, study PRJNA288562) | Human oral metagenome isolate term3_saliva, whole genome shotgun sequencing... | isolation source: mouth | host: Homo sapiens | place: USA: California | reverse complement strand
AAAACCTGGTAAATTCTATGAATTGTTAAAAGGTGAATATGAAAAAGTTATTAATGGAGATCACGAATTATCTAAAGAATGGTTATTTGTTGTTGAATAGTTATTATAAAAAGGTTCTGAAAGATTCAGAGCCTTTTAATTTATATTACTAAAATTATACTTAGTTTATTTTATCAAAATCGTTTGAAAATATAGTTTTAAAGCTAAATTATTAGAAAAATATGATAATTAACATTTCTAAAAGAATAAAAATTAAAAAGAAAATTTTATTAAACCTTTAAAAATCAATGTTTAAAGGTAATTTTTTAAATCATTTTCCAAATCTCAAAACTAATGAAATAAATAAAAAAATTTTTCAAATCTATGAAAAAAAAATAAAAAGGTTTCAAACTAATTAGAAAAAAGATTAAATAGAAACTTTTGAATAATAAAGAAAAATTTATTTTACTTTATAAAAATTCTTATATTTGCCTATTTTATTGACTTAAATGATTTATTCTAAACATAAATAAATAAAAAGTACTCATGAAAAATCAGTTTTTAAATTCGATATAGGATTATTAAAAAAATAAAGAAAAATTTATATAGCAGGTGTTATTTAAAAAAATTTCGTTATAGAATGGATATTTTTATTAGAAAATTTTGAGAAATAAGACAAAAAAATTTAAAGTCAAAAGAATATTTGAAAAAAATATATATTTTTTTCAAAATTATGATAGTATATTAAAATTGTAATTATTACAAATAAAGTTATAAATATTGTTAAATAATAAGTTTGTGAAAGTTATATTAATAGTAAATATAAAAAAAAAATATAAAAATGAAAAAAAATGAAAAAATTTCAATAAAAAGTGTTGACATAAAAAGTGAAATGTGGTAATATATATTTGTCTAAAAGAGACGCCCCATCTCTACATTTAGACTTCTTTCATACAAGAAACGAGCACACGGCTCGTTTTTTAAATATATTGTTTTTTATAAGTGTGAGTCTAATTTTGGTAAAATAAAACTGAAATTACTAAGATTCACACTTTTTTATTTTAAAAATAGAAACAGAATTTTTGAAATTTTAAGAAAAAAACTTTTAAATTGAATTTTTTTGATTTATTATTAAAATATTTAGAAAAAGAAAAATTAAAAAGGTTTAGGAATGTTTAGAAATGTGATATAATGAGAAAATGTTAATGAAGTTTGAGAATATGAAAAATAGAAAGTAGGTATAATGAAAGCGGATGTAATAATAATTGGTGGTGGTGCATCAGGATTAATAGCAGCGATTACTGCTAAGAAAAATGGGAAAGATGTAATTATTTTGGAGCGAAAAGAAAGAGTGCTAAAAAAGGTTTTAGTTACGGGAAATGGACGTTGTAATATGACTAATGTTAGAGCTGGGATTTCGAATTATTTTGCGATGGGGAAAAATGTGGATTTGATTGAGAATGTGTTTGAGAAGTTTACGGTGACAAATACTATTGATTTTTTTGAAAATGAAATTGGGTTAATTTGTAATGAGGAAACTAGGGGGAGAGTTTATCCCTTGAGTGGTCAGGCGGCTTCGGTTGTTGATGGATTGAGATTTTGTGCTGAAAAATTGGGAATTACTACGTTGACTGATTTCTATGTAAGAAAAATTGAAAAAAAGGATTTTAAATTTAAGGTTTATTCTGAAGATAAAAAAGTTGTGGAAGGAAGTAGAGTGATTTTAGCTACTGGTGGACAGACTTACACAGAATTAGGGTCGAATGGATCTGGATATGAGTTGGCAAAAAGTTTTGGACATTCAATTACAAAGTTGGTTCCGACGATTGTTCAGTTGAAAACTAAAGATTATCAAGTTAAAGGACTTCGTGGAATTAAACTAGATACAAAAGTTACGGCTTATGGTGATGGGAATAAAATTTGTACTTATGATGGGGAGTTGTTATTTACAGAATATGGAGTTTCAGGAAATGTGATTTTTAATATTTCGTTTGTGTATCCGATTCATAAGAAAGTGGAGCTTGAAATTGATTTTATGCCAAAATTTGAGTATAACGAGTTGTTGGAAATTTTAAGAAAACGTAAAAATATATTGGGTGATTTGACGATGGAACAATATTTTAATGGAATGATTAATAAAAAATTGGGACAGTTTTTGTCAAAAGCATCTGGAATTGAGAAATTGTCAAAAATGATAAATATGTTGACAGAAAAGGAACTAAGAAGTATGTGCACTGTTTTAAAAAAGTATAGAGTGGATGTGATAGATACGAATGGTTTTAAAGCAGCTCAAGTTACAGCGGGTGGAATACCTTTAAAAGAAATTAACCCCGAAACTTTAGAATCGAAAAAAGTTAAGGGGCTATACTTTGCTGGTGAAATTTTAGATGTTTATGGTGAATGTGGTGGCTTTAATTTACAGTGGGCTTGGTCTTCGGGGCATTTAGCCGGAATGAATGTTTAATAAAAATTATTTTCTTCTACGATTATAGATTTTGATTCTAGAATATTTTCTTTTTTTCTTCAAATCAAGAGGTTCATCAATGGAAGAATTTGTGTTTATATAATTAGCCATTAATCTTAAAATTTTGTACATTTCAGAAAGAATCGGAAGTAAAAGTACGATAAAAATTAATAAATATGAATTTGAAAAATAGGATAAAAGAACATTTGTTAAGTCATATCCTTTTTTCAGATTCCCTACAAAAAACAAATTAAAAATCACGTTTCTTAAAAATAATGTTTGAGCAAGAACTATCGGAAATGTCAACGATTTAACAGTTTTCAAAATTGCAAAAACTGATTTTCTTATTGTTTTTAAATTTTTTTCATTCGACATTAATCGATTGACGATTTTTTTATTTTCATCAGGTGGAAATTTGTAAAATTCGTGTTCAATTAAAATAATAATTATTAAAAATATGAACAACAAATTATTTATAATAGTCTTCGTTTTCGTTTTTGGACCAGTCACACCAAAATCACTAATTTTTTTATTTGTGTCACGTAATTTAAAATTATTATTCAATATTAAAGTTCCGCCATCATCAAGTTTTATTATTTTTCCGTACACTTCTCCTTGAATAACACGTTTATCTTTTAATGTTATTTTCACTGTATCAGGATCAAAATTAATGATTTTCCCTTTAATCCACACAACTTCGCCTTTATCATTAGTGAATAAAAGATTCACTTTGTTATTGTCTTCGATAACAGTATCCACAATTTTCATATTCTTATTTTTGGAATCTTCATGAGTGATAATTTTTAGATTTTTATCAACTTTCCATTTTATTTTTCCCTCCTTATTTGATATCTCAAGAGTACTATTTTTCAATTCAGAAATTGAGTCCATTTCAGCACCTCGAATCAAAATAGATTTATTATTCAATGCTTCTAAAGTATTTTTGTAAGAATTTAAAAAATAGCCAATTCCTACAAAAAAGATAAGAAATGGAATTAATTTTTTTAAATTAAAGTTGAAATAGTAGGCATCAAAAATTTTCTTTTTAATAATAAATGTTATCAGTACTGATAAAGATGACAAAATAATAAAAATCATAACTAAAACGTGGATAAAATGGTTGTAAACCTTTAAATTCAATGATAAATTAAAAAGCGAAATATAAAAAAGAATTAGAAGTAAAATTCTTTGAATATATCGATTTACGTTGATAATTTGTATTTTTCCACTTTTTAAATCATAAATTTTTTGTAACTTTTTATCAATTTTTTTATCATATTTTGTGTTTAGTTGTTGAGTATAATTTCTCATTTTATCATTTAGTTTATTCACTAATTTAATTTCATTATTAAATTCAGCTTTCCGTTTTTCTGTAAAATATTTTTTAAAAAATTCAACAATTTCCAATTTTCCTTTTAACATTTCTTTCATAAATTCCTCCTTTTATTGCACGTATTATAGCATATTTATGAGATTAATAAACAGTATTTTTTAAAAAGTTATTGCAAGTAATGGAGAAGATTTGGATTAAAAATTTGTTTACAAAGAGGTATGCGTGTGGTATAATAATAAAATGACAAAACATATTAAAGACAATGCAAAACAAATTAATGATCATATAAATTCAAGAATTTAAGGAGATTCTTGAGAAACATTTCAAAAATAATTAGAAGTTTTTACTAAAATTTTCTAAAAATCATGTTGTAAAAATAAATTCATAATTTAAAAATATAGGGGGAAATATGGCTAAAGAAGATTTGAAAAACAACGAAGAATTGGAAGAAAGCAGATCAGAATTAAGATTTGAAGATATTGAAAAATTAGATACGAGTGAAAGCAATAAAGCTAAAATAAAAGAATATTTTGAATTTTGTTCTGATGAAGAAAATGTTGAAGAAGCAGGTTTTAGAAAAATGGAAAGATGCCTTGAATTCATTAAACGTCTTGATTGGAAAAGACACCTTAAAGAAAAGAAAATTAATATTGGTGAAGTAAGAAGGATTTTGAATGAAAGACATTTTGGAATGGAAAGTATAAAAGAAACTATTCTAGAAAATTTAGCAATACGTTTTTTTATGAAAAATACTAATGAAAAAATGCCAGTTATATTGTGTTTGGCAGGTCCAGCTGGAACAGGGAAAACTTCAATTGCTGAATCGATAGCTGAAGCTTTGGGAAGAAAATTTGAGAAGATTTCTTTGAGTGGTGTAACAACGACGTTTGAATTGACAGGACTTACAAAAGGATACAATTCATCAGCTCCTGGAAGAATTATGAAAACGTTGGCAAAATTTGGTTGTGATAATCCTCTAATTTTATTAGATGAAGTTGATAAAATTATGGAGAAAAGAACAGAAGGGGATATAGAAGGTGTTTTGCTTGAAATTTTAGATCCAGATCAAAATAAGAGATTTAGGGATGAATTTTTGGAATTAGAATACGATTTGTCAAATGTGTTGTTTATAGCTACAGCAAATGATATGAGTAGAGTTTCTGAGCCACTAAAAAGTAGAATGGAAATCATTTATTTGGATAGTTATACTTTGGAGGAAAAGGTTCAGATTGCAAAAAGATATATGGTTCCAAGTATAAATAAAAAAATAGGATCAGGATTAACTTTTGATGACGATGTTTTAAGATATATTATTGAAAATTATACTAGTGAGTCTGGTGTTAGAAAATTGAATATAATTTTGATGAAAATTTATGGAAAAATTGCTAAAAATACACTAGAAAGAAAGAAAACTCCTGAAATAACTTTAAAAAATATTGATTCGTTTATTAGCACTAAAAAAATTCCAAGAATACCGATAAATGTGGCAACTAGTGGGTCACGAATAGGAAAAGTGATGGGAATTGCTTTATCTCCTTTTGGAGGAAGAATAATACCTATTCAAACTGTTATTATGCCTGGAAGAGGGGAAATAATAGTAACTGGGAATATTTCACAAACTATGAAAGAAGAGATAATGGTAGCGATAACATATTTAAGAACAAAAAGTACAAGATTTCATTTGAAAAATCCTAATTTTTATAGGGAATATGATATTCATGTTCATTTAAGTGAAAATTCAATTCAAAAAGACATTATTTCAGCTGGAATGGCTATTACAACATCAATACTTTCTGCGTTGAATCAAGTGAAAATACGACAGAATATAGCTTTTACTGGAGAATTGAGTATTTTAGGAGAAATTTTACCTGTGGGAGCAGTGAATTTAAAAATTGAAGAAGCTTATAAATTTGGAATAAGAAAATTTTTTGTTCCTGAAGGTGATAAAAGTAGTGTCAGTTCTGTGAATAAAGATATTTTGGATAAAGTAGAAGTTGAATTTGTAGAAAATTATGAGCAAGTTTACTCAAAATTATTTTTGATGCAAGAAGAAATAGAAGAGGACATTAATAAGATGTTTTTGAATTAATGAAAGGGTAAAATAAAAAATTGAAGTATTTTTTTTCGTATGATATAATAAAGAAAATATTTGTAAGAGATTTATAGAAAAATTCGAATTTTTCTATAAAAGGTAATTGCAAATTAAAGATTATTTGATAGAAATTTTTGAGAAATTAATCTATGAATCAAAGAATTGATAATTATAAGAAAAATTATGAGAAAGGGAAAATATGAAATCTTTTAATGAATTTATAAAAGTGAGTTTATTGGGAGCACCACTTTTGAATAAGATGTTTGGGATATTTTTAATATCGATGTTACCTGTTGTTGAGCTTCGTGGAGCGATACCTGTAGGAGCGGCGATTGGGTTGCCTTGGTATTTGAATATGATTGTGTCAATTGTAGGGAATTTGCTTCCAGTGCCGTTTATTCTTTTGTTTTCGGTAAAAGCATTTGAATTTATGAAAAAGCACAATATTTTAGTGAAATTTATTGAAAAAATTGAAAATCGTGCAAAAAAACGTAGCGAAGGTCTTGCAACTGGAGAATTTATAGGACTTATGTTATTTGTGGCTATTCCGTTTCCAGGGACAGGTGCTTGGACGGGTGCATTAATTGCAGCGTTGCTTCAATTTGAGAGAAAAAGATCATTTATTTATATTACGCTAGGAGTATTGATAGCTGCAGCAATTATGACAGCGGCATCTTATGGTGTGATAAGTTTATTTAAATAAAAGTTCAAAAAATATAGGAACGAGTTGCATTAACTCGTTTTTTATTTGATTTATGAAGAAAATAAATTTATGATTTTTGCTTTGTAGAAGATTTATAAAAAATTTTATGGTAAATTAATTAGAGAAAATGAGAGGGAAAATATGTTAAGAATAACGAATATAAAAATGCCAGTGAAACATAATATTAATGATTTAAAAGCGGTTGTCTGTAAATTGTATAAAATTTTGAAGAATGAAATTTTGAGTTTTGAAATTGCAGGACAAGCGATTGATGCGAGAAATAAGAATAATGTGATTTATGTGTATTCTGTGGATGTGGAATTGGTTAATGAGAAAAAATATGAAGGTATTAAAAATGTTAGAGAGATAGAAAAGAAGATTTATAAAATAGAAGTTTTGGAAAATATTAAGACAGAAAAACGTCCTGTTGTGGTTGGAACTGGGCCTTCTGGAGTTTTTGCTGGATTGATTTTGGCAGAAGCTGGGTTGAAGCCAATAATTATTGAGCAGGGGAAAAGTGTTGATGAGAGAGAAAAAGATGTTTATGATTTTTTTAAGACTGGAAATTTGAAAAAATATTCGAATGTGCAGTTTGGAGAAGGTGGAGCTGGGACTTTTTCTGATGGGAAATTGAATACTAATACGAATAATTTTAGGATGCAGAAGGTTTATGAGGAATTTATAAAGGCTGGAGCAGAGAAAAAGATTGCGTATATGTCGAAACCCCATGTTGGGACAGATAAATTGATTGGGATTATGAGAAGGATAAGAGAGAAAATTGAGAGTTTAGGGGGAGAATATAGATTTAGCCAAAAATTAGTTTCTGTGAAATATGATGAGAATAAGAAATTAACTAGTGTTGAGATTGAGGATGTTAGTGAAGAGGCCATGAAAAGAGTGGAAAATGGAGAAATTGAAAAAAATCCAAGTTATGAAATTGAAACAGATGTGGCGATTTTGGCTATTGGGCATAGTGCGAGAGATACTTTTTATATGTTGAATGAGAAAAATATTCATATGGAAAGAAAGATTTTTTCTGTGGGTGTAAGAATTGAGCATAAACAAGCGATGATAAATTATTCTCAATATGGTAAATTTGCTGATAAATTGCCGACTGCAGAATATAAGTTAAATGCGAAGGCTAGTAATGGTAGAGGGGTTTATACATTTTGTATGTGTCCTGGAGGAGTGGTTGTTCCTGCAGCGAGTGAAATTGGAAGACTTGTAGTGAATGGAATGAGTTATTCTAATAGGGATTTAGAAAATTCAAATTCGGCTGTTTTGGAGATTATTTGCAAAATAGAGTTTCTACAAAATTAGGGAAGGTTAAGCCTAGTTATTTTAGAGGATATAGATTTGCAGACTTGAATTTGTTGTTTCCAGAGTTTATAAATTCGGCTTTAAAGGAAGGAATATTAGCTATGGATAAGAAAATTAAAGGGTTTGGAAATTATGATGCTGTTTTGTCAGGGGTGGAAAGTAGAAGTTCTTCACCAGTAAAAATTCCTAGAAATGAGGAGTTTTTTGCTAATATTGAAGGGATTATTCCGTGTGGAGAAGGTGCTGGATATGCAGGTGGAATAATGTCTGCAGCAGTTGATGGCATAAAATGTGCAGAAATGGTAATCGAATATTACAAAAACTATAAATAAAGAAGGTTAAAAAATGGAAGTTATAGATAGAATAAAAAGGATGAAAAAGTTGTCAGATGTTCTTTTAAAATATGGTTTTGAGGAACTTTTTGATAGAACTGGCATGGAGAGATTTATTCCGAATAGGTTGGCAAAAAATAGTAAGCGATTGGAAAATATAAGGGAGACATCTTTTCCCGAGAGGATCCGTTTAGCGATGCAGGATTTGGGGCCTACTTATGTTAAATTAGGGCAAATGTGCAGTAATAGAACGGATATTTTTCCAGAAGATATTATTGCAGAATTTCAAAAATTGCAAGATGATGTTGAGCCAGAGAAAATAGATATTTATGCAAAAATAAAGGCAGAATTGAATATAGAGCCATTAGAATATTTTAAAGAGATTGATGAAACGCCAATGGCTTCGGCTTCGATGGGGCAAGTGTATAAAGGTATTTTGAAAGATGGAACAGAAGTTGTAATTAAAGTTAGAAGAGAAGGGATAAAGGAGATTGTAGCGTCTGATTTATCAATGATGAGGGATTTAGCAGCGTATTTTGAGAGAACGAATGAAGAAATTAAAAAGATGAATGTTTCTTATATTATTAATAGTTTTGGGAATTCGATTACGAAAGAATTGTCGTTTAGAAATGAATTAAGCAATATGGAAAAATTTGCGAATAATTTTAAAAATGATAAACGAATACATGTTCCAGTTCCGTATAGAGAGTTGTCGAATGATAATATTCTTTGTATGGAGTTTATAAAGGGATTTAAAATAACAGATAAGGAAAAAATTGAAAAATGTGGATTTTTTCCTAGTGAAGTGGCAAGAGTAGGATTGGATTTGTATATACAGCAAGTATTAAAATATGGATTTTTTCATGCTGATCCGCATCCAGGGAATATTTTTATGACGCCAGAAGGAAAAATTGTATTTATTGATTTTGGTGCGATGGGGACTTTGTATCCGCAAGATAAGGAATTACTTGAAAACTTATTGTTGCATTTTATACAAAAGGATGTGAAAAAAGCTATAGATACGATAAAAGAGCTGGCTGTTAAATACAATGTTCCCGATGAGAGACAATTAGAGAGGGAATTAACAGAAATTGTGTATTTAGTTGATGGGAATGCATTGAGTGAGATAAGTATTGGAGATATTTTTGAGAAAGTTAGAGTTATTCTTAATAAAAATCAAGTAATTTTACCAGAGGATATTTATCTTTTAGTGAAAGGTGTGGGACAGATTGAAGGAATTGGAAGGCATTTGGACCCAAGTTTAGATATTATGAAGACGCTAGAACCTTATGCGAAAAGGATTTTGCGAGAAAGAATGAATTCAAAATATATTTTTGAAAAAGGGACTAAGAAAATTACGCAAGTGTCTGAAAGCTGGTTGTCGTTGCCAGAAGATTTGAGGAATATATCGCAAAAAATATTGAATGGGGAATTGAAACATAAACATGAAGTTACGGGATTTAAAGAGTTGTTAAAAATATTGGATAGATTGGTTGTTGCGATAATTATTGCTTCGTTGTTAATAGCTTCTTCGATAGTTGTATTATCTGGAATACCGCCTAAAATAAATGAGATACCTGTTTTAGGATTTTTAGGATATGTTATTTCGGCAATCTTGGGAATAGTTGAAATTATAAAAAAGGGGAAAAAATAAAAGTAAAAAAAATATTTGATTTTAGATGAAAATAGCGTTAAAATAGTAAATGAAATAAATCAAAATAAATTAAGATTGGAGAATAGAAGATGACTAAAAGAACAGATAAATTAGAAAGAATATTGAATGAATTAAATATTGATGGAATTTTTTTGACAAATTTGTATAATTTGAGATATTTTGCTGGATTTACAGGAACTACTGGAGTGGCTTTGGTTACAAAAAAAGGGAACTATTTCTTCTCGGATTTTAGATATAGAACTCAAGCTGAAAAACAAGTGACACCAATGGGATTTGAATTTGTAGAAGTGACAAGAGGTTCATTGCAAACTGTTGGAGAATATATTGAAAAATTAGGATTGAAAACTGTTGGATTTGAGGATAAAGATGTGACTTTTTCTTTATATCAAACAATAAAAGGGATTTTTAAAGCTGATTTAGTACCTGTTGGAGAAAAATTAATTTTTGAGAGAATGGTTAAAACTAATGAAGAAATTGAAACTATAAAAAAGGCGATTGAAATAAGTGATACTGCATTTTCTGAAGTTTTGAAAGTGATTAAAGAAGGTGTTTCTGAAAAAGAATTGGCTGGATATATGGAGTATGTTCAAAGAAAATTAGGTGCTGAAGATAGATCGTTTGATACTATTTTGGCTAGTGGGTACAGAAGTGCGATGCCACATGGTGTAGCAAGTGACAAAAAAATTCAAAAAGATGAATTTATTACAATGGATTTTGGAGCATATTATGACGGATATGTTTCTGACATCACAAGAACAGTTTATTATGGAAATAATATCACAGAAAGACACAAAGAAATCTATAACACTGTTTTAGAAAGTCAATTATTAGGAATAAATACTGTTAAAGCTGGAATGAGATCAGATGAAGTGGATACTGTTGTAAGAAACTTCTTTACAGAAAAAGGATTAGGAGAAGCATTTGGTCACGGATTAGGTCATGGAATTGGAATAGAAATTCACGAATTACCATATTTATCAAAAATGTCACAAATTGAATTGAAGGAAAATATGATTGTAACTATTGAGCCAGGACTTTATTTTGACGGATGGGGTGGAGTTAGAATCGAAGACGATGTTGTTGTGAAAAAAGATGGATGTGAAGTATTGAATAAGAGTCCAAAAGAATTGATAATTTTAGAAGCTAAATAGATTTTGGATTTAACTTATAGTGGACAAGACAGAACAAAAATTATTAATTTTCGACGAGATGTTATTAATAGATATTGGAAATTAGGAGGAGCATGGAGAGGAAAAGGATTTTA
>QWCI01001043.1_pt1 | contig 11173 bp, 8 predicted proteins | sample 1972541 | NCBI WGS metagenome assembly QWCI01 (sample SAMN09866712, study PRJNA288562) | Human oral metagenome isolate term3_saliva, whole genome shotgun sequencing... | isolation source: mouth | host: Homo sapiens | place: USA: California | reverse complement strand
TAATAAAAAGAAATAAAATCTTTTTTCTAAAATGTGTTGACAAAGAAAGATAACAATGTTATAATATATATATAAACAATAAGAAAGAGAGAACAAACAAAAATGAAAAACTTAACTAAACAACAATTAATCACAATCTTCGTAATCTACTTTTTACTTAGTAGCTTATTCTTCTTCGGGACATTCTTTAATATTCTTTTCACTTACTTAATCTACAAGTTAGTTAATAGAATTACTAAAGTTCATAACAATATCAAAGAAAGAAAAAACAGAACAAGAAAACAATATAGATAATAAAATAAAAACTACTCTAAGATAACGGAGTAGTTTTCTTATTATTAATTAATCATATATATATAATTAATTCATCATTCTTATTATATCATAAAAATTAATTATTGTAAAGTAATATATTATAATAAATATCTATTAAGTTATCTACAAAAGCTAACTTATTATTTAAAAGATATTATTCAACTTTCTATATTTTTAATAACTATAAATCTCCAAGGATCCCCCTTGTTTTAAATATTCAAAATTAAAAAACTACTTTATAAAAAATATAGTTGTCTTTAGTTTTCTCAAAGCTAACTTATTATTTTTCAAAACAATCAAAAAAAATAGACTTCAAAAAAAAAGAAAAAAAACAAAAAACCTCTACTACATTTGGTCCCATTTTTTTTCTTCACTTTTTCTTACTCTCAACTTTTTCATTCTCAATTTTTTTCACTCTCGCTTTTTTAACTCTCCAATCTTCTCCCTCTCTCCTCAACTCAATCTCATCCTCCCCCTCGCTAACTCTCTCGTCCTCTCCAGCTCACACTCTCGCTCACTTTCTCAATCTCACTTCATCTCATCTCAGCCTCCTGTTGGCTGCTGCTCTCAATTTATTGTTAGCACAGTCAACTTAGGAACTCCCCCAACCAATTCTCATTTTTCTTCAAGTATTCAATGGGGAGTTCCTTTTGTCTCCCTTTTGATTACTTCAATGTTCTCAGGTCATCTTTAGGCGACCTCCCTTTTATTAATCTATCTTCTTCCTTAAATCTTCAGTTATTGTCTAATCATCATTCTTCACGATACATAACTAAGGGAGGTCGCCCTCTCTTTCAGTTATCTTCTATCTCTCATATTCTGTTATCTTTTATTAGATTACTTTTTGCTCACTAATAAGTTCTCTTATTAGCTCGCTTTGGTAGGCACTATGCTTACATACTGCCTACTTCTCTCTTACTCGTTATCTTATCATTATCTATTATTCTTATCATATACTTGGTAGGCACTTTATTAGCTTTGCTAACTCTGTGCCTACTTTCTCATACTCTTTATCTTATTACTTACTTATTATTTATTCATACTCTTTATTCTTTTTTTCTTGGTAGGCCCTCTGCTAAGTTGCTTACTTATTGAGTGCCTACTCTCTTATACTCATTGTCTTATTACTTTATTTTATTCTTATTATACTCTATGTTTTTCTTTCTTTTTGCTTACGCTTTCTGACTACATTTATTGTATTCTTTATCTCTTTATTTATTATATATATTGACTACATTATTTGTATTCTTTGTTATTATTTATTTGTTGTATATGATTACATTATTTGTATTCTCTTTTTATTCTTATCTTTATATTATTGTAGCATACATTTTGTGTATTCTTCATTATTGTTATTTATTATTTATTGACTACATTTTTTGTGTTCTCTATTATTCTATATCTTATTGTTTCTTTAGCATACATTATTTGTATTCTTTATTATTCTTTATTTGTATTATGTGATTACATTATTTGTGTTCTCTATTTAGTTATCTATTAGTAATCTTCTGTTAGCTATTAGAGCATACATTCTTGTATTCTTTATTAATTATTTAATAAAATCAAAAGTACTTTTTTATCTGGGCGTCAGCCTGTAATATAAATGTGGAATAATAAATATATGGAATATATTATGTTATCTTTTGGTTTTCTTGGTAGCTAATGTGTTACCTTGCACATACACTATATTAAATAATTTTACTAATATCACGAGTGAGAGATTTAACACTCGCACAAACGGGGCTAACCTACTTACATACAACAATTACACATTGTTAGTGTCCACTGTCATAAGCACGGAATCAAACTACTTCACGAAGTACCGAGGCAACTACCGATAGGTAGTTTTCCACTTTCTTAATATGAAATATTGAGGAAGTGGGCCTCGGAGGAGTGCTGCCTACTGTGTAAGTGTTATGTTTTGTGTTATATTAGTGATTTTTGTTATTTTTTGTTTGTTTTTATGGTTTTCAAAGATTTAAAATTTTTTTTGAAAAAACGCACGAGAAAGTCCAAAAAAAAGAATAAAAGATATTAATATACATAGAAACAATGAAAATAAAAACTACTAAATAAAAATTTTCGAAACTTTACAAAAAAAGGAGAAAAAAATGAGTAAATTTGGATGGAATAATAGCTTTGAAAACGAAGAAAATAGCGATTTTTCTTTAAATACAGAAGAAAGCACATACAATAAAGACGAAGAAAACACAAATAAATGGACTTTTAATAAAGTTGAAGAAACAGAAGATAATTGGAGTTTTAACAAGACTTTTGAAGAAGAAAACGAGGATGTCAACACTTATGAAAACGAAGATTTAGAAGACGAAGAATATGAAGAAAACAATGAGTTTTCACTTGAAGAAAGTGTAGACAAGGAGTTATCAGAAGATAGCGGATGGACGTTTAACAAAGTAGAATCTACAGAAGATAGTTGGAGTTTTAACAAGAGTTTTGTAGAAGAAGATGAAGATGAAAAAGATGTCAACACTTTAAAATATGAAGAATTATCAGACGAGAAATACGAAGAAATATATGAAGATGACATAATAGAAAATGAAAAAACATACGAAGATGACATTACAGAAGACGAAGAAAACACAGAAGACATATTTGAAGATTTAGACAATGAATACGGATTTGGTAGTTCTTCAAATGAGTTTGATAATGCTATGTTTGATGATTTAGATGAAGATTACGCAACAGATGAAGACGTAGCAAGATGGAGTTTTAAGACACACGATAAGAATAGAATATACAATGATGATTATTATGTATCAGCCGAAGAAAAAGAAAAATACTACGAAGACAAGAAAGAGAAAATAATAAACAAGCTAACTAAGTATAAAGAGATACCAGATGAGACTTCAAAAGCAACAATGATAGATGAAGACTTTAGTGTAGCAGATTACTTAAAAAGTAGACGAAGACAACCTAAGGGAAGTAGAGAAGTAATAGAACAAGTAGTCAAAGATAATATTGACAGTATGATAACAATGGATGACATAGAGAAAGAGATAAAGAAAAAGATAGGAAAAGATTTACGTAAGAGACCTAAGAAAACAGCTCCTATCAGAAGAAACTATAGTAATAGCTTTTATGAATCACGAAGTTTATTTAGTGAAGTAGATAAGAGGGTAATGAAGAATATAGGTCTTACAAGACATATGTATAAGAATCTAATGAATAGTGATGATGTAGCAAAAAGAGATAAAAAGCTAATAATGAAACGAGGAGCAGGTAGAAAACCTGGTAGCACAAAAGTTGACTACAGTAATGCTTCATTACAAGAAGTAGTAATGTTTTTAGCTAAGTTTAAGTATGCTGGGTTAAGACCGTTAGCTACTATATTACAAAAAAGTCAAGCTAAGACATTGAAGTTATTAAGAAAGATGGAGAACTCTAATTATGTAAAAAGATGGGATTTAGTAGGTTCTGGAGGATATTATTCTGTATGGGCATTAACAAAGAGAGCCTTTGAAATACTTGATACACAGACAAGTGGATATAGGATAACAAGGGCTCCAAGTCCACGAATGGTAGCTGGATTGATACCTGTAAGATATGTAGCTTCTTGTTTATGGAGAAATTATCATAATGTATTAATGTTAGATGATTTTCCATATAAAGGAAGAGAACACAAGAGAAGAGCTGGTGTTCCAGTTTATGGAGAAGATATAATATCAGAAGAAGAAATGAGAGCTTCTTATCATCAATCAAGAGTAAGAGGAGCAAATAGTAGTTCTATATTTGAAAATGTTGTTACGAGTAAACAGCATATAAGTGTACATCAGTTAACAACACAGGTAATGATAACACAACAAGAGTTATGGAATAAGTATGATATAGAAGGTGGAGAATATCCTGAGTTAATAAAAGGTAATGAGTTTATGTGGGTATTAATGGATAAAAGGATGACTGACAAGAAGTATCATTTTCCAGATATGGTATTAAAAAGACCACACAATAGTGATGGTAGTCCTGGCAGTATAGCAGTTGAAATAGAAATGTTAGAGAAGACAGTAAGTAAATATGTTCAAATATTAAAGGCATATCAATATGATACAAGACGATATTCTAAAGTAGTATGGATAGTAGAAAGTAAAAGGATTGGTATGGCGATAGCAAAAGCAGCAGAAGAAATTGGCTTTGACAGAATATCTATAGTACCATTTACTAAGCTAAACAAATATGGAGAAGTAGAACAATTTAAAGTAGGAAATAGATGGCAATCTATGTAAAGAAAGGAAAATGGAATAAATGGATTTATTTGATGAATTAGATGAAGAATATGGTAGTATATTAAAAAGTGTTAAACAACACAGAAGACTTGACAGAGAGGAGATAGCACAGAGAGAAGTAAGCCCAGTAGTCTCTACTCCTGTGATACCAGCAGAGGAATATTATAGCACATCATTAGAGTCTCACTTTGCTGAATGTAGAACAAAAGAAGACTATGAATACTATAATACATTTTATGAAGATGGTTGGGTAGGAAAGTTTAATTTAGATTTAGTATTAAGTTATGCTATAGAGATGAAAGCTTCTGACGTGCATATAGCTTCTAAGAGAAAAGTAGCATTTACAATATTGGGAGATATAGAATATCAAGAAAGATTTGCTATACCAGATGAAGAAGTAATGAGTGATGTTGTAGCAGGTATGTTATCACACGAAGCACAAGGTTTATATGTAAGAGATTTAGATTATGGAACATCATATGAAATTAAGTTTGGACCATACAGAGGAAGACGTTTTAGAGCGAACATAGGGAAAACATTTGGAGATGACTATGTAATCTTACGTGTAATTAGTAATAACATTCCGTCAATGGAAGACATTAAGATGGAACCAGAGATAAGAAAATGGACAAATAACACAGGTGGTGGATATTTAATTGTAGGTTCTACTGGGTCAGGTAAGTCAACAACGTTAGCAAGTTTATTACGAGACATTCAAATAAATGAGAAGAAAAAAATAATAACAATTGAGAAACCAATAGAATATGTATATCCAGATAATGGTAAAGGATATATATTACAAAGGGCAATCCCAGAAGACTGTTTAGATTTCACACACGGATTAACAGCTTGTATGAGGGAAGCTCCGGATATTATTCTAATTGGGGAGATTCGTAACCAAGAAGAAATCATGGAATTCTTAAAAGCAATCACAACAGGACACTTAGGTTTCTCTACAATTCATGCTGAGAATTGTGTAACCGCTATTAACAGGATTAAGAGTACTTTTAATGGTAATGAACAACTATTAGTGTTAACAACATTAGCAGACTCTATTAAAGGATTATGTACACAAGTATTATTGAAAAACAAAGCAGGAACTGGACGATTTGCTGTTCGTGAAATATTAGAGATTAATCCTGAACTTGCTGAATATATAAGAGAAGGAGAAACTGGTAAAATAGAATTATATATGATTAAACATAAATTAATGTTAGAACACAAGTTAGCACAAGCTTACTTAAATGGAATGTGTACTAAAGAAGAAGCATTTAAGTTTGCTAAGAATAAAGCATTATTTGAAGAAGCTTGTCGAGGATAAAACAAAAAGCAACCTAATTTAAGGTTGCTTTTTTATTGATGACTTTTTGTCTATTTCATAGAATTTGTTCAATAAGTTGATTTCTTTTGTAGTTAACTTATTGTTTTCTATTAGTTTATCTGTAATAGTGAAGTTCATATGTTGATATATTACTTCTAAGTTTTCTAAGTAATATTGATTAATTCTACCTTTATATTTAACTTGATCATTAATGTAAGCTAAATAATACATTGAAGAAACATTAGCGTGATTATAGAAAGAATGATATATTTTGTTTTGTTCTCTATATAATTTAGCTTCTTCTGTTTTACTTCTATTATCTGTTCTACATATAGATTTTCCTAAATCGTGAAACATTGCTATTTCTTTTAATTGATTTGTTTTAGCATTTTTTATTGTCATATCTATATGTTCCATTATAGTTTCTGTGTGGAAAGGACTATAATGAGGCATATTAATAGTTTCTTGTATTTCTTCTAAGAAATCTTGATAATGTCCATCTATAAGTATTTTGTCGCAATCTAAGTTTATTCTTGGAGGATTAAAAGATAAGTATTTATTTTTTATTACATCTTCTGGTACTCTTTTCCAATCTGTTCTTTGATTGTTTTGTTTTAGAATTGTTTTTAAAGGTTTAAGTATGCAATAAGCTATTACTTCTGTATCGTATTTTTTTGCTTGATTATATAAGTTTTTTCTTTTCTTTCTTGACAGATTGGTAGCATCATAGATAACATTTTTACCTTCTTTTAAAAGTTCGAATGTTTTATTATTCATTATTTCAAAAACTTTAGCGTTATGTTTTTGGTAATCTTCAATGTTTTCTATGTATTCTTCTCTTATGCTATCAGAAGAAAGACATATAGTGTTTTTGTTTTTTAATTTGTTTGCTATTGTAGATTTTCCTACTCCAGGAACACCTATTAATATATATAATTTATTTGTCATATATCACTTCACTACTTTCTTTATTGTTTATATATATATTATATCATAATTTTTTATATTTGTAAAGGATTTTTAAATATAAAAGGTTTTTTATTTTATATAATAAAGATATTAAACATATAACATAAGAGAAAACTTATGTTAAAAAAAAGAAAGGTTTAAAGAAAATGAATAAGAAAAAGTTAACTGGCTCAATCTTGATAGCATTAGGGTTAGCCTTAGCACTTAACTCAGAAAAAGGATTTATACAAATTCAGTCAGGAGATATAGCGAAAGCAATAGACGAAAAAGAGGAAAACAAAGTTGAAAAAGCAACTATATACATTGACGGGGAAAAATACAAATCCTATAATCTTTCTGAAAATGAGATTCTAAAAAATAGAATCAAGGAGAAAACATTAAAAGTATATGATGATATAGACGGAGAAACTTTATTCTTTATTAAATCAGAATCAACAAGTGTTGATGTAAGTGGAGTAAAGAAAACCGAGTATACATTACAATATACAAAAGACTTTAAGAAATTTGTAGATATACTTAAACAAGATGATGAAAACATTGAAAGGTATCTACAGTATACAACAACAGTTGATAAACAAAAAGAGTTCTTAGATAACTATATGTTAAAAACAGCTTTTTCATTTGGGGCAGTAGCATTAGGAGAAATATATCAAGATGTGAATGGAAATATACAAAAAGTTAATATAACTGATTTAAAATCTGGACAAATAGATAAATATCTTGAGTTTAAAAATGAGAAAGGAAAAACTGTTGTATTAAAAGATGTTGTAGTTGAGCGAAATGGACGAGATGGAAAGATTGTTTTAAAATATGAAAACGATGAAGCATTGGTCTCTGCGATCAAAAATAATCCAATAAGCAAATACAACTTAATAAGAGATTACATAAAAAACGGAACTGTTGATAAAATAGTAAATGGTGAGAAAAAAGAAGACAAGAAGACAACAAAAGACACTTCTGTAGATAATACAAAAAAAGATAAAAAACCTTTACCAAAAACATCTGCAGTAAAATAAGAAAAAAGCAGTCTACATTATTGTAGATTGCTTTTTAATCTTGTTTCAACTATTTTTTGTAATTGTTCTAATCTTTTCCAATTTTTGTTTTGTCTTGTAGAATATATATAATAAGAAATCCAGTTTATATTGTTTTCTTTACAGTAAACATTAATTTCTCTATCTGACAAGTTAATAGTTCTGTTATAGTGATATTCTATTTCATTTTCAATATTTTTTATTTCTTGAAAAATAGTTTTCACTACAGCGTTCTTTTTGTATACTTCTATTTGATTTTCTAAAGCTAACAAGTCATCAATTGTGTCTTCAATATAAGCTTTAACAACAAGATTAATTTTTCTTTTTGTTATGTTTGATGAGAAGAATATATCTGTTGTTTCATTTTTTATTTTAAACCAATCTTCTGTTTTAAACTTAATAAGATTATTGTATATATTTTCAATTACATATCCTTCTGAATCTTTTTCATTTTGTTGTAATAAGATTAATTCATTTAAAGTTGTTATTAAATATTTAGGTCTATTGAAGTTTAATTGTTTTGCTACAACATCTGTTTCTTGTTGAGTAAAACGTTTACCTGTTGTGTTTTCGTGTATTCCAATTAGAGTGTATTTTTCTTCTTTGTATCTTACTACAATTAAGTTGTTTGGTGAAGTGTATTCAAAAGCTAATGTAATATTATTGTTTGTGATATATTCTTTAATTTCTTTTTTGTTTTCTAAGTTATTAAAGTATGCTAATGCTTTTTCACTATATTCTGTATTTGTTGAAGAAGTAGTAGAAACAATAAAGTTATCTTTGTAAACAGAAAGTAGAATTAAAGTTCCATCTAATTTTTCAATAGCTGTGATTTTTTTGTTTTTAGGGATTCCTTTAGAAAACTTTTCTTTGAAATCTTCTGTGTAATCTTCATAGTCTTCTAATTGTTTATAATTAAAGAACTTTTGGAAACCACGAGTTATTACATTTCCATTGTTATCTAAAGTTAGCCCTCTACAGTTTCTTAATAATTCATCAGAAAAGTCTACTCCACCATTTTTGTATTTAATTGTATAAAGTTCATTGTTTTGTGATATTACAACATTTTCATTATTTAAATATTTTTCTAATAAATTATTTTTCATTTCTTTTTATAGTTCCTTTAGTATTTTACTCACATCAGCGATAACTCTGTTTACGTTGTTGTTAGCATTAACATTGAAAACTTTTGTTTTAGATATGATGAAAGCTTTTTTATAGTATTTTTTTAGATTTTTTAGTAATTGAATATCTTTTTCATATCTATCGTTATCACCGTGTTGTCCTTTTCTTTTAATAGATGTTTCTGGTTCTACATCTAAGAAGAAAGTATAATCTGGTTTAATTAAGTTATCTGTGATAGCTTTTAGCCAAGTAATATTATTTTTATATTGACCGTAAGCTAATTGACTATGGATATATCTATCAATAATAATATAGTCATAGTTTTCTTCAATGTATTTATTGATTAGTTTTTGTCCGTTTGACTTATCAGCAGCCATTAATAATTCTAAAGTTTCATTACTGAAATCGTATTTTTCATCAAGCCATCCTCTGATTAGTTGTCCTATTTCAGTATCATAAGCAGGAAACTCCATTTTAGCTACTTTTTTGTTTTCTTTTTCTAATGTTTCTTTAATGTATTCAGAGATAGTGTGTTTTCCACTTTTATCTAATCCCTCAATAGAAATAATTTTAGTCATTTGCTTTCTATTCCTTTCATTATTTATATTTATATTATATCATAATTTTTTTGATTTGTAAATAAAAAAAGACTCCTTTTTGGAATCTTTTTTTGTGTTTGGCATTTCGTTGATGAGTTCTTCTTATGGCAATCCGAAGAACTTACTTTTAATATCTATTTTTTAAGAAAATCTATTTTATTTTCAATATCAAGTAAATTATTTGTTTTTAATGTTTCTGTTTTATCTTTTGTTTTTACTTTTGCTACATATTTATTATTAGACATTGATAATTCAATTTCATTTCCATTATCAAATCTTAAAGTTGGTTTATCTGTTTTGATATAGTTATCGTTGTTCTTTTGAACAAATAAATCTAAAGCTTGTTTATATTCTTTTGAATTGTTGTTTGCGTTATCTTGTAATCTTTTGATTTCTTTTTCTTTTTGTTCTGAATTCATCAATAGATTTTTTTTATCTTTTGTTATATTAATAACATTATGCATTTGTTCTATATTGTAAAAAGTGCCAGATATTTTTTCATTGTTTTTATTTGTTATTAATAATCTGTGTTCTACTATGTTGTTTTCGTTAGTTGAATGTTTTAAGACATAAGTTTTATCGTTTATATTAATTGTTGGTTCTTTTGCTTTTTTATTAAAACCTTTATAACTCATCATATTAGAAGTAATAGTAGCATAATCTTTATCTTGTTGATAAGTTTTAAGATTGGCTCTTTCTACATATTTGTTTATTTGTTCATTTTCTTTTTGTTTTCTTGTTTCTTCTTGTTTGATGAATTTTTTAATTTTTTCTACATCTTCTTGTGTTGTTATTTTATTTTTATCTATTGTTTCTGTTGTTATTTGAATAGTAGATTCTGCATATTTATAAGAACGAGTTTCAAGCTTTACTTCTGGTTTAACTTTTATATTATGTTTTTCTAATTTTTTATTTAATTCTTTTAACTGTTCTTCTTTTTCTTTTAATTCTTTTTCATAGATTTTTTCATATGTTTTTTTGTATTTTTCTTCATCGTATTCAATGGCTTGACTTGAGTTATCAGAAGTGTTTACATATGTTATAGAATTATGAAAATCTCCTTTTTTAGGAAATGAAACGTTGTCATTTAAATATGTAGGTTGATATATCTTGTTTAAACGAGATTCTGTTATATTATTAATATAAGCTTGGTTTTCTTGATTTTCTTGATTTAGTTTGTCAGCATATTCTTGAGCTTCTTCTTTGTTATCAAAATGCTTACCTAACTTACATTCTCCCTTAGCAGTACATTTTCTTGGTACGCCGTCTTTACTAATATGTATTTTCCCTTTCATTTGTTATCCCTCCTTTATATAGTTAGTTTTAAAAGATACTGTTTTCATCGTATCCTTTTTTGAAACCTTCATCGAAACCTGAGTTGAATCCTTTTTGATGTCCCTCATCAAATCCTTTATCGAAACCTTGATTGTAAGCTTTATCGAAAACATTTTTGTTTTCTCTTGAGATAGCTTGTAGTAAGTTATCTAAGGTTTCAGCTTTAATTTGAATGTTTCCTTTTTTAATTTCATCATATATAACTTCTTCAAAAGTTAAATTGTTTTCATTAGA
>QWCI01001304.1_pt1 | contig 11174 bp, 9 predicted proteins | sample 1972541 | NCBI WGS metagenome assembly QWCI01 (sample SAMN09866712, study PRJNA288562) | Human oral metagenome isolate term3_saliva, whole genome shotgun sequencing... | isolation source: mouth | host: Homo sapiens | place: USA: California | reverse complement strand
TACGGTGTGCGCAACTTTGAAGATTTAGATAAAGGACTAAGTGAGATGTTTCGCGTATTAAAGCCAGGAGGGCACGCCGTTATTGTTGAATTGAGTAGTCCGCGCCGCTTCCCAATGCGACAATTATTTCAGCTTTATGCACGCGTGTTGATGCCCCTTGTTGGTCGTCTTATTTCTAAGGATACTAAGGCTTACAGCTATTTGCCGGCATCTATGGAAGCTGTGCCTCAAGGGCGAGATATGCAAAAGATAATGGAAAAAGCCGGTTTCAAGCACGTGTTTTTCAAATCCTATACCTTCGGTTTGAATACGATGTATGTGGGCGAAAAGTAATGAGGGCCAACAAATTTATGGCTTGATCGGTTATCCTTTAGGTCATTCCTTTTCAAAGGATTATTTTAATAAGAAGTTTTCGCTGTTGCGACTTAATGCGATTTATGAAAACTTCGAATTATCTTCGGCACATTCTTTTCCCGAACTCATACAACGCTTCCCCAATCTTTGCGGACTGAACGTTACGCTTCCTTATAAGGAGGCAATCATTCCTTATCTTGATGCGCTTTCGCCGGAAGCAAAAGCTATTCAAGCCGTCAATGTGATTCGTTTTACGTCTCAAGGTTTGATAGGCTACAATTCTGACTATTATGGCTTTATGACTTCTTTGCGCCCCCTATTGCGCCCATTTGATCTTCGCGCAGTTGTATTAGGCACCGGTGGTGCTGCAAGAGCTGTAGCTTATGCGTTGAATTTGTTAGGCATAAGCGTACAATTCGTTAGTAGGACAAAAAGAATGGGCGTAATCACTTATGAAGAATTAGCCGATATGAAGCTGCTTGCCACAACTTCATTGATAATCAATTGTACACCGCTTGGAATGTTTCCTCACGTAGCAACAGCCCCACCGTTGCCTTATCAAGAAATATCCTCTTTTCATTTGCTTTATGATTTGATATACAATCCGGAGGAGACGCATTTCTTATCTCGTGGGAAAGCGCAGGGGGCTTTGACGAAGAATGGTTTGGAAATGTTGCATCTGCAAGCTGAAAAGGCTTGGGATATCTGGCAAGAGGCTTTTGACACATCATCTTACTAAGATTTTGTAGCAGCTATTACTCTACAATCTCTCACTCTTTTCTTATAAACACAAAAAATAAAGACGCAAAAGATGATTCTTTTACGTCTTAAGAGCCGAGAGCCGGACTCGAACCGGCGACCTACTCATTACGAATGAGTCGCTCTACCAGCTGAGCTATATCGGCTTTGCTGATTTGCGGTGCAAAGGTAATGACTTTCTGCGAAACCGCCAAGATTAGTGGAAGCTTTTTCGCGAAAAATGTATTTTATGATCGTTCGAATAAGATACGTTGTCTAGCCATCTTGTATTATGAGTCTGTTTGATCGCATTTAATGGCGCTTCGGTAAGTCTCCTCGTGGTTTGCTCGGGACAAACAATCGTTTGCTACCAGCAAATCATCGTTTCTTCCCACCAAACTATCGTTTGCCCCGAGCAAACCATAATAATATGAGGTGGAGCAATTCAAAAAGGAGAGTACTATCGCTTGGGAATGAGTTGTAAGCAGTAAACTCACAATTCGCTGTCGATCATTTTTGATTTGTGCTGCTTATTAAAAGAGCAAAAGCCCGGCAAATCCACACAAAAAGACCATGAATAAGGGATTGATGCGATAAACTCTTGTGCCGATTAATGTGGAAATAAATAAAAAGAGACTTACTCCGAAATGCCATGGAGATGTGATTATGCTCCCGAAGTTTTCCTCCGTACATAAAAGAAGAATACCGGCAGCAACAATGCCGGGAGCAAGTGGGCGCAGCCAACTGATGACTACTTCTCCAACGTTTCTGAAACGATGGCGATAGTAGTTTGCGACTTTTGTCCAAATAAAAGAGGGGAGGGTTAAGCCGAAAAGAGCGATAAACCCGCCTAAGAAGGAGAATCCGGTAGAATACTGTGTCGCTGTTGCGAGATAACCGCCCATTACGGCTGAGTTTATTCCTAAACTATCGGGCAATAATCGGCTTACGTAAAGAATATCTGCAAACTGATCCGACGTTAACCAGCCGTGCTGAGAAATGAGCATATTCTCATAAAAAGCCGGCAAAGTATAGGCACCTTCATATCCAAAACAACCGCACAAGAAAAATTGGACAAATAGAGACAGATATAAGATGATCATTTTAAGAGACTAAGGTTTGATAAGCAATGAATAAACGATAGCGCAGGCTACAACGACTATTATGATGTAAGCCGGGGATATATGTAAGAGATATATAGCTAATAATGCTCCAATGGGCAACCATATTGTGCTTAAAGAGTTGTTGGACCGCTTAAATAACTTGAAGCACGGGTAGACCATCAAGGCGATGATGGCCGGGCGAGCACCTTTAAGAAACGAATTTATAATGGGGAGATCTCGAACCTTATTGAAAGATACGGCAAGAATGAAGGCGAGCGCTAAAGCCGGAAGCAACATGCCTGATAATGCGGCCAAACTGCCTCGCCATCCTTTAATCTTATAGCCAAGAAATACGGCAAAGTTCAAGGAGAAAAGACCCGGCAAAGCTTGAGCTATAACAATGGTGTCTTCAAAAGCTTCTTCAGACAACCATTGGTGGTTCATAATGCTGTCACGAATGGGCGTAATAGCTGCATAGCCATTTCCCAAGGCCAATCCTCCTCCTTTCAGAAAAGTTTTAAACGTTTCTATATAGATATTCAAGGGCGTAGCGTTTTATCTCTTAATCAGTATAAACTGTTTTTTGAGCTAACTTATTGCTTACTGACCGTCTGCCGGTTGATGTTGCGGTCTGAAGAGGTCGTTTATCGTTTTTACCGGGTTAAAAGTAATCAATGGTACCTCTACAAACACGGTGTTCCAATTGCTCATTGCGCCATTCCATAAACCAGGTAGTTCTAAGGCTTTCAGTTGCTTGCCGTCTTTGCTCTTATGCGTAATAAATCCTGTTGCAGGATCAACATAATCGGGTAAATTAAACGGTTTCCCTTTGTAATCTTTAAGAGCGCATACGAGGTCTACCGGATTGAAGTAGAGCCCTTCCTCAAACATGGCTTTCTTTTCGGGATTGTTCAGGTCGATTTGTGAGCTTTCAAGAATTTGCAAGCTAATGCTCCCGTCGGCATTGTAGACCAAGAATGGGCCACCTCCGGGCTCGCCTTCGTTTGCAACCATTCCACAAACGCGCATCGGACGATTAAGTTTTTCTTTCAAGACCGCCACTAAATCTTGCTCAGCTATGTCTTGAGGCAAAATGCAGCAAAGATCTTTTTCTATGAATTGTTTTATCTCTTTAATCGTATCTGCTGAGCAATTTTTCTCGTCTAAAAGCCTTAAGTAATGGAATGTCTTTTGCTGGAGTTCTACCAAGATACCGGCTAAAAGCTGCTTGTAATGAACTGTTTCCGGCTTAAGGTAGTCCGGAACGACATTGTCTATATTTTTAATGAAGACGATGTCTGCATCTATTTCGTTGAGGTTTTCAATCAGTGCGCCATGTCCACCCGGACGGAAAAGCAAGGAACCGTCTGCTTGACGGAAGAAGTCGTTATCCTCTGTTACGGCAATTGTATCTGTGCTTCCCTTTTGCTCTGAAAAACTTATACAGAGTTTTGCTTGCAGCTCTTTTTCGTATTGTGCGCTTTTATCTGCAATTAATTTTGAGAAAAGTTCGCGATGCTCTGGAGAAACAGTGAAGTGTATATTGATTTTCTCATCTGCTCCTTTAGCATATTGGCCGCCTTCTACAAGATGCTCTTCTACCGGCGTTCTGTTTCCGTTTGGATACTGATGAAAGAGGAGTAGGCCCTTGGGGAGGTTGCCATAGTTCAATCCTTCTGCTCCTAAAAGTGCGCGAACAATATCTTTAAACCGTTTGCCTTGTAATAAGGCTGCGATGTCTTGATCATAAAGGCGCAGACACGTCTCGTTGAGTAGACTATAATAAGGCGCTTTGTGAAGATCGCGGAAGAAAGCCTGCTCAAAATGCGTTTGAGGTGTATCATAATCTGCATCACAAAAGGCGAAAAGGTCTTTGAACATTCGACTTGCCGCGCCTGAAGCGGGAACAAACTTTATTATCTTATGGCCCTCTGTTAGGTATTTCTGCCAAGCAGAAAGAAAGGCTTGTTGCGCTTCATCGGACGGCTGTAGAATCCCCTTTTTAGGGGCAGCAGCAGCATATAGTTTTAGAAAAGGAAAACCATTCCTAAATGATTGAAGCTGTGATTCCAATTTTTCTTCAGATATGCCCTTTTGTGAAAGGAGCATTTTGTCTTTAACTTGAAGTGTAGTAGCCATTGTGTATGCATTTAAACGATACGCGAAGATAAATACATTATTCTGAAAATGCAATCTTTACTTTCTGGTTTTCACGCATTGAAGCTTAATTTCTCTCTTCTTATGACATTCTCAAAGGATCAACGGAATCAGTCCTAGAGACGTTTGAGCAAGTCTGGTTTTAATAGAGGTGGAATATACGCTCCATAAGCTTCCATTTATCTGCGCTATTATCTCCTTTTTCCGTTACCTGCTGGTATTTTGCTGTCAAGGTCTCCCATTCTTTCTGTTTGGGCATATTAGCCATTTTTTGCATTACTTCATCCCAGTCTAAGTTAGCCGGCATTTCTATAATCATAAAGAGGCGGTTGTCTAATAAGTATATCTCCATTTCTAAAATGCCTGAAGCCTTTATTGCCTCCAATGTCTCTGGCCAAATACCTTCCTTGGTGTGCAACTTTTTGTAGGCTGCAATTAATTCCGGATCTTCTCGTAGATCTAAAGTTTGACAATATCTTTTTGTGGGCATTGCTTGAGCCGTTACAGGATAACCTTGTTTTAAGATTTGCATAATTGAGATAAATAAAAGTAGTACATATACCAACTACGGAAAGCACTGATGCTTTCCGTAGTCTTTATTGTTTTGGCAAGGCTGATTAGATTCCCAGCTTCTTGCGAATGTTTGCAGGAATAGCCTTCTTGTTGATGAGGATATTCATTGTCTTGTAAGCTACATAAGGCTTAGAAGCGTAGAAGATACCTTTATAACGACCATATTCACCCCAGCTATTCTTAACCATGAAGTATTCTTGGCCTTGCGGATCTTTAGCCAAACCATAGATAACCATTCCGTGGTCGTCAGTAGTTTCCCAATTGTCATAAGCGCGCTGACGCATCTCTTGTGTAATTGTGAGTTCGTCTTTGCTATCTGAGAAACCAGATTCTTTCCCGTTCGTGCCGGTCCAGCGTGCGGCATCAGAGCCTGACATATCATTTTTGTAGCTCTTTGCCGGAACTCTTGCAAGTCCGTTGCGGCTGAATCCTTGCTCGCTGACGTCAGCACCCCAAGCAAAGGCGTAGCCATTGCGAACGGCAGATTCCATTACGTCCATAAACTCATTAAGCGGTAAGTTGTAGCTTTCAGCCCAACGCCAGTTGTCTTGAACTTCAATGATAAATTTAGAATAGAACGGGTGGTGAGAGAAAGATGTCAAAGACACATAATCATCAAGATCAAGGCCTAAGCTCTTTTGGAAAGATTGCGGAGTATAAGTCTTTCCTTTGTATTGGAACGTTGCAGGCAGCTCTCCAAAGTAGTTAGCGAGAATAGAAGAGAACTCTTTTTTCCACGTGGGAGGAAGACGCTTCATATCGCTTTTTGAGATGCCCTCAACATAGCTTGACATGATCTTGCCAAATTCGTTAAAGTTAAAGAGAGAATCGCCATAAAGAGAGCCGGGGAAAGGCATTGCCTCTTGCGGGCAGATTCCATAATGTTTCATACAATACAGCACATCGTAGAAGCTTCCGCCTTGTGCAAAGCTTACGTCACCGTGCATACGGATAGCTTTTTCTGCACGATCCATATAGGTATGATAAGCTACGAAGCTCTCGCTCAAATCAAACGTTCCTTTTCCTTGACGGAGTAATTCTGATTCGAAGAAGCCCAGTGAGCTATAGTCCCAGCACGTACCTGAACGGTGCTGATCTTTGATAGAGGTAATCGGAGCCTCTTTGATAACAGTAAATTTTACTGTGTCGTTCTTTTCTGCTGGTTTATTTGCTTGTGCCAGCACACTTCCAGGCAGCAACGTCAAGAGTGTTGCTGCGAGAAAGATACCTTTTTTCATAATTGTATATTATTGTTAGTGATTAAAAGTGTTTTATTTATTGATTATCTCTGCTTTCGAGGAAGTCTTCTACCTCATTAATATGATAGGGGATGCGTTCTTTGCCTAAGAAACGGCAGCCATCTTTCGTGATGAGCACGTCATCCTCTATGCGGATTCCACCAAAGTCTTTGTAAGTTTCTACTTTTTCGAAGTTGATGAAGTCTTTATTGATGCCTTCAGCCTTCCAATAGTCAATCAAGTCCGGAATGAAATAAATACCGGGCTCGTCTGTTACAACAAAGCCTTCTTCAAGCTTCCGCCCCATACGGAGTGAGCCCGTTCCGAATTGCGTACTCGGCCGCGTTTCCTCATCAAAGCCCACGTGTATTTGACCTAAGCCTTCCATGTCGTGTACATCCAAGCCCATCATATGGCCTAATCCGTGCGGCAAGAAAAGTGCGTGAGCACCGGCGCGCAGCGCTTCTTCCGTGTCCCCTTTCATCAGGCCGAGTTCCTTAAGACGATTAGTCATTAAGCGGCAAACGTCAAAATGGACATCCCACCAACGTACACCTGGTTTCGCCACATCTAAAGCCAAGTCGTGACAATCGACCACGATCTGGTAGATTTCCTTTTGACGTTGCGTATATTTTCCGCTAATAGGCGTTGTACGCGTATTATCAGAACAATAATTTTCATTCGTCTCTGCACCTGCATCACACAGCATCAATCTTCCTGCTTCCAATGCGCGGGGAGAGGGGTTGCCGTGCATAATCTCTCCGTGCATCGTTACAATGCTTTGGAAAGAAACGATGCAACCATAAGAAGCGGCGATACCATCAATTTGTCCGCCAATGTACTGTTCAGTCACGCCGGGGCGACACAAGCGCATCGCCGTTGTGTGCATTTTATGTCCGATGGTTGCTGCGCGCTCTAATTCTTCGATTTCTTCAAGACTCTTTACGCTGCGGAGCTTGACAACTGCTTGAATTAAAGGAAGACTTGCAGCTTCTTTTTGCTTAGATGGATGGATGTTCAGCAAGTCCATAATTTGGATTTGCGTATCAAAGCGATAAGGTGGTAGGAAGTGGATTTTTCTTCCCTTTTTCTGTGCTTCGTTGACCAACTCTGCGAGATGGGCCATCGGGGCGTGGTGCTCTACACCGGCCTCTGCGGCCAACTCGCCCACGCTCTTGACAGAACCAAACCAAACAATGTCATCAATGTCGATTTCATCGCCAATGAGCCATTCTTTGCCGCTATCAGCGTCGATTACGCCAACTAATCTGTCGCGGTGTTGCGCAAAGAAATACAGGAAGGAGCTATCTTGGCGAAACTTGTAAGTGTTTGCCGGACAATTCATCGGAGCATCGTTATTACCGAAGATAAGGATGAGCCCACTGCCCACCATTTCGCGCAATCTGCGCCGACGTTCTACGTAGGTGTCTTTTGAAAAAAGCATAATAATCGTATTTTTCGTTTCGCAAATATACAAAGTTTTCTACGTAAGGCGTAATTTCGCGTTAGAAAATATGAAACTCTTTCTGCTAAATTTTTATCATGATGAGGCTTTGGCCTCAAATTCGCCTTTTTACTACCCTTGTAAGATCGCACGCGACCTGTCTGAGCAATTATATGACTTACCTAAATTGTGGAATGATAGTCCGGCTGTTTACTATAAACAAGGTATAAAAACAGACTGGTCCACAATTCACGAAATTGAGGTGTGGGGCTGGGATCTGCTGGTTTGTCACCGTCTCAGGCAAATTGGCGCTCCTGAAAGTTTGTTGAGAACGCAGGAAGCTATCGATAATATACGCACGTTGAGTTCAAGGCAGACGGCAGTGGCCTTGCTACGCGAGCTGCGCACGCCTTTAGCAGATATAACTTTTGGCGAATCTGCTTTTTGTAGAACCATAGATGAAGTGCAAAACTACGTGAAAAACTATGCGTCAATTTTATATAAATCTCCTTGGAGCTGTAGTGGACGAGGCATCTTTTCATCCGGATTGGATCGTGTACGAAAAATCATCCGCGAGCAAGGTGGAATTGCTGTTGAGCCCTATTTTGTGCACGAACAAGATTTTGCTATGGAGTTTTATTGCCAGAATGATGCGGTCGTGTATGAAGGCTTGTCAGTCTTTAAGACGGATACTGCGGGCCACTATTTGGGCAATTTTCTTAATGATCAAGGAGTGCTTCAAACGTATCTGAATGTGGCTCCGAAACATCTGGATTTGGTGCGACAACAGTTGGAAAAGTCATTGACAAGGTTGTTGGTCGGAAAATATACCGGTCCGGTAGGCGTGGACATGATGGTCGCTCAGCAAAAGATACACCCTTGTGTGGAAATCAATCTGCGTAATACGATGGGGCGGTGCGCATTATATATTTACAAGGCGAAACCTCGTCCCGGTTTTTTCTCTCTTTCTAATAAAGACGGACAAATTTGTCCGTCGATTACACCTATTTCTTGAAAGTGACATCGCAGGGGGCCGTCGGGAAGTTCAATCTTTTCCGCATTCTTATCTGAGAAATGACATGGGAAGTAGCCGATATCTCCAACAAGCGTGAGCTTTTATTCCTTGAAATAATTTCTTTTAATACGCAAGTAAACACTCTGATATCGTACTTTCATAAAAGAGGTTTATGAAGGTTATTTTCGTTGATATAAAGAATAGCTCTCAAACTGATCGTTCGTCAATTTTGCGCTTTTTGATGGGGTTGTTATTCGGCAAATAAGCGTCAGCGTGCAGATAAGTTTGCATTGTGATTCTTCCCTTAAATATGTGCTTTTTCAGCACCCGTTTATAAACACTATTTGCTTTGAGGCTCTACCACAACTCTCAGCTTAGGTCTTGTCCCATCGTGAGCGCAAGACCTTCTTATCGTGATGATACGAACGTACGCTCGCGAAAGAACAAACGTGCGCTCACGAGCGTACACTGTCCATTCCTGCTCTGCTTGTATGAAATGGGGAGAAAGGGATTGTCGAATTGCGTGGGTGAGTGTTGGAAATCTTGCGCTTTGCGTTTCGCCATGCGAACTTATGGGCGTTGCTTATGATTGTCTGCTTGAATAGCGCCTTGCGGTGTGTAATCAAGGCGACTTGCGGGGATGATATGAATGGTATGCCCGGTCTCAATCTTGATTTTCTTCTCCATCGTCCTTAAAAAATGGTCGCCGGGCCAAGCCTTTGCATCACTACCGAAGTAATGGATTACGGTAGAACCACTCGGTGCTTTTCTGCAAGCTGTCATTGTCTGATCAAAAGCTGTGCGCGTCTGTAGCGTAAAACTCATTCGCTTCAATATGATGAGGGTCGTGAAGAAGGTAAGTAGTATAATGAAGGCCGTATTATAGGCCTTTTTTGTTTCAAAACTTTGCTGAGACTGCAATAAACCTAAGATGGAGAGCAGTTCTATGCCCAAAAGCTGTCGGGGTCCGCTTATTCCTATGATAAGATTAAAGCATAGCAGGGTGAAAATGGCAATGAGATAGAAGGCATTTGTGTGGAAAAATTGCCCAATTTTGGCCCGTCTGAATAAGAGCAGGTAGAAAGCATAGAATAGGTATAAATAAAGGGCGCGCGAATAGTGAGCTAAATTGAGCAGAGAGATATTTAGCAATTGGTGCGATTGTGCGGCGCGTGTCCAAGCGCCGGGCGAGAGGCAGATCATCAGTGTGCCTAATCCGAAGCCGATAAGTACAAGCCGGCGAGCGGCCTTGTTTTGCTTGAAATGGAGCAAGAAAAAGACGAAAAACGACATGCATAAACCGAAGTTTAAGCTTTCTTGTCCCCATCCGGCCAAAATGCTGAAAAGGAAGATGGGTAAGGCTGAGAAAAATGAGAGTTTGGGTTGTCGTTGGAAGATATAGAGTGCCCCTAAAGCCGTGCAAAACATCCAGATATAGCCAATTTGGCAACTCGGTGTAAAGCCTGTATTGAACGTAAAGAGCACTAATAAGAGTGCCACAAAGACTGAACGAGGTTTTTTCCAATCCCAATGTATCAGGTGGCAGATGAGTACGACGAGTAGTATATACATCAAGCCGTTACAAATAGAAAAAGCGATTTGACCGCCTATGCCACAGAAGAATTGTACGAAACAATGGGCCACCGTTCGCCCATTTGTGCTTTGATAGTGGTTATATTGAGAAACAAAGATGTCTTGTAGCGTGTGGATAGGTAGGTTTGTGCCGTTTGTATCTTTGATCGCAGAGAAATAAGCATATTCTATGTCGTCACCAACCCAAGGGGAGACGTAGGAAAAGTAAGAGACCAACGCCGCCAACATGAGTAGGAGAACCAGAGAATATGAGCCTTTTTTCATTGCTGCTTTGCTTTAATGGATGCCACGATATAATTAGGGCGCCGCTTAGATTCATTAAAAATCCGGGCAATGTATTCTCCGATGATACCAATGCTAAGTAGTTGCAGTCCGCCCAACAATAGTATTAAGACTACAAGCGTAGGAAACCCCTGCACGGGTTCGCCTATGATCAAAGTCTTGATGACGATATAGATGAGGTAAACGAATGCAAAAAAAGATACGATGCAGCCGGTGATGGTAGAGAATCGGAGTGGGGCAGTTGTGAAAGAGGTTAAGCCGTTTAAGGCTAACTTCAATAAACCAAAGTAGGTGAAGGTAGATTTTCCAAAACGGCGCTCTTCGGTAGTATACGTGATTTCTTTCTTCTTAAAACCGATCCAGCAGAAAAGCCCTTTTGTATAGCGATCCGTTTCTCTCAATTGCTTCAAAGCCGCTTTACATCGATGATCTAACAGTCGGAAATCGCCAACATCCGGGAGTACGTCGAATCGTGTAGACTTCTGCAATAAGCGGTAATAGCGCTTCGTGCACCATTGCTTTAGTCGGGGCTCTGCATTTCGATGCGCACGACGAGCATAAACATCCTGATAACCCTCTTCGTAAGCTTTGAGCATTTCCGGAATGATTGAAACGGGATGTTGCAGGTCGCAATCCATGATAATTACCGCATCGCCTTGAGCATAATCAATTCCGGC
>QWCI01003172.1_pt1 | contig 11209 bp, 6 predicted proteins | sample 1972541 | NCBI WGS metagenome assembly QWCI01 (sample SAMN09866712, study PRJNA288562) | Human oral metagenome isolate term3_saliva, whole genome shotgun sequencing... | isolation source: mouth | host: Homo sapiens | place: USA: California | reverse complement strand
ACAATCAGCCTGCTTAAGATCTACGAGCACCCTGATTTACAATCAGCCTGATCTACGAGCACTTCTGATCTTCAATCAGCCTGATCGTAGACCACCCTTCGCCTTTGAATAATAATAAGGGCGTTAAGCCAAAGCTCCTTCCTTCAGCCGGTGCGCAGGAGTGCACTTCCGTTTTCCCCTTACTAGTAAAGGGGGTGTAATGAATAGAAATCTCCCGCCAGCAGTCTTCTCTTCCTATCACTTCACTTCGTTCGAGAGATCTGATCTCCATCGGACCTCACCGGGCCGGGCGAAGGGGAAGGAAGGGATGGGTGGTCCGGGAACAGCAACGGGAGAGGGCTCGTAGCCCCCCCTCTCCCTCTTCCCCACACCTATTTGTTCCCCGGGCCCCGGAGAGATGCGGAACTCTTTTTTCTTTTTCTTAAAAAAGATGAATAGATAGGGCCATGATACATTCCGGAATATTGTAAAGGTAAATAGACTCTTTTCGCCCTCTTTTCGATGCGGACCTATGTGAATGTTTTGGAATGGGGATGTTCGCCTTTTGTAACAAGTAGACCCACGATACGGACTAATAGATGTTTCTACTCTTACCCGTAAGTAAGATCTATTCATAGTTGGTCAGTCCCCCACGGCACGGCTTCTCGCTTTTCATGAATGTGTCTCCCCCTCTGCTTATGTGAGTTTGACCCGCCTTTGACTCTGCTTGCTTCTGACTCCCTATGAGCCGTTTTACGACCTGACTTTTTCGGAGGGTCGGCGGGACATGGGAGCCACAATCAGCCTGCTTAAGATCTACGAGCACCCTGATTTACAATCAGCCTGATCTACGAGCACTTCTGATCTTCAATCAGCCTGATCGTAGACCACCCTTTCTATGTTATTAGTAAAGCGCTAACGCCCTATCTATAGTAAGGGGCCTTTTCAATAAGGCTCGCGTAGGGGCCTTTTTTGGCTCCCTTCGCTCCACTAGCCTTGATTGGCGGATGGAAGTACCAAGGTGCGTCTGGTGGTATCGTATATAAGATCACTGCTGCATTTAGGAGTGATCTGTTCATCTAACTATCAATTTCATAATTAAATAAAAGAAAGGTTGGGAAGTAAGACGTCCGGTTCACCAGGTTCTACCACTGCAGGGCCCAGTTGCCATTCTCCCTTTACTAAAGTCGTCCAAGGGACAGGATCCCAGGCTTTTGAAATGCGGATTTGGTCTATCTTTAAGAAGCGGTGGTCATACTAAAGTTTGGCTCCGCATGGGGTGTCGCGGAAGCCCCACTCTCCACCTTAACAGGGGCCGACGGTCGAATAGATCGTTAGGAGAGGTTGTCATCATGACCGCTGAGGTTGTGGTGATGGAAGCTGATTCTTAACTGCTGAACATGCAAAAGTTATTTCGATCGCTTCTTAGGATAGCACTTATTTTGAAACAACAAATTCGAGTTCCTGGATCGTGTAAAATAAGAGTAGTACCAAAGGCAGCGATTATTCACTTTCTTCTTCGATCTATCGTTTTGGTCGCTCCTATTTGTTTCGTACGATCAGAAGGAAGCGCTATAATGACCACAGGTCAAAATCTCGTGCTTTGTGCAATACTGATTTTTGGCTGGATCTTTGTATTTCGTTTTTTGTGTATTCGTTTGATACGAGCTTTCTACTTTTTTAAAAAAATTTGTTGTTCTATTTATATTTATATATATATAAATATATTTTTTGCTATCATCTACGCATATACCTTGTTTCTTGGTTAGGTCTCTGCCTTAGTGGGATTCTATCTACTTTTTTTTTTTAATGTGTCGGATGGGGAAATAATTCCCTATTCCAGCCCAGCAAACTCCTCATCGGAAGATTCATTCGGGCTCCAGGTCCTGTCGGAGCCTTGGCCCTTTACTCACAATATAGCGTTAGAGTCCTCCATGAGAAATAGGATTTTGACAATGGAAAATACGAATTGCATTTTTCTCCTTGATAAGGATAGGGGGGAATATTGGGCAGAAGTCAAAAATGCACTCGACAATTGTTCCTCTCAAAAGGAATATAACCGATTACTGGAATTCGAGAATAGGGATCTCCAGATCCGGGAGCTGAAACATGAATGTTATTCCATTTTTCAACAAATGCTTACAGATCATCCCGCCTTGGCCGAAAATGCCGCCTACACCCCCAACGAAGCCTTTATCGACTTTTTAAATGAGAAACGAAATGAACTTGACCAAAAAGGAGGAAATATATTAGTGAAGGACCAGAGATAACTCAAATTTGTGAATGTACTTGCACACGATCTACGAAGACATGGCCCAAACTCCGCCTATATTAAAATAAGACTTGGCGGATGAAAATAAATATGTATAAATCTTTTCGGTTGAAGTCGTGTACCAATGTTTTACTTCTTTTTTTTTATAAACATGGGCCACCATGTATGGGATATCCAGAGTCAGATTCATCTGCAGCTCCTTCTTTCACACTTGGATTGCAGCATTCCGATGCCATTTATTCTATAAAAATGTGTGTAATGTGTGTGTAGTCTATCTTCTCATACAAGAGGAAAAGGAAGAGGACGAGGCCCCTAGCGATAGGGGGAAAGAAGAGTGGGCATGCGGGCTTCTTTCACTTTCGTTTTGGAGAGACTACTTTATTCCATTCCGACTCCCCTCGCTTCCTTAAGCCATGCCCTTACTAAACCACCAAGAGCGGAAAAGAGAAGAGCGGAGTGGTGAACAAGAACTGCCTATTCTATTCCTGATCTTCGATTGCTTGCTTCAGAGCTTTTTTTTAGGGAAATGCAAGCATCACAGGGTTATTCCTTCTCAAACCGGAAAGCAGCAGATTCGTGAACAACAAGAGCTTCTGCTTCCTCCCCGACGGTCACTTCTCCTCCTCTTGTTCTTGGTCACATGAAAGCATCAAGATCAACCATTTAAACTAAAAATGTCATTGAACTCAAAAATCATTGAATCTGGAAGTGACTTCGCTACACTTGTTTATATAAGGAAATCCCAAATCGAAGGTAAAATCCCAGTCGACTACTGATGACCCTAACAGGATTTGCTTTTCTGCTGCCGATCGAGGAAAGGCTTAGAATCAATGCTTTGACCGGTAATGTCGAATATAAGAACGTATTGTGCCTTCTCCGGTACCTTGCCAGATGCTATAAACTCAAAAAATGGACTATTGCATTATACATAGACTGATCTTATGAAGAAGAAGGAAAGGATTTGACGCCGACGCCACTCTATCATCTCGTCTCTCTTCGTTTACTGGTTGAGAAGATCCTAACAAAGGGCCGGTGTTCGTTCATTCATCCTTTCACAAGACAAGAGTCAAGCACTGAAAAAGATGAATGACCGTACCGTACCGTAGGCTTATCTGGTGGCCAATGAGATGAGAATCTTACTTTGCTTGTTAACAGGAATTATGACCAATCGATGTAGCCGGCGGAACAAAGGAAACAGGAATGAAAGAAGTTTTAGAGGAGGATCTAAGTACCGAGAGGGAAATGGAGCTCGAATCAATATCATTCTCCACGCACCCACCATTCGTTAGCAACGACCTTACCACGCCCAGCCATTTCACTAGAATCTTTAATAAGCAATATCCTTCGCAACTAGAGGTACTTGGTTGAGGCGGCTCAGTGAGACAGGGAAGGGGAAAAGGAAGAAGTAGTTTGGCTTCCATTCCCGAGTGTTGGTTTGGAGTTGACCCAGTAGCAGGAGTTGAACACAGCTGATATTGATCCGCTGCTACATCCGCTGAAAGATCTGTTGCCAGTTCCGATCGATGGGATAGGCGTGAAGGCCCATCATTCCGGGTCCTTAAAAGAAGAAAGAGTTATCGGAGTGCTTAGAGCACTTACAGCTGTTAAAGCTGTTAAAGCTTTAGGTTAAATAGAAGAAAAAGCCAGAAGCTATATGCTTAACACTTAGGGGTCGGAAGCAGTGGCAGGGCAAAGGACGAGTGGAGATTAGGGTATAGTCAGGATATTCCACTGGATAGGTAAACCCATTTATAGTTTGTTTTAAAAATAGGGGACTTTTTCATTTGGTGGCACAACCTGTCCTCATTCTATATCTCCATGTTAGACCGACTCTCCGAATGAAGAGATCTTGTTTGTTGCAGAAGAAGACGTTGTTCCGATGCCAGAGTAACGATTTGTAGCAGTAGAAGGAAGGTACTGATTGTTCGAACAAGCTAGTATGTCGCTTATCCGCTGTTAGGAAGGGAAGGTAGGTAAATAAGAGGCGGATCTAGGGAGTCTTTACTTCTTCGACTTCTTATTCTTAGTCTTCGAGGCCTAGGTTATCTGCAATCGGGGTGGTTTACCGAGATCAGATGGGAGGGTATCACCACGCAATGGTCGAATGGACTCGTAGGGACGAACTGACGCTGTTCGCTCACACTCAAGGCTATCGCCTACGCTGCATTCTAGGGTCAATTTCCAGACAATGTCAGCTAACTGTCCTTGTCCTTAATTCCACCCTTTCTACCTATCCCGGGGTACTATTAAGGTAGGTAGAGTAGTGAAGCAGTAGACTACATCTCTACGTGAATTCGTTGACGTAATGCCCTAAGTAAGATTGCTAGTTGTACGGTAGCTTTAGAGCACTTAACGCTAAGGAAAAAATAGACTAGAGAACCAGATGATTCGGTCCATCTCCGATCGGAGTGCTTTAATCGTCTGATGGCATACTTCCTATACTTGTTGAATCTTCCGAGCTGACCGGCATAAAGGCGAAAGCTTTAGCTGAATAATAATGAATTCATTCGAGAGATGCTTACAGGACTATCACACCAGTTGCAGTTACTATGACCTTCTTCTCCTAGGGTCTTTCACTGGTCAGGCGAATTGCCAGTAACAGCAATCTGAATGGTTAAAGCACCCAATCATTGACTGGTTATTGTAGGGTTAAAGGGCCTATCTATTGTATTGGTGGGGTTAGTTATCCAAGTGGTCAAATGCGTCTAATAGAATGGGTAAAATATATATTTATATTTATATATCTAATATATATCTAATATATATTTATTTATAAAGATATATAAAAATAGAATATATATCTAATAGAGTCTCACTCAATATTCAAAGGATCTTTCATTGATCAGAAGGTGTTGTTTCTTTCCATCCCTAGGTTGCGGTTTAGAAGCACTTCATAGTTTGTTATCCGGAACTCCATTCTAAGGATGTAGCTGCTGAATATCCAATAGTTGACTTAAGAAAAGTTCTCGGACATTATTTTCAAAGAGAAAGTTTGAGCTATTTTTTAAGAGTAGAGTGGGTTGAGTTGGGAAGCGTCTTTCTTGAGCTTAGCAAGCGGAAGGGGTTTCATCGGAGAGCAAACTCCCGAGATATTAGTGGCTTGATGAACTATCCCATTTTAAAAGATTTTATTTTTCGTATGAAACAGATCAGCTGGTCCGAATCAATAGAATCTGGAGTTGTTCGGATGATTGCCCCTGCTGGGAATCGATTCATGCCAAAACGGGACTTCTTCACTTGTCAGTCGCCCGGGGCGCTTCTTTTTTTATTTTCTTTATCCCCTTTTTTGATGGTCTCGAACCTGCTGAATTAGCATGCGTTGACCACTTTATCTTGAGAGGGGCATTGTATACCTTTCTTCAACCCTCGCACTAAGGGGGCGCAGCTAGAAAAAGAAACCAGATGGTTAGAAGTAAAGGCCGAACGTAGGTGCTACACCGAGATTTAATAGCATACCAGACATTATGGTAATCACGAGAATCCCTAGGTTTCAGTCCTAAGCTCCAGCCTTTGTGGATCTAGTAGGGGCTTCCGTCCCGTCCCGAACGGATGAGATAATCGAAGTCTTTTCCCGCGTCAGCGGGAGGATGTTAGTGGTCAAAGATCTCAGAGTTTGAAACTGACACACTAGAAACCTAAAAAGAAAAGTGATCCTCAATCTTTTTATTGCTGGAGACACGGATTAGTCTTCAATAATTGGTTAATCACAGCGAGCGGCTCTCTGGCCGTTATCAGACTAAACCAACCAGATGTCTTCGCAAGCAAAAGAAGAGTTGTCGCTATTTCTGTCCACCAGTTACCAGGGTATCTATCTATACTGAATACTCATACTCGATCCTTAACCGATGCCGCGGGGCAGACGAAGAATGATTGTATATAATCAAATTCGAGAAAGAATCTCTGCTCCCTCTTCCCTGCGTATGCTCCCTTCTTCACCGCCGCCCGTTCTTTCTTCACCGCCACGCAAGGAGTCCCATTCTGCAAGGATAGTCGTGGTTAGAATCACAAGCACATAATGTAGCTAAAATCACGAGTATAATCATAGCTAAAAAGGCTCGCCCTTCTGTTGGAGCAGCTGCTCTCCGAGTCGCGGAGATATCGTATTTCTGAATAGTTACCTCGTTCCATTCACCACAAGGCATCCGTCTTCCTAACTTCATCAATCTTGTCCCTCCGAAGCCTTGCTCTATCAAAACGATTGCTAGAAGAGTCGATCACTAAACCCTTACATAACCATAACATAGGTGGCTTAATAACCTTTGCATAGAGCCGCACTTGAAAGAAAGGATACATCTGAGCTAATTTAATTGAAATTCTTGTGCGTATCGCGATGCTCCTTGCTTTTGCCGAGGGGTTCGTCTTGGCTTTGTCTGGTAAGTTGCGATGGCTTCAGGACACATTCTTTCGAAGAAAATGACATGGATAACTAGGGAACCACTACAATAGGAAATAACGGATCTATTCACTTAAGTTGAAAAAGCTGCTTCATGGATATCTACCTAGGGAAGGTCGAAAGCTGAAGGAAGTCTAAAAGAAATAAGATCGTGCTTCGTCTTCGTTTACTACACCGGCAATAGGATCGTCTCGTCGAGTATGAAATGAATAGTAGCAACCAACGGTGTGAAAGCGTCCGTTAACTAATAGGTATAGGTAGGTGTAATATGTTATAGCTGGCTGCTCCGGAGCTGTAGCAAAAGGCTTATTGCTTATCAAATAAAGTGATTGAACTATCTTACTTGGGCGGATGGGTAGAAAGAGGCGACTTACGACACCTCTGTTAAGGGAGAAACTTTCCTATGTAGATGTTGCACATCAGAAGAATCCGAGCGCTTGCTAGTAGTTTAATTGGCACGTTTTAGACATCAGAACAAGAAATCTCGTGATTGATGGTTGGTCTTTCTCTCGATAAAAGGCAATGCATAGACTGTGGTACTAGTCAAGCATGAAAAATGCAATCGTTATAAAGTGGCTCTGAACGATTCAGATTGTGTTGACCATATAAGGAATAATAAAGTAAAGAAAGAAGACTAAGCTAGTCCGCTTGTGTATGTTTATGTCAGTCCCTTGATCTATCATGAATCGCGAATGAAGATGTACCCCGGTAATTGAAGAGCCGCCCTTCTCTTTCTTTTAGTTCCGACAGCTCTAGAAGAGGGGCTTGGGTTTAATTCGAGGTAGTTGGTAGTTGGGACAAATCTAGATTGAGCCTCTGTTCCTTTTTGGTGTCTCAAAATGGCATACATAAAGGTGTCTGTCATGGCTAAACAGAAAAAGGAGAGAGAGTGCTTCTATCATCACATCATTAGCAAGAAATGGGCGTTGGAACAAGTCTTCCTTGAATTCTCAGTTAGAGCATCCTCCTTTTCTGCAACAGCGAGAAAGCAAGCTTTAAGGGTGAATTCGCCTTGGCGAACTTTAAAAAGACATACCAAAAAATCTCGATGAAAATAGTTCCGTCTTAGGTTGTACCTTCTATGGGCTAGTCTGTCACTACCAAAGTTATAGTCAAGATTGGGCGGAGGATCAAAGATCCCCATTTTGGGTTCGAACATTGTCTTTTCCAAGGGTATAGAAGCTGCTGATGATGAAGAAAAACTCTCAATCCTGGTTCGAGGCTATGCTGCTTCTAAGCTCTCCTCACTTTCACGGCAAGAAGGCCATAGCAGCGTTTGGGGCTGCAGGATCTTTAAAGTAGGTTCGACCGCATGCTAAAGAGGAACGACAGACGGATCAGAGCAACGGATAAGCAGACGGGCGGGGCCCTGAAATCTATAGATTGAATAGCACTACTAACAAAGAAGCCGCTGGGAACCAATAATATGAAAGATAAAAGATTGAGATCTGATTCACCTAGAAAAAGAAAGGTCGATGCAATTGATAAAATCCAAAGCAGACAATGAATCCAGAGGGGTCAAAGATCTCCGAAACACTTGTTCAGTGATTCGGCTCCAGATGGAATCTTCGCATATTTATCTTAATAAGTCAGTGGTTCGGATGGAAATGATACTGAAACCACTTCCAAAGACTCAGCGATAGGGTAGGGCGTAGTGACTACTCAGATGAAAGCTTCGGAGGAAGCATGGTGTTAAACGAGGTTAGAAGCGGGTTCTTTGCTTCATATTCATTCAGTCATCGCCCACTTCGTATTCTTTATGGTTGAGTTTGTTCCACCTTCTTAGAATGTGGAGGCACTCCTGGGTATCCCAATTAGAAGAGATGTTTATTCACTTTTAGCTTGTAAAGCCGGCTTCTTTCATAGCTGGATCCTAGGTTGCAACTTTAGAGAAAGACTGAATTCTGTAATAGGAGGAGACCACCCCTTTTTCCATTTGCAGATCAAAAAGAAGATGCTCGGGGTTCGATAGCATTACCATTTATACAGACCACCAAAAGAGAGTATAGAAGGGGGATCCTCCTTACGAAGAAAAAGAAAATGAGACATTGATTCCAGCCAGGAATGAACTGTCAATCCAAGCTAGCTCAGGTCGTAATAGCCAGTTCAGCCAGTTCGGTACGAGATATTCAGGTGTGAGCGCTGCGCTAAGGTAGCTTGCTTGCGATCAACCAAATCGAGAGAGAAGTAGGTAGTTGACCAGGGCCCCTTAGATTCGACCGGTGGGTGAGGGAAAGATGAAAGAAATTGAGACGCATATGGGAGAGGTAGCTCTTCCTTTTACCATTCATATTTCAGCTGATGATACACCATAAGAAGAGGGGTAGTGAACTACTCATGGTGCAATTTTTAATACACTTTGTGTCTTTTTAATGATGGGAAAGAAGGCTCCAGGTCTCATTTCTTAGAAAAGTGCTTTTTGAGAGTTCCACCGTGATAGATATAGTTTATGACTCGGCCATAGGCAGAAAAGCGGGTTGAAGGAGATCATGTTACGTATTCGAATTAAGGGAGGGTCGTCGTACCTACTATGAATAGAGAAAACTTTCCCCATTGCACTCACTAGCAGCCCAGGTCTTTCCATTCCTAATGTGGATGTTGTGGAATTCTCTACTGGTTCTCGTCCACTTACCGTTGACCTCGCCTCCCACTACAGCAGTAGCGCTGGCATGTAATAAGTTTCTGATCCAACTTCTCCTAATGGGAGGCATTCCGATACCATAGCATGAACCGAAAAGCAAACTCTTCCTCTCGAAAACGAGCTAGCATAGACCACTTGCTTCAAAGCTCAAGGTTCTTCTATAGAAAATCTATAGAAAGGTCGGCTGTTTCACTCTCAGCGAGTCGGGATATATTTGCGGTCATCACATCAGGAACGGTTTGTTTCGGGAACTAGTGCAATAAATAAATACAATCCGCTTGCCTCTTTTAATGAAGAAGGGTTGGTTTAATTGATAGCTACTTTTTGGAATTGGGAGTCCTCTGGATTGCTCTTCTCTTATGCCCCGGAGTGGCGAGAATACGAAGCTAGATCAGCAGGAATGACAGCGGTCTCGGGAATCTACTCTACTAGTTGCAACGCGTGTTCTTGTCAGCATTGGGAATAGAGCATTGCTTATATATGCAGGACGGGAAAGTTTCTTTTAGTCTAACCTTCGCATGAGCTTTTCTTGTTCTTGACTTCAAATTAATTGGAATTGCCTTCTCGTTTTAGCTTATATTAAGTGCACCTCTCCCTACTTGATGATTCTTTATGGACACTCGTTTCTTCATCTAGGCAGGGATCAGAAGCTGAGAGATAGCCGTAAACTCTGAAGTGGTAGCTTTTTATCTACTTTCTTTCTTTAAAGGCGTACATCCAGTCCAAGCAGTTGCTCCCAGCTAGCGGAAAAGGTGAATGTGAATTCATTTTTATTAAAAAGATGCTATTTAAGCATCAAGATTGTGTTGGTGTTCAGTCAGCTGTACTAAATGCAGATTTGGATGCCTCGTATGATAAAGAAGAGAGTTTTTACAAAGATGAAGACCTAGAAAGCCCTAGAGCTAGAGCTTGTTGAGAAAGTTGCTTTGAAGATGGGCTTCCTATGGGAAAGAGGGAAGTTTAAAGCGATAACAAAGGCCGTAGGGGATAGGATGTCTTTCTGCGTCTACTGATGCTAATTCGGATGCTTTTGAAACAGCCTTGGCTATCGGTCATGTTCTCGATCCTCGTTCCCACTCCCATCTCCAGCTCACGCTCCTTTGGCACCATACCCCGCCTTCTGAATAACAAATCACACCTTTTCTAAAGGCTCAATTTGGCTAGTGGTGGGCAACACCCAAAAGGCATGGCTTAGTAGTTTTAGGCTCCTCCCTTTCGCGAAGCCTATCCTTGGGCTTTTCTCTCTTGCTCATGCTCCCTATCTCGATCCATATCGGGCTCTCAATCTCGATCTTGACCAGTATTCGCACCCCGAATCCTCCACCATTCCTGGAGGTTCCTATTCATATCTATATTTTATATTTGGTGTTGATGTCGTTAATTGGGGCGGAGAAACATGGGTTGGTTTATCTAGCCCGATAGCAGAAACCATTAATACGGGGCACTGCGTGGCTTAAAAGGCTCTATTTTAACAATGAATGGAATGGTTGTCATCCCCCCGCTTCCAGAAGTTTTGGATGGCTAATCAGTTGTGGTTCCTTATTCTTAATTTCACTCTCACGGAATGAGGGGGGGCCACCCATTGCTGCGTTGGAGGCCTTCCGGACGCTAGCTTTATTTAAAGCCTAACCTATCAAGGAAGGCCTTTTTATTAGCAAGGAAAAGTACTCGCCAGAGAACGTTGTCGAGAGAGAGCGTAGGATGGAAATGGGAGAGAGAATCGGAATTAAAGGTATAGATCAGATCGAGCCCGAGATGCGGATCATGAGCACAATAAAGAGCAGCCAAGATATGAAATGGATATGCAATGAGGGAGCGCTAGCCCCAAGGGTAAGAGAAAGTCTAGCTACCCGAGCTGTCATGAGTTCCTAAACTTTATGAATCAATCGCCTAAACTCAAAAACGGAGTGGATCTGAGCCCCCC
>QWCI01001550.1_pt1 | contig 11216 bp, 9 predicted proteins | sample 1972541 | NCBI WGS metagenome assembly QWCI01 (sample SAMN09866712, study PRJNA288562) | Human oral metagenome isolate term3_saliva, whole genome shotgun sequencing... | isolation source: mouth | host: Homo sapiens | place: USA: California | reverse complement strand
TTTATTATTTTTTTTAATTCAAAATTAATAACATGACTAATTACCCTTTGTAACTCAGAATTAACTCTTGCAAGTCTATTTCCATTACTTAGCATAAATACTCCTCCTATCTCTTCACTTCAACTTTTTCAAAACATTCTATAATATCACCATTTTTAATATCATTATAATCTTCAATTTGAAGTCCACACTCAAACCCTTTTGAAACTTCTTTTGCATCATCTTTAAATCTCTTCAATGAAACTAATTTTCCTTCATGAATTACAACACTATCACGAATAACTCTAACACCTGCATTTCTAGCAACTTTTCCATCAATAACAAAACATCCTGCAATAGTACCAACATTTGAAACTTTAAACACTTGTCTAACTTCAGCATTTCCTAAATTATGTTCTTCATAAATAGGTGCAAGCATACCTTTAAGAGCATTTTCAACATCTTCCAAAGCTTGATAAATAACTGAATATTGCTTAATTTCAACTTGTTCTTTTTCTGCAAGAGATTTAGCCATCCCCATTGGTCTCACATTAAAAGCAATAATTACAGCACCAGCAGCTTTTGCAAGTTGAACATCAGATTCTGTTACACCACCAACACCATAATGTATAACTTTAACATAAACTTCTTCATTTTTAATTTTTTCTAAAGATGCTTTCATTGCTTCAGCAGTACCTTGAACATCAGTTTTTAAAATAACATTAAATACTTTCATATCATCATTAGCCATTTTTTCAAACAAATTATCAAGAGTAACAACATTATTATTTGCAATAGCTTTTTCTCTACTCTCTAATTTTCTCTTTTCAATTAAATGTTTAGCAACCTTTTCATTTTTTACTTCATAGAATGTATCACCAGCTTCAGGAACATCTTTTAATCCTGTAATAACAACAGGAGTAGATGGACCAGCAGCTTTAATATTCTTTCCTTTATCATCTTTAATAGTTCTAATTCTACCAATTGATGAACCCAAAACAATTGTATCTCCTACATTTAAAGTACCTCTTTGAACTAAAACTGACGCTACAGGTCCTAAAGCCTTATCAAGTCTAGCTTCAATAACAGTTCCTTTAGATTGTCTATTTGGATTAGCTTTTAAGTCAAGAATATCTGCTTGTAATAAAACCATCTCCAATAAATTATCAATATTTAAATTATTTTTAGCAGAAATAGGACAACAAATTGTTTCACCACCCCATTCTTCAGGTACTAATTCATAAGTCATCAATTCTTGTTTTACTTTATCTATATTTGCATTAGGTAAATCAATTTTATTAATAGCAACTATAATTGGAATTCCTGCTGCTTTAGCATGATTAATAGCTTCAATTGTTTGTGGTTTAATACCATCATCAGCAGCAACAACTAATATTGCTATATCAGTAATCTGAGCGCCTCTTGCTCTCATACTTGTAAAAGCTTCATGTCCAGGAGTATCCAAAAATGTTATTTCTCTTTGTCCAACCTTTACTTTATAAGCACCAATATGTTGTGTAATTCCGCCAGCTTCTCCACTAATAACATTCGTTTTTCTAATAGCATCAAGTAAAGATGTTTTACCATGATCAACATGCCCCATTACAACAACAACAGGAGCTCTTGGTAATAAATCTTCTTCTCTATCTTCTGAATCATCAAATAATATATCTTCATCTTTTACAACTTCTTTTAATTTAGCTGTAACACCAATACTATCTGCAACTAAATATGCTGTATCAAAATCTAAATCTTGATTAATATTAGCCATAATACCCAAATCAAATAATTTTTTAATAATTTCAGTACTTGTCTTTTTTAATTCTGCAGCTAAATCTTTAACAGAAATATTTTCAGGAATTGTAATTTCTTTTAATTCAAAAATCTTTTGCTTTGATTTTTGACCATCCTTTAACTTCTTCTTTCCTTTTTTACCTTTTCCAGAAGATAAATCATAATAATCAAGCATTCCACCTTCTTGATCCCCAAACATATTTGACAATTTATCAACAGATTTTAAATCTCTTAACTTTCCTTGATTAAAATCTTCATCCATTCCTTTTTTAGATTTAGTCTTCTTATTATCATCATTATTTCTAAAAGCTTTTTGCTATTATCTCTAAAATTTCTATTATTATTAAAATTTTTATTTTGTGAAGTTGTATTTTTATCAAAATTCTTATTTGTTGAATTCAATTGTTTCCTATCATCCTTTTTAGCAAAATCATTATTTTGCACTATCTCTCTTTTTTCGCTATTTTCAACCTTCTTAGGTTCTTCTTTAGCAATAGCTTTCTTAGGTTCTTCTTTTTTAGGCTTAATTCCAAACAATTCATTAACACTCATTGGTTTTGCCTGTTTTTCTCTATAAACAATATTATAATCATTAGATCTATTACGATTATTATTAAATCCTATATTATTTTTAGGTCTTTCTTTTATAGGAGTAGTTTTTTCCTCATTAACAATAACTTCTCTCCTAATAATCACAGGTCCTCTAGCAATCTCATTATTAGATTTCGATACTTTTTCTTCTTTATTAGAAACTTTTTTATTAAAACTATCCCTTATCTTTTTTGCTTCATCTTCCTCAATAGCGCTTAAATGTGATTTCACTGATAAACCTATCTTATTAGCAACATCAATTACTGATTTATTGTCAACATTTAATTCCTTTGCTATTTCATAAATTTTAATTTTTGCCAATATTTATTCCCCCTACAATCTTTCTATTTCGTTTATTTTATAATTCAGTGTTGTCAACATCTTCTGAATCAATATCTTCTTTTAAAAGCTCTTCTGGATTTTCTTCAACAACATCATTTTCTTTTTCTTCTATATTATCCAATATTCCATCAACTTCTTCTTGTTGCATTTTTTCTAAAATTTCTCTAAATTGTGATTCACTCTTAATATCAATTTTCCAATTTGTCAATTTAGCAGCCAATTTAGCATTTTGTCCTGCTTTACCAATAGCTAAAGATAACTGATCATCTGGAACAATTACTTGAGCAAACTTTTCTTCATCTTTAACATCAACTGCCAAAACTTGTGCAGGTAATAATGCTGCTGAAATAAATATAGATGGATCTTCATTCCATTCAACAACATCTATTTTTTCACCATGTAATTCATTAATAATATTTTGAATACGTATACCTTTTTGTCCAACACATGAGCCAACAGGATCAATATTTGGATTTGAAGAATATACTGCAATCTTACTTCTAGAACCTGGATCTCTAGAAATAGCCTTAATTTCAATTATTCCTTCATAAATTTCAGGAATTTCAATTTCAAATAATTTCTTAACAAAATCAGTATTTGATCTAGATAAAATTATTTGTGTTGAACCCTTTAATCCTTTTTCGACACTAGCAATAACTGCTTTTACAGTATCATTTAATTTATAAGTTTCATTAGGCATTTGTTCTTTTTTAGGCATAATACCTTCAATTCTTCCTAAATCCAATATAACAACTCTGCCATCAGCTTTTTGAACTAATCCAGTAATTAATTCACCTTTTTTATCTGCAAACTCATCAAATATGATTTCTCTAGACATTTCTCTAATTTTTTGTGTAATTACTTGTCTTGCTGTTTGTGCTGCAATTCTTCCAAACTCTTTAGGCAATAATTCAAATGAAACAACATCACCAATATTATAATTTGCATCAATTTTCCTAGCATCTTCTAAAGAAATTTGCAAATCCCCATCTTCTACATCTTCAACAACTTCTTTTTCTTGATAAACATGCATTTGTCCATCAATTTTATCAATAACAACTTTTATATTCTCATCATTACATTCAAAATTTTTCTTATATGCTACTAATAATGCAGATTCAATAGATTTCATTAATTCATCTTTACTAATTCCATTTTCTTTTTCCAATTGATCAATAGCCATCATTAATTCAAGCGTATCAATACTATTATTTACTTTGTTTGTTTCTTTCTTTTTCATTTTCAAACCCTTTCAATTTTAATTAAATACTATCCCAGTCAAAAACTGTCTTTATAAGCGAGATATCATTTTTATTAATTTCAATAATTTCATCAGATTCAACAATAACTTTTTCATCATTATAGTCTTTTAATATTCCTATAACATTTTTAGAATTATTGATTGGCTTATACAAACTAATTTGAATCTTATTTCCAATGTTGTTTTCAAAATGTTTATCTAATCTCAATGTTTTTTCAAGCCCTGCAGATGAAACTTCCAAATAATAATGTCCTTTAATAAAATCTTTTTCATCCAATATATCATTAATTGCATTATTTACATTCTCACAATCACTGATATCAACTCCACCATCTTTTTCAATAAAGATTCTTAAATAAAAATCTTTACCTTCCTTTTCATAAATAACATCATATAAACTAATATTTAAGCCATTTATAATAGGTTCCAATTCTTCAAATATCTTTTTTTCTAATGAAGTCATAGTTCCTCCTTACATAAAGGAAAGAGTGGAATTACTTCCACTCTTTCTCTCCTCTCTTTTAATTACAACACTATTATAACTTTTTATATCACAAATGTCAAATGTTTTTTTATATTATATAATATAGTATGTATGTTACCTTAAAATTTTATACTAAATATGAAATAAATAAATTAGCTAAACTTAAAAATATAAAGAATCCTAGTACATCTGTTGCAGTTGTCAAGAAAATTGATGATGACAAAGCAGGATCCACTTTTAATTTTTGTAACACTAATGGAACTAATAATCCAAAAATACCAGAAACTATCAAATTCCCAACCATAGCTAACAATATAATAATGCCTAAATAAACACTATGATAAATCATTCCAACAGCTATTCCAGTTATAATACCAATAACCAGACCATTAACTAAACCAAGCAATATTTCTTTCTTAAGTTGTGGCAAAGCATCTTTAAGTTCAATATTACCCATTGCAATATTTCTTATTATAATTGAAACAGTTTGAGTACCAGCATTTCCACCCATACCTGTAACCATCGACATTGTAGATGATAATGCAACAACTTTTGCAATTGTTCCCTCAAAAGCCTTTACTGTTAATGCCGCCAAAAACGCTGTTAATAAATTAATGACAAGCCATGGTAAACGTAATTTAACTGAATCCCAAAAAGTAGAATTAAGTGTTTCTTCTTTAGCAACACCACCCATCTTTAAAATATCTTCTGTTTGTTCTTCAACCATAACGTCCATAACATCATCAACTGTAATAATACCCAAAATGATTTGTTTTTTATTAACAACTGGTAAAACAGTTAAATCATATTTTCTAAATGTTGCAGCAACTTCTTCCTGATCAACTTCTGGCTCAACAGAAACAAAGTTTTTATTCGCAATATCTGATAAAACTGTATCATTACTATTAATTAATACTTCTCTTAGCTCAACAGTACCAACAACTTTTCTAGCATTATCAGAAATAAACAATGTATCAAGTAATTCATTTTTCGGTGCCATTTCTTTAATCTTTTTTAGAGTTTCCTTAATCGTCATATCTTGCTTAAATATAATAAATTCTGTGGTCATAATACCACCTGCAGAATCCTCTTTATAACCAAGTAATGATGTTAAGATTTTTCTATCACCCTCAATCATTAAATTAAGCAACTCTTTTCTTTTATCTATTTTTAGCATTCCTAAAATATCTGCAATATCATTCTTTTGCATATAACTAAAAATCTTTAAAATCTTTTCATTAGTCAAATAATTAATAATCTTTAACTGAACATTTTCTTCTGCATGCTCTAATACCATTGCTAATTTCTCATCTGTTAAAGCTGTACATAAAAGTACAATCTGATTATCTTCATAATCAGATAACGTTTTTGCAATATCAATTAATTTTAATTCATCTGTTAATGAATTTAGATCTATTACTTTTTCCATAAATATCCTCCTATTTTTATATAATAAAAAAATCATTAAATTAATTTAATGATTGGAGAAAATATATATCTAATTAACAAAACCTATTATATAAATAATGGGTTACGATTGTTTATTAAATTATATATTTTCATAAAATGACATGGCTCGTCACCCATTATGTTTTCACCTCTTTTTAAAAAACTCTGCATATCTTAACATAAAATTCAATATTGGTCAATAGAATATTACCTTTTAATGACAAAACACACAAAATATATATCAAAAAAGAGGCCATTTACAATAGCCTCTCTAAATTGATCTAACAAATTTTAATATAAATATAATAACATAATAATATATATATGTTAATCCAAAACCTCCGGCAAGAACCTGTAATAAATCTATTAAAATTATTAGACTTAATAATTTTTAGATACTGAATTAACCAGTCAAACCCCATAATCCCAATTAATAACAGAGAAATCCATAATTGTACTTTAAATCCCATCAAAATACAAATAATTGCAACAACTTCACTAACCATTGCTCCACTGCATCTAGCACAAACTGGACATTGATATCCATTAATGAAAAAACTTCTTTCAGGCATTTGATGACATCCTAGCTTTTCTCCATAATTCATCAATTTAATCCAAATATCATCTCGTATTTTAAAATCAAATTTCACTAATTCTAAGCCTTCCACTTTCTCCCACAATTATTACAAATCCAATAATTATGATTATGAATTTGCCTTCCTTCACCACAAGAGCCACAAATTAATCCAATTGGTCCAAACATAAACCATCCACAACATCCCTTTGTTGCAGAAAAATCTTTCCCTGAAGTAGAAACTTCATTAATAATTTGACAATCATCACTTCCACATCTATGACAAACCATTTTAAGCCTCCTTACGAAAATTACCATATTTTTATAATCTTAAAAACATAATAAAAATATACATAATTCACACATAATTATCAAACAAATATCACATTTAAAATATTTCTTTTTCATTACATTTTTTTATTAGTATTTTAAGTTATTAACAGAGTTATACACATTTTCCACATTCTATTTTTTGGTATTTATCAATTTACCATAGTTACATAATTTATAATATTAGTAAATATTTTGTAAATTTAATGGATTAAAATCAACATTATAATGTATTATCAATCCCAATATTATCAATAATTCTAGAGCAATTATTCTCTTTAAAATTATGTTAAACCATTTTTCACCAACTGCATATCCAAACATTCTTGCAGCAAGATATGTACCTATAAATCCACCAAGCAAAGATAATATAAATATAACTTTATTCAATATTGAATTTTTCATTGTAAAATTAATATTTTTATCCATTTGAACCCAAATCAATAAATATCCAATTACATTAAAAAATAATATAATTCCACTGATCACTTTAAACAACATACAAATCCTCCTATATAAATAAACTCAATTGATTACTTTCTGTCATTCCTTTCAAACAGCCTGCATTCCTCAATAATTCAATTCCAGATTTACCAAGTTTAGCTCTAATTTTAAGCTCATCAATAGAATCAAACATTCCATCTTGTCTTGCTTTTTCAATCCCTTCAGCAGCTATAGTTCCAAAACCAGGTAAAGAATTAAGAGGTGGCCTAATACCATCATCTTCCATCAAAAATCTTTTTGCAGAAGATTTATATAAATCAATAGGCAAAAATTTAATTCCTCTAGCATACATTTCATTTACAATTTCCAAAGTTTCATACATTGCTGAATCAGTATCAGTAGCAGCATTACCAAGCAATTCAATTTCTCTCATTTTATTTTTAACTTTATCTTGACCATTACACATTATTTCACTATCAAAAGCATCTGCCCTAATAGTAAAATATGCACAATAATAAGCTTTAGGAATATGAACTTTAAACCATGCAATTCTAAAAGCATTAGTAACATAAGCTGCTGCATGAGCTTTAGGAAACAAATATTTAATTTTATTACAAGAATCTATATACCATGTAGGAACACCTTTTTCTTCCATTATCTTTTTAAATTCTGCCCATTTATCAGGACTTTTTGCAACTTTACCTTTACGTACAAGTTCCATAATCTTAAAAGCAGTATTTTTAGGTAAACCACATTTAATCAAATAAATCATAATATCATCACGTGTACAAATAACCTGATTTAATGGTGCAACACCTTTATTAATTAATTCCTGAGCATTTCCAAGCCACACATCAGTACCATGTGAAAGTCCCGAAATTCTTATTAATTCTTCAAAAGTTGTTGGCTTTGTTTCATAAAGCATTCCTCTTACGAATTTTGTACCAGATTCAGGTATTCCATAAGTACCAACTTCAGATCTAATTTCTTCAGAAGTAACCCCAAGCGCATCTGTTGAAGAATAAATTGACATTGTTTCTTTATCATCAAGAGGAACCTTAGTTGGATTAAATCCAGTTAAATCATATAACATACGAATAATTGTAGGATCATCATGACCAAGAATATCAAGTTTTAACAAGTTTTGATCAATTGAGTGATAATCAAAATGTGTTGTAATAATATCAGAATTAGGATCATCTGCAGGATGTTGGACAGGAGTAAATTCATATATTTCCCTGCCTTTAGGAACAACTATGATACCACCAGGATGCTGTCCAGATGTTCTTTTAATTCCAACACATCCTAATGCAATTCTATCAATTTCTGCATTACTAACAGGTACTCCTTTATCCTCATAATATTTTTTAACATAACCAAATGCAGTTTTTTCTTTAACAGTACCGACTGTACCAGCTTTAAAAGTTGTACCTTTTCCAAATATAACCTCAGTATATCTATGAGCTTTTGCCTGATATTCACCAGAAAAGTTCAAATCAATATCAGGTTCTTTGTCACCATTAAAACCAAGGAATGTTTCAAAAGGTATATCCATTCCATCCTTATCCATTCGACTTCCACATTTAGGACAAACTTTATCAGGTAAATCAAAACCATTTTTTACGCCATAATCTGTAAAATCAGAATACTTACAATTCGGGCATCTATAATGTGGTGGTAATGAATTAACTTCAGTAATACCTGTCATATTTGCTACAAATGAAGATCCAACAGAGCCTCTAGATCCAACAATATATCCGGTCTTCATTAGATTTCCATACAAGTTTTTGAGCAATAATATACATAACAGAGAATCCATTAGAAATAATTGAATCAAGCTCTTTCTTTAATCTACTTTCAACAATTTCAGGTAAATCTTCACCATAAAGTTCATGTGCTTTATTATAAGCAATATCTTCAATCATTTTTTCACAACCTGGAATATGTGGTGCACATTTCTCAGGAGATAAAGGTGAAATTTTCTCACACATATCAGATACTAAATTAGTATTTGTAACAACAATTTCTTTAGCCTTTTCATCACCTAAATAACTAAATTCACTAAGCATTTCATCAGTAGTTCTCAAATATAAAGGTGCTTGAAAATCAGCATCAGGTTGCTTTTGGCCTGCTTGAATCATTCTCCTGTATATTTCATCTTGAGGATCCATAAAGTGTACATCACATGTAGCACAAACAGGTATATTTAATTTTTCTCCTAAATCAACTATTTTTCTAACAATATTTTTAAGACCTTCATGATTTTCAATAGTACCATCTCTAACCAAATAATCATCATTCATATATGGTTGAACCTCTAAATAATCATAATATTTAGCAATTTCTTCTAATTCATCATCAGGCTTTCCATTTAATATCGCTTTATACAATTCTCCACTGCTACATGCACTACCTAAAATCAATCCTTCTCTATGCTTATTGAGAATTGACTTCAAAATCAAAGGTTTTTTATAAAAATAATTAACATGTGAATATGATACTAACTTATATAAATTTTTCAAACCAACATAATTTTTAGCCAAAATAATAATATGGCTACTCTTAATTTTCTTGTAATTTGCACTACCTTCCTCATTTTTATCAATATCTGATAATTTTTCAATACCAGAATCTTCAAGCATTTTACACATTATATTAAAAACTTTAACAGTTGTATCAACATCATCTAAAGCTCTATGTGCAACAAGAACTTCAATACCTAAATTTTCTGCAATAACTCCAAGTTTATATTTCTTATAATTAGGGAATAAATTTTTAGCAAGTGCAAGTGTATCCAAATATGTGTTTTCAAATTTATATCCAAGTTGTTGACAATTATATCTAATAAAACCTGTATCAAAATCAGCATTATGGGCAACAAGTACTGAATCTCCAAAGAACTCCATTACCTTCGGCAAAATCTCTTCAATCTTAGGAGCATCCTTAACCATATCATCAGTAATATGAGTAACATCCTGAACCTTTTTTGGAATAGGTTTACCTGGATTAACAAAACTTTCAAAAGTATCAATAACTTCACCATTTCTAATCTTCATAATACCTATTTCAGTAATTTTTTCAGTTCTAAAAGAAAAACCTGTTGTTTCCAAATCAAATACACAATAAGTTGTATCTTTCAAACATTGCCCCTTATCATTAGATAAAACAGAATTCTCATCAGGAATTAAATAACCCTCAACACCATAAATAACTTTAAAATCATCATTTCCTTCAACAGTATGATAAGCTTCAGGAAAAGACTGAACAACACCATGATCAGTAATCGCAATAGACTTCCAGCCCCATGACATCGCTCTTTTTATAAGAGTTGAAGCACTAGTAACAGCATCAAGCTGACTCATCTGTGTATGTAAATGAAGTTCCACTCTTTTCTGCTCAGCACCATCAGTATCTCTTTTAGGCTCAGAATGTCCATCTATTTTTACAACAGTATTAGCATTAATATTAATTTCTTTAATAAAGTCATTAAAACCTGCATTTCCTTCAACTTTAACCCAAGTTCCTGGCTTCAGATTCTTTTCTGCTTTTTCCTTAACATCCTCATTAACAAAGGATTGACAATTAAGAGTAGTACTACCATCATATATATCAAACGAAACAATAAATCTACCAGTCTTAGTTTGTCTAGTATCATTCATTTTTACAACTTTACCTTCAACATGAACAACACTCTTTTCAGGTTGTATATCAATTAGCTTAATAACATTTTTATTAAAATTAGCATTATTAGGATTTCTACCAATTATTAAATTAGGATCATCACTAACTGGCTCTGCTTTTTTATTTTGTTGTTCTCCATCATTTTTTGGAAAATAAACTTTATTAAAACTTTTTTGAGAATTACTATATGTTTGTGATTCCTTAGTTTTATTCTGTTTTTCAACATTATTTTTAACAACAACATCATTAGCAGTAGAAATAAATTCCTTTACAAGAACATCATTTTC
>QWCI01002260.1_pt1 | contig 11229 bp, 9 predicted proteins | sample 1972541 | NCBI WGS metagenome assembly QWCI01 (sample SAMN09866712, study PRJNA288562) | Human oral metagenome isolate term3_saliva, whole genome shotgun sequencing... | isolation source: mouth | host: Homo sapiens | place: USA: California | reverse complement strand
TCGTCTTCGTGATGCCACCGTATTCGGCTTTCACCTGATAATTTCCCTTCGGGAGATTTTCGATAAGGGTGACTTCTTCGGTCACATTCGTCTTCACGATGGGCGTAAAGGCCACCCCATCTGTGCGCGTAATGGTCAGCTTGGCGGGGCAAGCCTCAGAGGTGTTTGCCAATTGGATATTGACCGCTCCTTCGTTTACGCCCGGCAGTGTTCCATGCTGAACGTTGGCATAAACATCACTCTCTTGATTGTAGATATTGAAGTAGTTGGTCATCGAGCTGTTGCCCGTCTTTTCCGTCGCCTTTAAGACATAGTTACCGGCTTGCACTCCCGTGAAAGTGTGGGAAAAGTTCGGGTAGGTGGCCGTAAACGTCTGAACCGGTGTATCAGGCGTACTTTGATTGGCAATGGTGTACTCAATGTTCTGCACACCCGTCACTTTCGACACCTCGACTTTGACACCACCCGGGCAAGTACCGCGGGCAGGAATCTGCGTTGTGATCAAATTAAAGGAACCCACCGAGATGCCGGAAGACAGATTAAAGTGGTCCGTATCCCAATTGGAGGGCGGATTGGCCGGGGTACAAGAAGGCTTGGCTTCCGCCTTCACCACATAGTCGCCCTTGGGCAAATTGAAGAACGTCACGCCATCATAGGGACGCGTGGAACGCTGAGATTGAATGACCGTGTTCTGGTCATCGAATTTGTAGAGCTTAAAGGTGGCTTCCGTAAAACCGGTGGGACCGACCAAGGAGGCTTGCACACCACCACTTGCACCCGTACCACTACCGGCGGGTGTACTGCTCACACTCAGTCTAATATCCTGAGCCTTTTGCGATGAGACACCCGACATGTTCCACCAGTCTGTGCGTGTATTCGTACCGCATGTGGTCGTGATACGCACATAAAGTGTCTTGCCGTTCATGCTTGCCGGAATGTCCGCTTTGACGGTCGCACCCGGTGCCGGCGCATCGACCGTTTCAAACCAAGGGCCGTTCGGTCCGGAACCGAATTGATACTTCACTTCGTCCACTCCGACGATGTTGTTGCTGTAGCGTATGGAAACGGTTCCCGGCGTATTACAGTCCGAGTTGGGCTGCATTTGCGACGTTGTGAAATCGTTCCATTGGAAATTCGGGCAATTCTGCCCCACTGCGGGGAGACTACCCAAACAGAGCAACAATGTACAGAGGAGCCCGAAGATGCTTAATCTTAGGGGAATTGTTTTCTCCATCTTAGTTAATCATTTATTGTATCTGTGTAATGAATTGAATTATAGAATTTCTATTGTTCACGATCCATGCAAGTGCTCATTTGCGCAAGCGCTCATACGGATTGAGATTTTCCCATCGTTTACTTCATCGACAAACGTCGCACTCGAATTCAAATTATCGCGCGCGACCACTGTCATAAGATTACATTCCAAGGACAAATATACGCGATGTGAAGGAGAAGACGCGGTTTTTGAGGATAAAATGCGTCCCGAACCTCGAAAACACCTCGTATTGACACGTACAGCCATCAAAATCGGCGGTTTTCGTGAAAACAAAGTAGTCGTTTGCCTTGAATTGGAATCATCGTCCCCTTCAGGAATGCAACTTTATTGACTGAAAACGAAAGTCGACTCAAAAGTCAGGAACAAATAGGCTACATGATTAGGGACGTGGCTTGCATGTCTTCTCAACTCCTCCTCATCGTTTTGCACCGTCCTCTTAGATTTCTTCTTTCTTCACACCTTTCTTCTTTTCATTTTCCTCATCATCCATGAGTTTTTTGGGTAGACGCATACACGAGTAAAGAGGGCATTGGAAGTCCATCTCTGAAAAAGTACCTCAACCGTCAACACAAAAATCAGCTGATTACAAACGAATTAATAGGACACGCTTCACATAGAGATTAGAGAGTGGCCAAGTTCTTTCTCCTCTCCACTTTGTTTGCCCTCGGTAGCGGTAGAGCTTCCCACACAAGGGCGTGCAAATCCTTTCTTTTTTGCTTAAAAGACAGCGGTACTCTCGAGGTATTTTCTTGCGCCGAGGCGAAAAACAACTTGCCCGTACGCACATGCGCAACGCGCATTTCACTCCCCTTTTTCGACATGGCCTCACCTCAGTTCGGCCGGTCTTGGCTAACGGCTATTTTATCTTTGCACGCGTTGAAAATCGGGGCTATTCTCATCGCGTTGCCTGCATCGCGATGATGCTTTCCTTACATGAACTCTCGGCATTGAGTCAACATGAGTGCAAACAGCGGGTAAGGACAAACACAACGCACAGCAGCATAAGATGAATTCCCTTCGGTGTCATCACAAACCCGGCAATAGACGAAGAAAAGTCCACCGGTTTCGCGAAAAAACGCCCAGTTTTTGAAGAAAAGTCCACTGTTTTTTCGCGATGCCTTGTGGGCGGCGCATCCGAAACGATGAGTCGCCCTTTCAACTGCGGCGGTTTGCGGTTCATTCAGCGCATGGAGCGCAAATTTTCCGCACAAAAAAGCCCGCAGTTTATGTGAACTGCGGGCTATTATTTCGTCTATTTTATGGGGATCGCACGGCGGCTGCGCGCGTTCAGTCCTTGATCAGGCCCTCTTGTCGCAAGAGATCTGCGAGGGTTTCGAGTTCGGCATACCATGCTTCGCCGAAACGGCGGATGAGGGGCTCACGCAGAAAACGATAGATGGGCAACCGGAGTTCGCGACCTTTGGCCACAGCCGGCGCACAGACCGACCAACGGTGGTAGTTGAGCGCTACGGTGCCGTTGGAGAGGGGTTGCTCGCGAATGGGGTAAAGGGCGCAACTGATGGGCTTGGGCCAGTCGATGCGTCCCTCGCGAAATGCACAATCGGTGGCGCAGAGACAAAGACCGTCGTCGTCATAGCGCGCAAAACAGCATTCTCTTCCGCCGACGATGCTGGTAACGAGGTCGCCGTCGCGGTCGCGATAGGCTACTCCCTGCTTGTCGAGCACTTTGCGGGCGCGGGGACTGAGCTGCATGCGCACTGCCGGCAGCACACGCTCAAGTTCGCGACACTCCTCGGCCGTGACGGGGGCACCGGCTTCGCCTTCGACGCAGCAGGCTCCGCCACAGGCGGCGAGATCGCAACAAAAATGTTCGGTGAAAATATCGGGCGACAAGAGCACGTCGCCTACTTGGAGAATGGGGAGCATGGAAAGAATCGCACGAAGCGAGCAGTTGGAGATAAAGAACGACGAGAAAGGAGCGTACGTTGTCTTAAAGCGCTTTCACCCTCGGCTACAACGGATTACCATTGGATGGGCGTTTCGCCCCGCGCAGCCAAATAGGCGTTGGCTTGCGAGAAAGGCCGCGAACCGAAGAAGCCACGATAGGCCGAAAGCGGTGAGGGATGCGGCGCGGTGAGAATGCAATGGCGCGCACTGTCGATGAGGGCGGCCTTGCGGCCGGCATAGGCGCCCCAAAGTAGGAACACAATCCCTTCGCGACGAGAGGAGAGGGTGCGAATGACGGCATCGGTGAAGGTTTCCCAGCCTTGTCCTTGGTGCGATCCGGCGGCTCCGGCGCGCACGGTGAGGGTGGCGTTGAGCAAGAGCACACCTTGGTCGGCCCATCGGCGCAAACTGCCGGAAGTGGGGACGGGTACGCCGAGATCGGTGTGCAACTCCTTGAAGATGTTTTGCAACGAAGGAGGTGGGGGAACGCCGTCGCGCACTGAAAAACAGAGTCCTTCAGCTTGATAGCAGGTGCCGGCGGCATATTCGGCGCGCACGAAGTCCGTAAGTGCCGAAAAGTAGGGGGCTTCGAACTCGGCGGCGAGGGCTTCGTGCCAAGAAGGATGGATGCGGATCATGGGCGATGCGGACGCGGTGTGAATTATTCGAGGTAGGTGTAGCCATAGAGGCCGGCACGATAGGTGGAGATGAACTCTTTGCCTTCTTCGACAGTAATTTTCTGTTCGTTGACGGCTTTGGTCACCCACGATTCGAGGCGGCGCACGAGTCGCTTGGGGTCATACTGCACATACTCGAGCACATCGGCCACGGTTTCGCCGTCGATCGTCTTGTCGATGGAATATCCGTCGGCATCGACGGTGATATGCACCGCATTGGTGTCGCCGAAGAGGTTGTGCATGTTGCCGAGAATCTCTTGGTAGGCACCTACGAGGAAAACACCGATGTAATATCGATCGCCCATGCGGAAGGTATGCAGGGGAATGTAGTTGGTCTGCTGATTGTGGTTGACGTAGGTGGTGATCTTACCGTCGCTGTCGCAAGAGATGTCTTGAATGGTGGCGTTGCGGTCGGGACGCTCGTCGAGACGCTGGATCGGCATGATGGGGAAGAGCTGATCGATGGCCCAATGGTCGGGCAGCGACTGGAAGAGGGAGAAGTTGCAAAAATACTTCTCGGACATCATCTTGTCGAGCTTGCGCAGTTCGTCGGGGGCGTGCTTGAGGTGGTGAGAAAGGTCGACCACTTCGGAGCAGATGCTCCAATAGAGGCTTTCGATCTGTGCACGGGTGCGGAGATCGATGAGCCCGTGGCGGAAGAGGTCGAGGGCTTCTTCGCGAATGTCCTCGGCGTCGTGCCAATCTTCGAGCATGGAACGCGTAGAGAGTTTGTCCCAAATCTCGGTGAGGTCGTGCACTAATTTGTGATCGTCGGGAGAGGGATGGAAGTTTTCGTCCATGTGGGGCACTTCGGTGGTTTCGAGTACCTCAAGGATGAGCACAGAGTGGTGAGCGGTGAGCGAACGTCCGCCCTCGGTGATGATGTTGGGGTGCGGAATGTCGTTCTTATTGGCTGCCTCGACGAGGGTGTAGACAATGTCGTTGACGTATTCCTGCACACTGTAGTTGACCGAACTTTCAGAGTTGGACGAACGCGTGCCGTCGTAGTCGACCCCGAGACCGCCACCGCAGTCGACGAACTCGATATTGAAACCCATTTTGCGGAGTTGGACATAATATTGTGCCATCTCGCGCAGGGCGATGCTGATGAGTCGGATTTTGGGGATTTGGCTCCCGATGTGGAAGTGAATGAGGCGGAGGCAGTCGCTGAGCCCCTTCTCTTCGAGGAGGTTGAGGGCTTGGAGCAGTTCGGAACTGTTGAGACCGAACTTAGAGGCGTCGCCGCCGGAGCTTTCCCACTTGCCCATGGAGCGACTGGCGAGCTTGATGCGGATGCCGAGATTGGGACGAACGCCCATCTTCTCTGCAGTTTGCGCAATGATCTCCAGTTCGTGCAACTTCTCGATGACAAGGAAAACGCGCTTTCCCATCTTTTGTGCGAGAAGCGCCAGCTCGATGAAGTTTTGATCTTTGTGGCCGTTGCAGACAATCACGGAATCGGAGTCCATGTTGGTGGCCAACACGGCGTGCAGTTCGGGCTTGGAACCGCACTCAAGACCGAGGTTGTACTTCTTGCCGTGGGAGATGATTTCCTCGACAACGGGGCGCATCTGATTGACCTTGATGGGATAGATGATGAAGTGCTCGCCGCGGTAGTCGTATTCCTTCTCGGCACGCTCGAAGCAATCGGCGGTTTTCTCAATGCGATTGTCGAGGATGTCGGGAAAACGGAGCAGAACGGGAGCGGGGATGTCGCGTTCGGCCAGTTCGTCGACCAACTCGCGGAGGTCGATGCGGACATTGTTCTTACGCGGACAAACGTAGGCGTGACCACTTTCGTTGATACCGAAATAGTTCACGCCCCAACCTTTGATATTATAAAGTTCTTCGGAGTCTTCAATACGCCATTTTCTCATCGTAAGGATCGTATATGCAGGAAAAAGAGGTTTATTTTGTAGTCGTTTTCGTGCCGCGGGCGTGCTAAACATCACTTGTTTGCACGCCTCTTCGGCAGATCGAAAACAGAAGTAGAAATAGCCGGAAGCAAATCAGCCATTGCTGTTGGCTTCCAAGCCTAAAGAATCGATGATGCAGCAGGAAAGTCGACCCACCTTTTCGGGGGTGTCGAGAGGATGCACCTCGGCGATGTGTTGAGCACGCTCATAATAGGCCGTGCGCTCGGCAAGTTGTGCTGTAACGAAGGCACGCAATTCTTCGGGGCTTTTGCCTTCGAGCAAGGGACGGCGGCCTTTGCTCACACTCAAGTGAGCACAAATCGTATCGGCATCGGCTCGAAGATAGACGGTGTGCGCCACGCTGTTGAGGAAGTCCATGTTGTCAAAATGGGCGGGGGTTCCGCCACCACAAGAGAGGACGATGTCTTCGAATTGCGCCACTTCATGGAGCATTCTCCGCTCGAGATCTCGAAAACGGGCTTCTCCCTCCTCGGCAAAGATGGCCGAAATGCGTTTGTGGAAACGCTCTTCGATGTACCAATCGAGATCGTAGAAACGCAACCCGAGACGGCGCGCAAGATCACGCCCAACGGTGGTTTTGCCGACGCACATGTAGCCGATCAATGCGATGCACTTCATGGCTTACTTCTTCTTAGTGGTACGACGTTTTGTCGTGGACTTCGCGGCCGTCTTCGAACCGGATTCAATGAGCGCGCGGCACTCTTCGAGCGTAAGTTCGCCGGCATGTTCGGCACGTTCCTTGGGAATCTTGTAGTTCTTGCCTTTATACTTGATATAAGGGCCGAAACGACCGACAAGCACCTCAAGTTCAGGTTCTTCCTCGAAGGAGAGCAGATGACTCTTCGCATCGGCTTCGCGCTTTTGGAGGATGAGTTCGACGGCGCGCTCGGGGGTGATCGTGAGCGGGTCTTCGTCTTTGGGAATCGACACGAACTTTTTGCCGTGCTGCACATAGGGACCGAAACGCCCTGCACCGATTTTGATCACTTGATCTTCAAATTCGCCAAGTTCTCGGGGCAGTTTGCACAGTTCGAGGGCTTCTTCGAGGGTGATGGTAGCCAAACTTTGATCGGGCGAAAGGCGTGCGAAACGCGGTTTGTCATCACCTTCGCCATTGCCAATTTGGATCATCGGACCATAACGGCCGATTTTCACACTCACCGGCTGACCGCTTTTGGGATCATCGCCGAGATAGCGTTCGCCCACGCGAGTTTCGCTGCGCTCGGCCAGTACGGTGTCGACTTGGGGCTCCAAATCTCCGTAGAAAGTGCGAATGAGTTCCGTCCAATTCTTGGTACCTTCTGCCACGAGGTCGAAATCATGTTCGACATTGGCCGTGAAGTTGTAGTCCATAATGGAGGGGAATTTGTCCATCAAGAAGTCATTCACCACAATACCGATGTCGGTCGGAACCAGTTTACCGCGGTCGCTGCCGTAATTCTCACTGCTCTGCTCGGTCGTGATCTCATTACCGGAGAGGGTGACGAGGGTGATGGGACGTGACTTACCTTCATTCTCTCCGCGGCGCACATATTCTCGCGCTTGAATGGTTGAAATGGTGGGCGCGTAGGTCGAAGGACGACCGATGCCGAGCTCTTCGAGTTTGTGCACGAGCGAGGCTTCACTGTAACGCGCCGGGGGCAAGCTGTAACGCTGACGAGCGGTGAGCGTTTGACGCTTCAATTCTTGTCCTTCTACCATCGGAGGTAAAAGACCTTCTGCCGCGAGATTGTCGGAAGTTTCGTTCTCGCTGTCGTCAAAGCTCTCACGATAGACGCGCAAGAAGCCTTCAAACTTCACGACTTCGCCGGTGGCGACAAAATGGTGTTCACTGCCGTCGATCTGAATGAGCACAGTGGTACGTTCCAACTGGGCATCGGCCATTTGGCAGGCGACTGTACGCTTCCAAATCAGGTCATAAAGACGCTTTTCTTGCGCAGTTCCTTTGATTTCGCTCCGACGCATGTCGGTGGGACGGATGGCTTCGTGCGCTTCTTGGGCACCTTTGGCGTGCGTGTGGTAGCGACGACGCTTATGGTAGTCTGCTCCCATCAATTCGGTGATGACCGGTCCGACCGTATTGAGGCAAAGATCGGAAAGGTTCATCGAGTCGGTACGCATGTAGGTGATCAAACCCGCTTCGTAGAGCTTCTGTGCGACGCGCATTGTGGTGCCTACCGAGAAACCCATCTTGCGTGCGGCATCTTGCTGCAACGTCGAGGTGGTGAAGGGAGGAGCCGGTGTGCGCTTAGAGGGCTTTGTGGCAATCGAGCCGATGGTGAAACGCGCATTTTTGCAGTGTTCGAGGAAGGCTTGGGCTTCTTCGACCGTGGCAAAGCGATGATTCAACTCCGCATCGAGTTGCGCGGTTTGGCCGTCTGCACCGTCTACGATGAAACGGGCGAGCAGACGGAAATTGCTCTCGCTTTCGAAAGCGGCAATTTCGCGTTCGCGCTCCACAATGAGGCGCACTGTCACGCTCTGCACACGACCGGCGGAAAGGCCGGCGCGCACTTTGTGCCACAACACGGGCGAAAGGCGGAAACCTACCAAGCGATCGAGTACGCGACGCGCTTGTTGCGCATCTACCAAGTTGAGATCGATCGTACGCGGATGCTCAATGGCGTCGAGGATGGCAGGTTTCGTAATTTCGTGGAATACAATACGGCGCGCGGTGGCCGGATCGAGTTTAAGGACTTCCGCAAGGTGCCAAGAGATGGCTTCTCCCTCGCGGTCCTCATCGGAAGCCAACCAAACGGTCTCGCATTTCTTGGCTTGCGCACGCAAATCGCTGACAATTTTCTTCTTGTCGTCGGGAATTATATAGACGGGCGCAAAAGTTTTCGGGTCAACGCCGAAATCTTTTTTCGCCAAATCGCGGATGTGTCCGAAGCTGGACATGACCTTAAAGTCGTCGCCGAGAAAGCGTTCGATGGTCTTGGCCTTCGCGGGGCTCTCCACGATCACTAAGTTCTTCTGCATATACTGTTTATTTTGGGTGCAAAAATACGCTGACAGCGTCGATACACCAAATAAATCTGCCCTTTTTTCCGTTCCTACTCATCTTATAATAAGAGAACGCGCCGCCGGTGTCGCAAAACACCGACGGCGAGAGCAGAAAAAGGAATAATCACCTGCGCCATTCTATACAGAAACCTGCGTGGCGCAGACGTATATCTTCAAAATGAAGACCGATCTGCATGCCTTCAACGCAAGGCCAAAGCGGCATCTTCGGCGGCTTCCATGATTTCACGTTCGCCGGGGCCTTTGTCGTTGATACCCACCAAGTGCAACACGCCGTGCACGAGCACGCGGTGCAACTCTTCATCGTAGGGACGGCCGAAGAGTTCGGCATTCGTGCGCACCGTATCGAGCGAAATATAGAGATCGCCCGAAAGCACATCGGCCGCGCTGTAGTCGAAAGTAATGATGTCGGTGTAATAATCGTGCTGAAGGTAGCGACGGTTCACATCGAGTATTTCCTCATCGTTGCAAAACACGTAGTTCACCTCGCCTAAACGCCGACCGTGCGAGGCCACAACGCGGCGCAACCAAGCGGTTTCGCGCACAACATCGAGCGGAGGAACCGGAAGTGAGAGCGCATTAAATGTAATCATAACAAACTGTGGTTCAGAAACTCAAAACAAGGAAGGTTCTTCGGCAGCTGTGCCGTAAGGGGTGCGACCGAGGTGCGTATAAGCCAGCTCCGTCACCTCACGACCGCGCGGTGTGCGGCGAATGAAACCCTCTTTGATCAAGAACGGCTCATACACTTCTTCCACTGTGCCGGCATCTTCGCCAATGGCCGTGGCGATGGTCGTCACTCCCACGGGACCACCCTTGAACTTATCGATGATGGTGGTCAAAATCTTGTTGTCGATTTCGTCGAGACCGAAGCGATCGATGTTCAAGGCCTCGAGCGCAATGCGCGCAATAGGCACATCGATTGCGCCGTCGCCCTTCACTTCGGCAAAATCGCGTACGCGGCGCAAGAGCGCATTGGCAATACGCGGCGTACCGCGAGAGCGTCCGGCCACTTCGGCTGCAGCTTTTGGATCCATCGGCACACCTAAAATGTGCGCTGAGCGCTGCACGATGTCGCAAAGCGTCGCCGAATCGTAGTACTCCAAGTGGAGATTGATCCCGAAACGGGCGCGAAGCGGTGCGGTGAGCAGACCGCTACGCGTCGTAGCACCGACGAGTGTGAAGGGATTGAGGTCTATTTGGATAGAACGCGCCGAAGGCCCTTTGTCGATCATGATATCGATGCGATAATCCTCCATCGCCGAATAGAGATATTCCTCCACTACCGGCGACAAACGATGTATTTCATCGATGAAAAGCACATCATTCGGCTCTAACGAGGTGAGCAATCCCGCCAAGTCGCCGGGTTTGTCGAGCACCGGCCCCGAGGTGAGCTTGAAACCTACCCCCAATTCGTTGGCAATAATGTTGGAAAGCGTCGTTTTACCCAAGCCCGGAGGGCCATGCAGCAAGGTATGATCGAGCGGTTCGCCGCGACGGCGAGCCGCTTCGACAAAGATGCGCAAATTGTCCACGACTTTCGTTTGACCGGTGAAGTCATCGAACGAAAGTGGGCGCAAAGCATTTTCAAACTCTCGCTCTGTCGTTGGCGGTGTCTGCTGTTCGGAGCGAATGTCGAAAGTATCTTCTAACATAAAGAGAAAGCGGAATAGAAGCGTAACAGAAAAGCGCGCAGTCTACCGACCGGCGCCGGAAAAACAGCCGTCAATCGCCGAGCGGTTGCACACGGCACACAAATTCGAGGCTGTCGTCGTGGCGCAAATCGAGTGCATGATAGTTGCGTACGATGCGAAATTCGCGGATACGAAAGCCCACCGTGCGCCCCATCGTGAAGTCTGCGCCGGGTAAATCGCGCTTGTCGACATAAACCGTGCGGCGCACGGCCGGCATACGCAGCGTGTCGGCCACGGCCGGAGCGGCTATCAGCACCAACTGCGCTTCATCGCGACAATCACAACTATAACGCACGCGCGCTTCGTAACGACCGGCAGCTGCCGGTTGCCATTGTTCCGGCTCGGGGCAGATGGGATCGGGTTGTGGTGTAGGTGCATCGTGGTCGCATGCGGCGCCGAAACTGAGGGCTGCGACGAACAAAAGCGGTGCGCCTGCACGACGCAAGCGAGAAATCAACGAGGGGTTCATGAGTCAGTGAAGGATTTCGGCAAAAGGCGCTCCTTTTAAGCAACGAAGGAGGCTCATTTTGGTGAGCAGCGGTGCAGTGTACTCCATTCTATCGACGAGTGCTGCACCTTTGCCGAATATAGACGAAAAACGGAGTCAGCGCCCAAGGGTGCGACTCCGTGTGTATCGAGATCTGTCGGCCGTATCAGGCGAGCTTGCTCACATGGAGCATGATGCTCGACTTGATGTTCGAAGCCTTGTTCTT
>QWCI01007806.1_pt1 | contig 11286 bp, 6 predicted proteins | sample 1972541 | NCBI WGS metagenome assembly QWCI01 (sample SAMN09866712, study PRJNA288562) | Human oral metagenome isolate term3_saliva, whole genome shotgun sequencing... | isolation source: mouth | host: Homo sapiens | place: USA: California | reverse complement strand
CTGTATGGACTCCAGCCTCTTCATCCCTACTGGCAACCACAAAATCAAGTCTGCCACCGTCTTTGGCACCAACAAGCGTGTTAACTTCACAAAGACTGGCAACGGTATCACCCTTAACTTCGACACCGTCCCTACTGATATTGATTATATCGTTGAGTTGGCGTTGAGATAAAAGAAATCTTAGCTTTCAAATACAAAACCCGCAGCAACAGGATGGTTGCTGTGGGTTTCTTTATATACAAGTAGGATTTTCTTTCTAAAATACACTCCATGCTGATTATCAATGTTTTACGTTTGCATAGCACAAAAATATTTCCTTAATTTGAGTAGTATTGATTAGAAAACATCTTGGATGTTATCATATTTACATTCTTTATATACCCAAAGTTTTTCTATATATCTCAAATAACTGTTCCTTCTTTTGCGGAGATAATTTATATTTTTCTTGCATAAACACATTAAAATCAGCAAGTGGATCAAAAGTCCACGTAACACTATTGGCAGAATAACAAACAGCTTGTTTGAAATATTTATCAAAAACATTATGAAAGCCTTCTGCCTTGAAAATATGTGAATATAACATTAACATATCTATAGACATTACTACTATTGGGTGACACATCTGTTCAGGAAGCTCTTGTTCAATAAGTGACTGATACCAAGAATTGATAATATAGGATAAACCTGGTACAACAAAACGAGGATCTTCCAAGACTATCACAGGATAATAAGCAACTTCATCTGGTATATTATTATCCCACTTAAAAGAGTCTATATCTATTATTTTCATTTGATGGACTAACTGTGTTACTCCAACTTGTTCTGCTTTTTTCTTCTTTCCTCTTGATTTATCTATATTTTCTTTAGAACAATACAATTTATTTTTCAGAATGCTCAATAGCTCATCAATATCAGATTTGTCTTTGAGTTCACCATTAATACGTATAGCTTTACATTCAAATAATATCAGATTATCATTTTCACGTAAATAAAAGTCAGGCTGATTATCCTCTTCTTTGATTTTATCGCCGCAAAGAATCATCTCTCGAGAAGGATATATTTTGGATGTTATTTTTTCATTAAGACATTGCAAAACTTGTGGTTGAAACAAAACTTTTTCCACAAAATCTTTGTTATAGAAGTTAAACGCATCCTTGAAACTATCTTTTAAATCAAAAAACAAACTGTTATAGAGCCTCTCAACTAAAATAGGAAAACAATATATAATATATTTATTATCATCTATTTTAATTAAAGGGCGTGATCTAAATACACGATAATCTACATTATTATCTCTATTTTTTATCTTAGTATTATTATAGGGAATGTGCTCATTTAGATTGATGGAAAGAAAATCTAACACAGCGATGTTTAGCGTACCATCACGCAAGCAGGATATGTCTCTATAAATTCAGACAAAATAGAATAATATTGGACTTGTCTTATAAAAACGCCTCTGGCATCTTGTCCACTAATATCATTCATGATAAAGAAATTCAAAAAACTAAAAGTAGCAAGATTTTGTTCATTTGTGCTATTGAAACTCATTAGGTTTTCATTTATTTGAAGTATGACTCGGAACAAATCATATTCAAAATCCTCTATATCTCCATCATTCTTATATTCATTTATAGGGATAGAGAAGATAATTCTCATTAATTCCAAAGAGGTTTTAGTAGTACAATAACAGAATATCTTTTGACCACTTTTTTTTGTGAGTTGCTCAAACCGATTATTTAAATCTTCAAGATGCTTTTCACTATGACTGGAAAAAAACGTATTATTCTTATCTGGTATATACGCTCTTCCATAATTATGACTTAAAATATTGCTGCTTAACACTAAATATTCTTTATTATACTTTTTTAGCACGCTGGAAATATCTATTTCTTTTTCTTCGGGAAATAGATCATGAAACTCAGATCTGGACGAAATTCATCCATATCTTGCCACCTGTTTTTATAAACAGATAAAAGAACTAATAGTTTTGAGTCTATTTGCATTTCCTTGAAATCCTGTTTATATTTTCTTATTAACCATTCTATTACAGAGAGGTTTTTACTTAAAACTATTTGCTCTCCAATAATGGCTCTATCAACTATAAAATTTATTTCATTATGATATGATTTCAAACCTGAGGAACGGATTCCCTGGACAATATTATCTATTCCATTAGAAACATCTGCAGATTGTTCTGAAAGCATCGCCTCTATAAAAGAATCATATGAAACATGGCTACTCAATAAACTCTTCGCAATCATCATAATATCTTCTAAACTCTTTTTACGTTCTTCTGATAGAGTATTTATATATTGTATAACATCCGACAAATAAGCCATCTGAACATTCTTCATAAACGAATCAGTTCTAAATTTTTCGGAAAGAGTGTTATATTTACTGATATTCTTCCTTAAATTCTCTGAGATAATACTAAACTCTTGATCATCCCATTCTGTAATATCTTTAAAGGCTTGTAGGCGTATATAATTTGGAGTACTCCAACCATTTCCTTCAGCTAATACACCACAATGCCAAATGTCTTTCTCAAGAATCTTTTGCTTCGCCTTTTTAGTTATTTCCTCATCATTTTTAGCCAAAATACAAATGTAAAAAAGAGACCCTACTTCTGAGGGGATGTCATCAAAACTGACCTCTTTTAATTTAGTCATGAACAGTTTTAATAACCTATCTGGCAAGCATTTGTTTATATTTAAGAAATAAATAATTTGAGTGATGTCATTTTGAGGATATGTCCCTATCAGTTCTTTCAAAAAAATAGAGCATACGTCATTCAAATCTCCCTTTAAGTATTTAAGATTCATATGAGAGCAGATTATGCTTTGAGCAATTTCCATATTATCTTTTGCATGTTGCAAAAGAGTTTTTAAAATAATACTAATATGATTCTTATTCTTTAAACAGGCAACTGCACTATCTACATTTTCTACAATCACTTCATTGTAAGAATATTCTGTTATATGAGAAATCATAGAATCAAAAATATTTGCTTTAAAGTTTTCAAACCAAATTGATTCATCTACACATAAATACAGTGGAGATGTAATTCTTAATATTCCAGATAAGAATATTTCTGGAGTGTATGGGCTTCCATATGCCTTTAAAGATAATAGTAGTAACTCTTGATTTTCTTCTAATAAATCTGGATTAAAGGCATAATCTTGCCCTATACGTTCTAATACATCCTTATCATTATATTGAATTGAATAAAAGAAACAAGGATATGGGAAATACTTAAATAAATTCTTGCAAATTTTATACCAGTCCTTAATATCCACAAAATAAGTAATACCATAATTTAAGTACAATCCTGTGTCAAATATAAATTGCAAAAATCTAAGGCTTTGTCCATATCGACTATTATCTCGACCAAAACTGTGTGTAGAGCCAATCCAACCTCTCTGTTTGGGTTTATCTTCTTTACCATTTAATTTTTCAACAATATAACTGATTATCTCACCTTGACCATAAATATTATTTCGTAGAAAATAATCTAAATTATATGGTCGAGGATAATGTAAAGAAATATAGTTAGCTAAAACGCATGCATACATTTTTTCTTGTATATTGTCAAGGGTTTCAATATATGATGATATGAGATTAAACGCCTCTTCACTCCCATTAAATGCAGCTAACCTCATGGCTTTTGCTTGTAACCAATATCCCTTCGCATCCCAACCTTCTAAAAGTTGCTGAGCTGTCTTAAAATCTAAATGAAATAATTTCCTTTGAATGTTTTCATAGGTAAAATAGTCAGACGAAATAACATCATGTAACACCTCCTCACTTCCCGTAAGAGTTTCGCTTCTTTGTACAAGCTCTTGCCAAAGTGGAATTGAATCCAAAATAGGCTTATCTTGTAGCAATGAAGAGTAAAAGCAAGGTAGCTGTCCCGTTTCTTTAACAGCAAGTGCAAATAAATAGGCTTCGTCTTCTGTAAGATTTCCTTTTCTTCTAAGAGCTGTTTCTATAAAGTATTCTTGATTATCAACTATCTTACAAAATTGATAATTGTACTTTGTGTTTTTTATGCGTTTTATGATATCAGATAAATCTTCTTGGTTATAGAATTTTGTACTTGCAGTATACCATAAATCTTTATATACGAAAGAAGTAGCTTTCTCTGAATTAGTTAGTTCTTCTTTTGCTGTTTCGTATTCTATCGAACTCTTAGGTTTATCTTCAGTAGTATTATTTTCTTTACCACCAGTCTCAGCCGATTTCTCATTTCCCGTTTCACAAAGAAATTTTAAAAAACTTTCAAGAATTTCTTTATAGGAATTAGGAGCAGATAATGATATTTCAGATTGATTATACCTAAGTAAGGTAAGAACTTCATTATCCATAAGATTGATTTCTCGTATATAATGATTTTTATAATAAAGTTTCTTACCAGAACCTTCTTCATCTTTAAAAGTTACAAGGTAAATTTTAGGACCTTTATCTTTCCCCTTTCCAAGAATATCACTTATCCATTTAACCCACCCCATATAATTAGGATCATTCCCAGAGAAGCCCAATAGACAAAACTTTCCTTGTAGCATGGAAATTCTCATTAAATGAGAAAAAGCTTCATGCTTTTCAATATAAGTCTCATAATCTTCTTGAGCAATTATATAGCGTAGGTGTTTGTCTCCATCAAATTCAAACTCATCATTATCTTCTATTTTTAGTGACCCATGTATTTTAATTATACTACGATTTTGAAAGCCATTTGATAAACTCCATGATGATTTCACCATAGGAATTGGAGACTCTAAAAGATAATCAGATGTAAATTCTAACAGATTGTCATAATTTGTTGTATATATATTTTTAAATTTATCGCATAATAACAACTGTTTATGTGCTGAGAAATCAGATTCTATAATATCAGATTTCTTTTTATCTTTTATATAGAGAGATATAGTACCATTATCGTTTCTTTTCACATAAGGTGTTCGCTCTTCTATATAATCTTCTATAACCTCTCGGTATCCCTTCTGACCTATATATTTCGAAACTATTCCTAAATATCCATACTTATTTAAAAGGTTATCGATAAATTCTTCCTTTCTCTTTTTCTTTTCGACTTCAAGATATTTACCTACAGTACAATAAGAATAGTCACTTATATACTGATTTATTTCTAATTTAAATAAATCATCTATAAGATCTTCTAATAATGAGTTCCAGTCTAAATAAAGAGATGATACATTCTTAGAAAATCCTGCACCTATAAGAGCAGAAACCAGTCCTCTATCATAATCTTTTTTTAGTTCTTTAAGATTTTCAATATTATTATTTGCTTCCATTTTTCAAAATACTTTCTTCTTGATAAATTCATTAATAATTAGTATTCCGTCTTACCCCACAGCTATCTGTTATTAAAAGTGTCACCATTTTGGGCAATTAAGTAACAGGCATAGCGGGTTAAAAGAATATCATCAATTTCACGTTCGGACCCAGCCCCGAGATTAACCATTTTCCTGGCGTCAGGAAAATGGTCAGAAACCAGATATCCAGCAGTTCCACAAGCTCATTCTACATCTTCAACTTCTACAGCCGCAGCCTCAAAGCCATTGTATAGCTCTTGAATGATTTCTTTTTTCATTTATCAGTTTTGTAGCTTTTATCTTTTTCATAGCAGCAAGACTTAGAACACTTTGTAGCTTAGATATTAAATATCTCACACTTTATCGCCATTTACGAACAAGAAAATATATAGTGTCCTTCCTTGCGCTCTTTCATAGATGAGTTTTTAGTTACACTTCCCATTAACATGGGTAACTCCTTGCAAATATAATATAAAATATTTATATAAAGAATAAAGAGAAAAGGTTTTTTACAAAAAACTTTTCATGCTGAATATCAATAAAGCTAACATAGTTTTGTTTTTAGTTGCTGTCACTTTTAACACTTTACACAATCAGTAGATTATAAGCTACTTATAACGCACCGAAGTATGATGGCAGTGACAGCAACTTTGAAAGTTTATCCAGATAACAACTAACGGTTTAAGATGGGAGAGACAGACAGACCAAGGCTACTACGTACTGCTACCAAATACTCTGTGCCATGCGAAGAATGTTTACTGTGGAGGTTTGGGATATTGGCAAGGACACGACCGAAATGGGAGAGGCTCGTCAGGTATAGCTGACTGCCGTATCGCTGACGGAGCAGACTGAAGATAGAGGCGGCTGTCATATAAGCACCCTTCGTCAAGTCCTTAGGAATAGAAAAGCACTCGAAGAAGAGAGCCTCAGCAGGTGTGCGCTGCTGATACTGCACATTGTTTTCCATAATCTCTTGGGTGTCAGCCTCATCAAACCAGTAACGTCTACCAGCCTCAAGTTCGGTAACCGCCTGCGCATAGAGTTGCTCATAGTCTATGCGGTCGGGCAGACGGATTGGACCTGTCAGCGTAACCGCTATAAAACGACGGCAACCACTGGGATCGCTAAAGACATCCGAAATATTTGCTGTGGCAATGAAAGAGGCAATACGTGGCAACGTAACTTGCTGTTGGCGGTAAGGCTGACGAAGTTTTACGCTTGCGAGCTGCATGACGTTCTTCAAAAATCCGTCTTGCGTCTTGGCTGAGAGCGTATTAAACTCATCGATATTGATAAGTAACGACTGTGTCATTGCCCTCAGCGTATTCTGTTTCTCACTGATAACAAGATTATCATTATAGCCCCACTGCAACACTTCGGGCAGCAAGCGTTTGCAGAAGGTAGACTTCCGATAGCCCTGTCGTGAGATGAGTAGCGGTGCCACACTGTTACCATGCGAGACGTCCAGCCCCATCCATTGTGCCACCATTGCAAGAAACCACGTGTGAAACCAGTCTGCCCACCGTGCATTGTCATTAGGTACACAGTCAGCTAAAGCCTTGATATGGTCCTTTCCGTCCCATCTCCCTCGCAGACTATTGAGGAAGTCGTCCACAGGATTAAAAACCTTGACAAAGTCCGACTCCGTATATCGTCGGATATCTTTGTCCCACACATCAATACCATCAAGACGTGCTTTAATGGCGATAGTATTGCGCATACGTTCATCCGCTGGCACAAAAGGTTCGTTACTCCCTACCTTTCGGATTTCCGTACAGCCCAAGGCGGTGTTATACCGCATTTCATACTTCCGCTCAAGATAGTCAAGCAGGCGACGAGTAATATCATTTTTAAGTCTATCCGACTGTCGTTTTCGCTGATTTTCAGCTTTAATGTTCTTAAGATTCTTATACTGCATAAGTTTTAAAGTTTACAAGTTGACGAGTTAACAAGTTGCTTGTGAGAAAGGATAAAGAGTGAAAAGGTTAATCTGTTATTATGTCTTTCTAATATCTGTCCTTATGTCATTCTGGCTAAAAAGCCATAGAAAAGTCAAACCGATACTATGTCTTTTCTTATCTGACCTTATGTCATTCTGTCTAATGAGACAAAGAAGAGTTAAACTGTTACTATGTCTTTCTCATATCTGTCCTTATGTCATTCTGGCTAATAAGCCAAAGAAGAGTTAACCTGTTACTATGTCTTTCCTTATCCTGTCTACAGCACCACTCGTGCGGGGCATTAACACAAGATGTGCGGGGCGTTAACACCAAAGAAATAAGACAACACTAACAGTCAACTAACCCAACTCCTTTACCCCAAGAAGAACTATCCCACCCCTCCAAACACGCTAATGTCTTAACTCCTCTCACTCCCTTTCACTCCTTAATCCCTTAATCCCTAATACTCCCAGCTCGTTTGATAATTGTCATAAACACGTGGGGCGGCATAGCCATAATGCAGGAAAAGCTCATTAATCCATTGTTGCTCGCCCTCACTCAGTTTGTTAATCCCCCGATGATAACGATAGTAGACAAATCGACTGCCGAAATGATCTTCCATAGCACGACGTAGAGAGCGGTAGTCACTATGCTTCACATCATCGAAGAGGTGCGAGAATCCCCATGCCAGTCGTTCTTTCTTCATTGTGTGAAACTCCTTACAGCTATTGCCAGAACGAGCAGAGGGAAGAACGGTTCGTGCATAAAGCACACTGCCCAGTCTTTGGGCATGTTAGAAAAATCTGTACACATAAATAGAATGATTTAAGAAAAATAAATTCAAAAAGGAAGATGCCATTAGTTTGTAGAATATCACGCCTTGCGTGCCGTTGCTCTTCCTAATATCTGCGTGCAAAGATACAACACAGAGATACCCCTTGTCAAGTTTTTCACGGATTATTTTTATTTTGCTGTCACTCCTATCATCCACTCACGACTTATAACACTTTATAAATCAATCAAATACCGAAAATGTTAAAAATGACAGCAAATAGTTTTCAAACTTAGTGTAGTAGATAAGAGATTTACAGAAAAGAATAAATAAGCATTTTCACATACACATCAAGCATTATATAGGTTGTATGATACAGACACTGGCTGACTCTTTGTGAGTGCCAGCCAGTGCACGTAGTCAATATCTTATTGGCTATATCTATCAAAAGACAAAGATTTTGTCTTCATACACAAACATCTATCTTTCTGAGTACATTACAAATTTTTATTTTTATACTCTTCCTCAAATTCTAACATACATTCTTCTTTGTAAGCACGATATCGCCTACAATTACAGATAAAATGAAATCCAGACATAAAACGTTCACGGTTTCTCTTATATAAATACTTAATTGGTATAACTATTACAACCAAAGGTATAACCATCCAACGATCGAAAGGTATTTTAAGTAGCTTTTCAAAAACATTTAAAATATCACCATATAAAACAAAAGTTAATATTCCTATATCCACTATTAGCCATATAATAAAATATATTGCATCTTTAATATTTTCCTTTTTCTTTTTACGCCATTCTTTATTTCCATAATCTTTAGCCTCATCTGCTATTCGATTCGCTTCTTCTTTAGCGCGATACTTTTCCAATTCTTGTTCTTTGTCTTTAATAATCTTATTTTTATCTTCTATTTCTTTTGCATTCTCTTCTAATCTTTGCTTTCTAAGCGAATTTTCCCTACAAACCCTTTCAACGAAATCGTCATTCAAAAAAGTCAATGTTTCAGTAACATTATCTTTAGAAATTTCATCTGGAGTCTGTGGTTTACCACGCATTTCTTGTATCAACAAAGAAACTTCTTCTTCTGTTAGTTCTTTATTCTCATATTTTTTATTTATTTCATTATATTTCTTCACAAGGCTATTTCCGACATAACTAGACAAAACTATCTTAGCTTTCGTTATAGCTTCAAAAGACTTAGGAAGTGAATGAGTTTGAGGATTAAAGCCTTTATTTAACTTATACCAAAATTGAGTAATAAAAAAATCAATATTTTTAGCGAAAGGGAAATCCCCTTCTTGCATTTTTATAACAGAATTATGTGCTAGAAATCCAGCTAAGGAACTATCTGTCATATAAATATATCTAATCTGCTCAAAAGACACATTATTTTTACCTCTACGTTTTGTATTTACGATTGTAAATAACTTTAAAAGGTTTAGAATTTCTTCCTCATTTATATTCTTCGAAAATTGCTCTGCTTGTTCAAAACCTTCAACACATTCTATATTATACTCAGGTGCTATATGTTCAGGCATTTCTGATATAGGGGCATAGGTGATACCCTTTTTTCGAAGTTCATCAAAAAAACGTACTTTTTTGGTTTTAATATCAGCAGGAGTAGAGCACCCACTAAGGATAGTTTTCATAGCTGTCTGCTGGTTTACTAGAGAACCACTCCTCAGAATATTTTCAGCAGCTTCAAAATATTTATTGATTTCTTGTTCTGTCTGCTCCAAAAAAAATAATTCTACCTTTTTACTTTTTTCTTTGGATATACGATTAATGTCATTAACTAGAAAAAGAAAATCATTAAATATGTTTTGATATAACATACCATTATAACCTACAGCATTAAAAAGATGCTCTGTTGCTAAGTAAATAGTCAAATCAGACTTCCAACTCCCTAGGTCTGTCATATTAGATGTTGTAGTAAGTCCTTGATACAAGACCACACCTTCTTTTATTGATATAATTATATCCTGTGTACTTTCATCTTTTTCATTAGCGATAAAGAAAGCACTAATAACATCCATATAAGGTTCAGAAGCCCCATTCGATTCTAATAAAAAATGAAGAAAACTTCTAAGAACTTTTGATTTATCTTGTATCTTGCTATTAGTCTTTTTTTCTATAAACAAACATAATTTCTCAAATAGTTCTTCTTGTTTATTTGTGATATCCTCTATCTGAACTTGTACTTGGAAAGAAGAGTTATTCTCACTTTCTGGAAGAAAATAAAACTCACGATTATTTATGGTAGCTTTCTTACTTTTAACTAACCTTCTTACAGTTGTTCTAATGACAGACTCAGGAATATCAAAACCATAGTGGGATTTTAAAAATCCCTTTAATTCTATAGAATTACATTGATAGCATTTTTCTAATCTTACTACATTTAATATAAAGTCTGCAATAATTTCAGGCAAACCTTTATACATATTACTATTATATAATTCACTGAATAAAGCTAATGAAGCAAGTAAATTTTTGTTCTGCATAAAATTAAATCTTAGGTTGTAAACTATATAAAGTAGGGATGCGCCAAAGAGAAATAGGCACATCCCATTATTTTTACTTCACTTCCTCAAAGTCTGCATCCTGGATAGTATCATCCTGCTTTGGCTGCTCCTGCTGACTAGCGTCTGCGCCCGGCTGAGGACCGCCCTGTGCACCTGCTTGGCTGTACATCTGCTGTGATGCTGCCTGCATAACCGTGTTGAGGTTGTTGATAGCTGTGTCGATGGCTGCAACGTCAGCTGACTTGTGAGCATCCTTGAGCTGCTGGAGAGCAGACTCGATGCCTGACTTCTGATCGGCTGGAATCTTGTCACCGTTGTCTTTCAAGAAGTTCTCGGTGGTGAAGATCATTGAGTCAGCCTGATTCAGCTTGTCAATCTTCTCACGCTCCTTCTTGTCGTTCTCGGCGTTCTGCTCAGCCTCAGCCTTCATACGGTTAATTTCCTCCTCACTCAAACCGCTTGAAGCCTCGATGCGGATGCTCTGCTCCTTACCTGTAGCCTTATCCTTAGCTGATACATTGAGGATACCGTTAGCATCGATGTCGAATGTTACCTCAATCTGTGGAACACCACGACGAGCTGGAGCAATACCTGTTAGGTTGAACTGACCGATAGACTTGTTCTGTGCTGCCATTGGACGCTCACCCTGCAGAACGTGGATAGTAACCTCTGTCTGGTTATCAGCTGCGGTAGAGAACACC
>QWCI01001152.1_pt1 | contig 11289 bp, 6 predicted proteins | sample 1972541 | NCBI WGS metagenome assembly QWCI01 (sample SAMN09866712, study PRJNA288562) | Human oral metagenome isolate term3_saliva, whole genome shotgun sequencing... | isolation source: mouth | host: Homo sapiens | place: USA: California | reverse complement strand
AAGCTAAAAGCAAATATCTACACCGATTGTAGGCAATGAAGAAATGGAAAATTGATGATTCCGAGGAACTCTACGGAATAAAAGGTTGGGGTGTCAGTTACTTTGGTATAAACGAGCAAGGTCACGTCTACGTATCTCCGCGTAAGGATAGCGTAAAGGTTGACTTGCAGGACGTCGTTGAAGAACTTGCTAAGCAGGATATCACGGCGCCGATGCTCTTAATTTGGGCCTCGAAGCCGGCTCTAAGCCTGAACTTCACGCCGTGATTGCCACGAATATGGATAGCGACAGCCCGATTATTTGCAACGGCCACAAGGATCAAAACTTCATTGAGCTGGCTTTGTTGGCGCAAAAGATGGGCAAGCGCGTCTTTCTTGTTATTGAAAAGTTGCCGGAGCTGGCTATCATTGCTCGCACAGCCGAGAGGCTTGGCGTTCGTCCTAATTTAGGCATTCGCATCAAACTTGCTTCCAGCGGCGCAGGCAAGTGGGAGGAAAGCGGTGGCGATGCTTCAAAGTTTGGCCTCAACTCCAGTGAGCTTTTGAAGGCTTTGCAGATGCTTGACGAGATGAATATGCGCGACTGCCTAAAACTTATCCATTTCCACATCGGCAGCCAGATTACTAAAATTCGCAGAATCTCCACCGCTTTGCGCGAGGCGGCACAATTTTACGTACAGTTGCGTTCGCTGGGCTTTGATATACAATTTGTCGATTGCGGCGGCGGTTTAGGTGTGGACTATGACGGCACGCGCTCATCCAACTCTGAGAGCAGCGTCAATTATTCTATACAAGAATATGTCAACGACTGCGTCTACACTTTCGTCGATGCGGCCAACAAGAATAACATCCCCCATCCGAACCTCATAACCGAAGGCGGCCGATCACTTACTGCGCACCATTCCGTTTTGATTCTCGACGTTTTAGAAAGCGTGCGCCCCGCCCGGATGTCTGAAGATTTTGAACCATCGCCCGACGATCATCAACTCGTCAAAGATTTGAGTGAGATTTGGGACAAAACATCGCCGCGCTCCATGCTTGAAGACTGGCACGACGCCGAAGACATCCGCGAAGAAGCCCTCGATTTATTCCGTATGGGTATGCTTGATCTCAAGACGCGTGCACAGATCGAAGCCCTCTATTGGAGCGTTACCCACGAAGTCAGTGCAATGGTTCACCACCAAAAGCACGTGCCCGACGAGCTACGCGACATCGACAAGCGCATGGCAGATAAATATTTCTGCAACTTCTCTCTCTTTCAGTCGCTCCCCGATTCCTGGGCCATTGATCAGATTTTCCCCATTATGCCTATTGCCCATCTCGACGAGCGGCCTACGCAATCGGCCACGATTCAAGATATCACCTGCGATAGCGACGGAAAAATTATCGGCTATGTTAACAACGGACATCAGACGAGCTATATTCCGCTCCACGATGTGCGGCAAGGTGAGCATTATTATATAGGTGTCTTCCTCGTTGGTGCATATCAGGAAATCTTGGGCAATATGCACAACCTCTTTGGCGATACTAACGCCATCCATATCTCGGTAAATGCCGAAGGATATACAATTGACAAGACCATTGACGGTGAAACCGTGGCCGACGTCTTGGAGTACGTCCAATACGACCCCAAGAGCCTAGTGCGGCGTCTCGAATCCTGGGTCCACAAGGCTGTGGGCGAAGGACGCATTACCAACGAAGAGGGCAAAGAGTTTATCAGTAATTACCGCGCAGGCCTTTACGGCTACACCTATTTAGAGTAAACTGCCCGATGGGAGTACAGATAGAGTCCGGATGGAAAGCCTGCTTAGCTGACGAGTTTGCTAGCCCATATTTTGCGCAGTTGACCGATTTCGTGCGAGCCGAGTATCAATCCGGTCCTTGCTATCCGCCGGGGTCGCAGATCTTTAATGCGTTTGATTTATGCCCTTTTGAACGCGTTCGCGTCGTACTTCTGGGTCAAGATCCCTACCACGAGCCCGGCCAAGCTGAAGGCCTCTGTTTTAGCGTGCGCGATGGCGTCCCCTTTCCCCCTTCCTTGCGTAATATCTTCAAGGAAATACAAGCCGATGTTGGCCATGCCATTCCCGAGAGTGGGAGCTTGCGCCGCTGGGCTGCCCAAGGCGTTCTTTTGCTCAACGCTACATTGACCGTGCGTGCCCACGCCGCCGGCAGTCATCAAGGTCATGGATGGGAAACCTTTACTGACGCCGTCATACGTCGGCTTAGCGCTAGTCGAGAGCACCTTGTTTTTCTCTTATGGGGTAGTTATGCGGGGCAAAAAGCCGCCCTCATCGATGCTTCGCGCCACCTTATTTTGCGCTCGGCTCACCCATCGCCACTTTCCGCCTACCGCGGCTTCTTTGGCAACCATCATTTTACTCTTTGCAATGATTATCTGCGCGCTCACGGCTTGGAGCCTATCAATTGGTAAAGAGATGCTGCTTTTCCACACGACATATTAGTATAAGATGCACACTTCTCGTCGAGAAATACCTATTTTGCAAGTAGGCAAAGTCTTATTGTCTACTGAAATCGTCACGGAATATTTCTGTTGCGATCTTTCTGCCTGCCACGGCCAATGCTGCGTAGACGGTGAGAGTGGGGCGCCGCTTACGCTCGATGAGGCAGCACAATTGGAGCGCGTTTTGCCGATTGTTGAGGACGACTTATCGGCTGAGGCGCGCAAAGTCATAGCCCAACAAGGTGTAGCTTATGTTGACATCGAGGGCGATTTGGTGACGAGCATCGTAAATGGGCAAGATTGCGTCTTCACTTACTACGAATCCGGTTGCTGCCTCTGCGCTGCCGAGCGTGCTTATCGCGAACAGCATACGGATTGGTGCAAGCCTATCTCTTGTGCCTTGTACCCCATTCGTGAAAAGCGATTGAGCAATGGCTGTATAGGACTCAATTATCACCGTTGGAGCGTTTGCGATCCTGCTCGCCGCAAAGGCCAAGAACTGCGTCTGCCCATCTATCGCTTTCTGAAAGCTCCTCTGACTCGCCGTTTTAGTGAAGCGTGGTATAAAGAGTTGGAGGCTGCTGTCGACGCACTCCAAGCGATGAAGCAATAAAGTCGCACCTAAGGATCAGTAGGAGTCTGATCCCATCATTTTATTTTTGTTTTCACGAATGCAAATCTATGTGCATAAGGTTTGTTGGTGAAAAATAGTTTTTGTTCCTACAACTTCCCGAAGATTTTTCTTTGTAGAGCTTGCGCTAAAAAAAAGATAAGATTCCTTGTAAGTTTCCAAAAAGTCTGTACATTTGCGGCGGACCAACTCCAAAAATTAAACATTAAAAAGTTACTTAAACCCATTAAAACATGAGTAAACGGCTAGTCATTCTGATGGCATTACTTGCCACGACTGCGTTTGCGTTACCCGCATCCGCACAAATGAATCAGCCTGGCGGCACGCCGCCCAGACCGACAAGAACACTGCCCGGGCAGAAAGCGTCTGCGCAGAAGGTTAACCCTTTAAAGGCTTTTCCTGCACTAAAGATGAAGACGCTTCCAAGAGGTGTTAAGTCTCCATTCAGTCAGCCTACGATTCCAATTCGTCCGCAGCTCCCGATAAACCTGCTGAAGGTCAATCCGGATTTAACGATGTGGGGAAATCTCCTTACCAACGACTTACTAGGTATCTATTCTTTCCACCCTACAGCCAATGTCAACTTTGATGCGTTAGCAGACTATTATAAGGGTTATTTCAATGCTGGTAGCGGTATTGTTGGCGATGATCTTCACGGATTGTTTCTCGATACAAGTTACTCAAGCTACGGTATTGTTAAGCTTATTCACTATTCCTTCAACACGAAGACTTGGGAGTTGGTAGGTCAGCCTGAAGAAGTTAGTGACTTGAGCTTGACGGCAACAGAAACGGCTACCGATCCCGCAACAGGAGAAATTTTTGGGCAGTTTTTTACGCCTGATCTGAGTGCTTATGAATGGGGTGTTATCGACTATGCTACGCTTAAGCGAACCACAATAGCCCCTGCACTTCACAAGTATGTAGCACTGGGTGTTGCTAACGATGGCTTCGCTTATGGTGTAACCAGCGAAGGCGACTTTTATCAGATTGACCGCACGACAGGAGCAGAAACCCTAAAAGGCTCAACGGGCGTGCAAGTTTCTGATCGAAACGGACAATATTATACGCAAAGCGGTGAGTTTGATCCAAGAACGAATGAGTTCTATTGGGCATCTACCGATAAAGATGGAAAGTTTCAGCTTTATACGATTGATCTATCAAACGGACACGTAACCCCCATTGGCTCATATACGGAAACGGCATCAATCATGGCGCTTACCATTCCAACAACGCCGATTGCGAATGGTGCTCCGGCAGCAGCGACCAACCTTTCTTCTAATTTTGTGAATGCGGCGACCAATGGCACATTCACCTTTACTGCGCCGAATAAGAAGTTTGATGGTAGCAATCTGTCAGGAACCCTTAGTTATACTGTTTTTGCCAATGGCATAGAGGTAGCTACTGGCAACGCAGAGGCAGGCAATAAGACTACGATCAATGCCAACGTAGCAGAGGGCGTTGTCAATTTCATTGTAGTGTTTAGCAATGATGCCGGTAAGGGGCCAAGGGCCAAACTAACTACATATGCCGGCTATGATACGCCAAACATTGTAAGCAACTTGAAGCTCACGGTCGACGAATCCGGCAATGCCGTCGTGACGTGGGACGCGCCCACAGCTGGTACGCATCAAGGTTACCTCGGAAATATTACCTATGATGTTTATCGTAATGTAGATTCGGCAACAGAAAATGTGGCTTCTGATATATCTACTACTACGTTCAGCGAGGTTATTCCTATGGGAAAATTGTCTTGCTACACCTATTCTGTGCGTGCTAATAATACGACACGAAGTAGTGCGTTGGCTACAACCGATGGCCAAGTGTTTGGTGAGGCCTTAGACGTGCCTTTCTTCGATGATTTGCTGACAGAGGCCGACTCAAAACTCTACACTATTCTTGATAAGAACCACGATGGTAGCTCTTGGGAATGGAGCAATGCCAAAGGTGGGTTATTCCAATACAAATTCAACAAAGATAACGCAGGAGACGATTGGCTTATATCACCACCTATCCGAATGAAGCAGGGTCGGACTTACAACGTCTCCTTCAAGGCCGCTGCAGGTTTAAAAGACTTTGCAGAGCGTATGGAGGTGAAGTGGGGTGCAGACAAAACGGCAGAAGCTATGACGGGCGTGATACTTCAGGCCACGGAGATTGCAGGTGTCAACAACAAGACGTTCACCGGGAAGATAACACCCACGGCTGATGGTAACTATTATTTGGGTTTCCACGCGATCTCAGAACCTGACAGATATGCTATTTTAATAGACTCTATTTCGGTTGAGGGGGCTGCTGACGCAAAGGCTCCTGCAGCAGTGGACAATCTTATAGCTACTGCAGATCAAACAGGGGCTCTTAAAGTAACACTGAAGTTTAATGCACCAACCACTACTGTAGACGGCACCGTACTCAGTAGTATTACCAAGATAGACGTAAAGAGTGGTGATCGCCTTGTGAAGAGTATTGTCAATCCCACTCCGGGATCAGAACAACTGCTTGTAGATAATGCCGCAGTAAACGGAGAGAATTTCTATACGATTATTGCTTATAATGCTTACGACTATGGTAAGAAAGCCACGGCTAAGGTTTATGTTGGGCAAGATACACCGGTAATGGGCAAGGTTAAGGCCTTCGACCAAACTACAGCTGTAAAACTCAAATGGGAAGTTCCCGCCGGTGCACACAATGGTATTATTTTGCCATCAGAAATTTCTTACAAGATTCATAACATCGGCGATGATGGTAAGCTTGGCGAAGAGATCGGTAAGGTCAAGGGCATTACCGAATACGTCGTTACCGGCCTGAATAATAATGAAGGTGAACAGAAGTATCAGCGATGGGCAATCAATGCCGAGAATGTGGCCGGCCCAAGCAATTGGGTGGCTGGTTCGCTTGTCGTGGGTGCTCCCTACACATTGCCTTTCCACAATAGTTTCAAGGGTGGAACTATAGAAAATCAGTTTATAGGTCTTGAGTCATCGGGAAAGAATACGATGTGGGCCGTTACTAACGATGTCTCTTCTGATAACGATAATGGTTCTATTATTTTCCGTCCATCTGAGACAGGCGTTTCTACGATTCTTACTGGTAAAATTGCACTTCAAGGTTCGATGAACCCCAAACTTGTGTTTGATTATCGCGGCGATGGCTCTCCAAAAGCAAAAGTTGAATTGCGCTTTGGAAAGAAGGACGGATCAATGACAGAGCCAGTCTGGACAAACACTGAGGCATCCACAAATGGAAAGTGGAAAACGTATCGTGTAGATATTCCTACAGAATTAATAGGTGAAGACTACGTGAGTCTGCGCATAATTGGTATTGCTGATGATATTGCTGATGATGCTGTACATCTTGACAATATTAATATTGCAGACCCTTTCCAGAAAGATGCCGCGATCGCATTAGTTACACCTGAAAGCGTCAAGAAAGGGCAGACCATAAAATTGAATGTAAAGGTAACCAATTTGGGACTTGACAATATTGAGAATGCCAAAGTCGCAGTTAGCGTTGATGGTAAGGTTGTCAAGGAAGAAGCGATTGAAAAGAGCCTGTCACTCTTACAGTATGCTGAGCTTCCGATCACATGTACGACTACAAGTCTTAACAAGGCAGCTAAGCTTAAGGTAAAAGTTACTTTAATAGTAGACAATGACCTTGATCCTGAAAACAATGAGGCTGAAGCTGTTGTTAAACTGGAAACGCCCAATGTTCTTGCACCGCAGAACCTCAAGTCTACAGGCTCTACAAGTTCGATGGTAAAACTGACGTGGGATTCTCCTGCTTCAACCACGACAGAGACGACGGATAGATTTGAAGATTATGACCCTTGGTCTACTCAATTTGGAGCTTGGGCAACAGTTGACAATGATCACGGATATGCCGGCGAACTCGTGTCAGGCATTCAGTACCCGCATCAAGGTGAGCAGTTTGCATTTATCAACTGGCAGCCTGCCGATATCTTTAATGATCCCCAAGAGGTCGCACCACATTCCGGAGAAAAGGCAGCTGTTGCTGTATATCAGATAGATGATATGGGTAACGATTATTTAGATGCAGACAACTGGCTTATTAGTCCTCAACTTTCCGGTAAAGCACAAACCATTCGCTTCTGGGTGAATAACCTCAAGCCGCAGGACAATAGCTATGGTACGGAAAGCTTCGATGTCCTTGCCTCTACGACCAATAGCGAGACTTCTAGCTTTGTGAAGATCGGTGATACTCACGTACAGGGTTCGGGTACGTGGACAGAGATTAGCGTAGAAGTGCCCGAAGGCACGAAATTCTTTGCGATCCATCATATTACGAGTAAAGACAATGTGTTTGCCTTTATGGTAGATGATGCTGTCTTTGAAGCAGGTGATGGCCCGATCTCATATAATGTCTATCGCGATGGTGAGTTGGTTAGTAATACCTATAAGACCAACTGCGATGACCAACCGACAACAAACGGCAATCACAAATATAGCGTAACGGCCGTTTATGCTGATGGCGCTGAATCAGAGCCGGTAGAAGTAGAAGTTGCAACAGCCGTTCAGCAGATTAACGCTAATGGCGAGATTGTCTATGATGTATATGCCGTCGATGGCAAGTTGATTATCAAGGGTGCTAAGAACCTCAACTTCTTAAGCAAAGGCGTCTACATTGTCAATGGCAAGAAGGTTGTGGTTAAGTAACAAAGTCTCTGTTCGTCAATCTGGCGAAAGTTAGTTTATGGAGCCGCAACCCTTGTTGAGGATTGCGGCTCTATCTCTTAAGGGATAAGGAGCTTGAAGGAGAGGCTTGATGTTTTTTTGTTCGTATGCATCGCTTCATCTAAGCGCCTCTCTATCGGTGAGCAGAAATATAAACTCACGCAAATGCAATGTTAAAAGTAAAATACACTATAACTCTTCAATATTATGAACTTTAGCAAACGAATATCCATAAGTCTGTTATTTGCGCTAAGCATCGCTTTGTTTGCATCAGCAGCACCGAGGACAAAGGCCGCTATTAAGGCAGCTGCCGCGCGCGTGTTCAGTACATCATCCCTACTGAAGCATGCACCCACACAGCGAGGCAGCCTTAAAATGCTACAATCCAATAATGCCTATACGATTATGGGCTATGATGGTGGGGGATTTGTTATTGTCAGCAATGATGACCTTCTTCCTGCCGTCATTGCCTACTCCAATACTCCCTTCGATAACCATTCGAAGAACGATAATTTTAAATGGTATCTTTCTGTAGCAGAGGCGTCTATTAATGCACTTGTAAAGGCTGGAAAACCTAAAAAAATGATCGCACCTGATCAGAGCAAATATGCAGCACAGATACCTGCATTCGTTACCTCACATTGGGGACAGGAGAAACCTTTTAACGATTTATGTCCGGAGGGAACAGCTTCCGGTACCGGTGGCTGGCAAGGTTATGGCGGTACAGGTAAATGTGTCACCGGTTGCGTTGCTACGGCAATGGCTCAGATTATGTATTATAATGGGTATCCGAAGCGAGGTATAGGGAAACATTCTGTGACTGTAAAGCAGGCGGATGGTTCCAAGAAGAAGGTAACGGTTAACTATGAAGAAAGCGAATACGACTGGGCTAATATGATTGATAATTATGATGGGCAGTATACAGCTGAGCAAGGCAATGCTGTAGCACGACTAATGCTCGATTGTGGTGTAGCTGCTGATATGTCATATGCAACCGATGCTTCAGGATCCTATACCTATAATGCTTGCGAAGGTCTCAAGCGAAACTTTGGTTATCCGGAAACGACCCAAATGCTTGAACGAAAATATTACAGCGAGGAGGCTTGGATGGATATTATTTATAATGAACTGAATGCGCGCCGTGCCATCTTTTATTCCGGTCAAGATTTGGGACACGGCGGCCATGCCTTTGTGCTTTCCGGATATGATACAGACGGAAAGGTCTGGATCAATTGGGGATGGGAAGGCAACTTTGATGGCTTCTATGATATTGCTCTCCTAAATCCGCAAACTTACAAGTTTTCTGCTGATCAAGATATGATCATTGGGTTTGAAGGTACTCATGGTGAACAGCTTAAGGATACGATCACCGTCCGTGAGCCGGGTAAGCTGGCTACGCTAATTCGTGATTCTACCTATCATAGAATCACGAAGTTGAAAGTAAAGGGTAAGATAAATTCTACCGATTTGCAGGTCATTCGCAGGATTGCCGGTAGAGGTCAAGATGGAAAGAGTCAGCGTAGTATGTTGCAAGAGCTTGATCTTACAGAAGCTGAGATTGTTGAAGGTGGCGAGCCTTATCTTATTGATGGTGTGCGACGATTGACCACGACAAAGCATGAAGTGCCAGAACGAGCCTTCTATGGCTGCTCCGGCTTGCACAAATTGTATTTGCCGGAGACAACGACAGCTATCGCTGATGGGGCTCTAGGCGGATTAGTTCGTCTTGATTCGGTTTCTATTCCTGCCGGTCAAGATAAGAACTATGTTTTTGATGGTCAGCTGTTGATGACAAAGGATTCTTCAGAGATCATTTCAGTGCTTCCCTATGCCTCTGGTGATCTTTCTGTAAAGAAGGGCATAAAGAAGATTCATCAATATGGACTTTCCGGGTGTGTCGGCTTGACAAAGGTTACGTTGCCTGCTAGTCTTGTCGAAATAGGCCATGAGGCGTTTGCCGGTTGCAATGCCATATCAATTATTCGTAGTTATGCTAAGACTGTACCCGAATTGGGGCGCAACGTATTTGATGATCTCAACAAATCTGCCATTAAGCTTCAAGTGCCAACAGGTACGAAGTCACGCTATCAAGGTAGCGAACAATGGCGCGACTTCAATGTCGTAGAGTTTGGTACAACAATAAAAGTGCGTGGCGCTATCAGAAAATATGGCGAGGATAATCCTAAGTTTGGCTGGCAGGTTAAGGGCGATTATGTCAGTGGCACACCGGAAGTTGCTTGTGAGGCTACACCGACTTCACCCGTTGGAAAATACACGATCCATATTAATCGTGGATCAATTGTGGAAGAGCAGGTCGAATTTATAGATGGCATTCTTTATGTGCAAAAAGCTACAGCAAATCTCCACGCAAAGGATTTGACCATTAAGGCTGGTGAAACGCCAACTTTTGCCTACACGATAGATGGGCTGCAGAACAATGAGACAACGCTAGAATTGACGGAAGCACCAACGTTCACCGTCAATAAGGATGATGGCTCTGTTGTTACGGTCTTTGATACTCCGGGAGTATATACCATTAATATTAGTGGAGGCCTTTCAGAAAACTATCTCTTCAACTATATGCCTGCTCATCTTACCATACAGTCGGCAACTGATGGTATTGCAGGTGTTAAGATTGACAGCGATACTTTCGATATCTACACGTCAGCGGGAAGACTTATCGTAAAGGCAGCAACCAACTTTAATGGACTTGCCAAAGGAATATACATTGTTAACGGAAAAAAAGTTGCTGTCAAATAAGAAAGCGATAATCCATTTATAGATAGGTATCCGACACGGCGTAAACGCGAACGAGTCGGATACTTATGTTGGTATGCAATACATCGTTCTCAGTTGGATTGTTGCGAGTGATAGTTTTCTTTTTTCTGCGGGCGGACAATAATTCTCTTCCTTTTCAGGATCATTTTTGCTTGAAGAAGGGTAACTATTGAGGATGATAAGGTTCCCCTTTCCCCCGGTTGGGCCTCAAACTCAGGCCCGACCAGGGAAATCTTTGCTTATTTGACACATTTGGATATAATAAGCCCGGGTGTTCGATATAGATTAAAGGCTATGCTTTGGTAATATCCCATCAGGGCGGTGAGGACTGTCGACAATGCTCGCATCGATCAGAACTCCTTCCTTGATAGAGATATGATGGGCGCTCAATTGTTTGTTGAAAGCTTTCAGTAACTTATCCATGAGTCCGGACTCTGTCAGGGCAGTCCTGAAACGGCTGATCGTACTGTGATCCGGAGAGACGGCTTCCATACTCAGCCCTAGAAATCGAGAAAACGTCACCGAGTCGTAGACACGCTCTTCCAAGGCACAGTCACTCAATCCATACCAGGTCTGCAAAAGAAGCATTTTGAAAAGCAGGATAACATCATAGGCCGGAACTCCTGCCGCATTTTGCCGCTTGGTGTACTTCTTGTTGATCAACGTGCGAATAGGACGCCAATCGATAAGCCTGTCGACTTGATTCAAAAATACATTCTGAGCTTT
>QWCI01001071.1_pt1 | contig 11294 bp, 8 predicted proteins | sample 1972541 | NCBI WGS metagenome assembly QWCI01 (sample SAMN09866712, study PRJNA288562) | Human oral metagenome isolate term3_saliva, whole genome shotgun sequencing... | isolation source: mouth | host: Homo sapiens | place: USA: California | reverse complement strand
TAAGAATATTAATGAAAAAGATTTAGATATACAAAAATATATAGAAGACGGAAGTTTAAAAATATATGATATAGAAAAAGAAGAAACATTATATAATGATCTTTCTACATACCTATATGATTTAAGAAAACACAAAGGTTTAACTCTAGAAGAAGCAGAAAAGCTTGCAAAAGATGAAGTGTATTTTGGTATACTTATGCTTAAAAAGGGACTTGCAGATGGGCTTGTATCTGGTGCAATTCATTCAACAAAAGATACATTAAGACCAACACTTCAAATAATAGGAGTAGATAAGAATAAAAGTAATATTGTATCATCATTTTTTATCATGGAAATGCCTGAAAATAGGGATAATACTAAAAATATATTAAAATATGATGAATATATATTCTCAGATGCTGGACTTGTAGAAAATCCAACAGAAGACCAATTAGTAGATATTGCAAAAGCATCAAGAAATAGTTATGAAAATATAATAGGAGAAACTAGCTATACTGCAATGTTATCATATTCTACAATGGGAAGTGCATCATCTGTTCTTGTAGAAAAGGTTCAAAATGCTACAAGAAAGTTAAAGGAAGAAAATATACCTAATGTAGATGGGGAATTACAATTAGATGCAGCAATAATGGAAGATATAGCTAAAAGTAAGGCAAAAGGAAGTACAGTTGCAGGTAAGGCAAATACATTAATATTTCCAGACCTTAATGCAGGTAATATTGGGTATAAGCTTGTACAAAGATTTGCAAATGCTAATGCATATGGTCCATTATGTCAAGGGTTAAACATACCTGTAAATGACTTATCAAGAGGTAGTACAGTAGACGATATCTATGGTGTTATATATATAACTGCAGTACAAAGTAATTAAAGAAATAACAAATAAATAATAGAAGAAACAAAAGAAAAGAGGAAAAGTATGAAAAATATATTAATAATAGTAGGAAGTTTAAGAAAAAATGGATTCAACTATAATCTTGCAAAAGAAATACAAGATAAGATAGTAAATGAAATAACTCCACAAATGGAAGAAAATGATAAATATGATGTAAGGATGCTTGAATATGCCAATCTTCCAATGTTTTCACAAGATATAGAGTTTGATGGGAATAAGGAAGTAAAAAGTTTAAGAGATAATTTTAAATGGGCTGATAAGATAATAATAGTATCTGCAGAATATAATCATAGCTATCCAGGAGTACTTAAAAATATGCTTGATTGGATATCTAGAAAGGAAATAAGGGAGTTTGGAGCACCAGAATATATACAAGGCAAGAAAGTATATCTAACAGGTGTTTCAGGAGAATCTAAAGCAAGTTATGTTATATCTGAACTTACAAAACTTTTAACATTTATGCAAATGAATGTATCTACAAGTTCTATTGGTGCAGGACTAGAACCTGAAGCATTTACTACAGGTAAATATCTAATTAATGAAGAAGACAGAGAAAAGATATTAGGTAATATTTGCCTATTTATAGCAGAGTAAAAATATAATATATTAAAGGAGAAAAAATGAGGCTATGGCATGAACAAATTATTCACATATTACCTAAGAATCAACTACTTGGTCAACATAGAGAATGTTGTGCACTTAGGGGAAATGGCTGGAATAAGAAACACAAAACAGTAGATTATGTATTTACATATTCTCCATATAACCTATTCATTTATCATTCTAAAATTATGGATGAAATGGAAAAAAGAGGATATAGAGTTTCTACAGAGTGGAGAGATAAAAACTACAGAGGACAGAAAGCAAAGAGTTATTCTAATCTTGAAGAAACAAATATATCTACTCCAATCTACAAAGAACATAATAATGAATATTTACTTGAGTGTATAGAAAACTTAGCAGGAAAAGGGATTAAATTGGATATATATGGAAATATAAAAAAATAAAAGGAGAGTAAAAATGAGTAGTTTAGAATTAATACAAGGTTCATGTGCAGACCAAAAAATGTAGGTTCTATACTTTAAAATGCTACAGCCTAGTTAGGAAATTTTATACCTCATTAAAAGTGTAGACACTAATAATATAAAAAATGGAGAAATCAATTTAGATTTCTCCACATAAGAACTAATGAGTTGGATTTGTTGCTATAATACACATTTCTATAATGGCTTCTTTACTAATAGCTCTAGCAAAGAAGCATCCATTGTGACAAAATGTTGAACCAGTAACACCAGATATTATAGGAAGCTTATCAGTTTGTCCAGCCCAATTTTTTGGAAAAGGAATTCTTTGTTCGAATTTCTTTGATAAAGAAGGTGGAACACATTGAACAGCCCACCCCTCATCCATATAAGGGAAAATTACAAAGTTTATAGGATTGTTTACATTGGTCTCATTAAGTTTAATAACAGTTTCTAACCAATCTATTGTTTGAGATGGAATTTCTAAAATTCCATTGTTTGAACAAGTATTAGAGCTCCAATTACTTATAATAACATTCTTTGCAATGGACTTGCCAATTGTCGCTTTTAATTCTTCTTCTAATATGGATATGGTAGTTAGTAGTGCTTTATTAAACTGAATATTGAAACTATCAATATTAGAATCAAACCACAAAGGCAAAAAAGAAGATATAAAACTAAAAGAATGACTAACGGTAGAAATACCATTATCTTCACAGTCTACCAGAGAAATATATAAGGAATCAAATGTTTCGAAAATATATTCAATATCACAGTGTGAATCCTTAAAGTATTGCATCAAAAACTGTTTGATAAGTTGTTTCCCAAAATATTTCCAAACTAGACCAGCACTTGCATATTTAATACCGTTTTCACGTGTTGTATTAAAACCTGGTTGATGATGGTCAAATTCTCCTCCGCCAACATCAATACAGATATCACATTGATTAAGTAATTCAACTTTTCTTGACCGTAATATTTGTACTGATGTATGAGGATGAATTAAACACAAAATAGCACAAGCAACTACTTCATCTGAATGGAATGGACCGTTATGAGTACCAATAGTTAAAATGTTACTACGCGTTTCAACTTCATTTGTTAAAGAACTTAGAATTTTAATATTCATTGAAAATCCTCCTTAAAAATAAATAATTAATTAATTGTAACACGATTTTTCACATAATTCAACCCGATTGAGGTTTTAGTACAAATAAATTATAATATGATATTGAAAAGAGGGATTTTAAATGATAAGAAGATATAATGAAAATGAAATTGAGCAATTAGCAGATATATTAAAAGATGATGGAGTTATTAGTGTTCCAACAGATACTGTTTATGGCATATGTGCAAGAATAAACTCGAAAAAAGCGCGTGATAAGTTAATGGCTGTAAAAAATCGACCAATTACTAAAGCATTTCCAATAATGTGTGCTGATGAACAACAAATACAAAGTATAGCAGTTGTAGATGAAAGGGCAGATAAATTAATTCGTGCTTTTATGCCAGGACCTATAACATTAGTTTTAAATAGAAACAGCACTTTATCAGAATATGTGACAAATGGAAAAGATACAATAGCGGTAAGAATGGCAACATCTAATGTTTTAAGGAAATTAATTAAAAAAACAGGAAGTCCTCTATTTATGACAAGTGCCAATAAAAGTGAAGAACCAGAATGTGCTAATTTAGACGAGATAGAAAAGGCATGCCCGCTTTTAGATGGAATGTTAGATGGAGATATAGTTTTTGGAGAAGCAAGTACAATATTAGATTGTAGTTTAGAAGAATTAAGAATTTTAAGGATAGGTCCAATTTCAAAAGAACAAATAATAAAAGTAATAAATATGAAGTGAAGATAAATATGCTCTATACTCCATTAAAAGTATAGAGCATATTTTTTATATTACTTATAGGTATAATTATTATGAATATTGTTGAAACAAGTGTATTAAGATGTTAGAATTAAAGTACAAAAAGGGGGTAGTTTATAAAAAATGGCAAGTAATAGAGAAAGAGAAGAATTACATAAAGCAATATGGTCTATTGCAGATGATTTAAGAGGAGCAGTAGATGGTTGGGACTTTAAACAATATATATTAGGTATAATGTTCTATAGGTATATATCTGAAAATATAACAAATTATATAAATGAGGGGGAAAGAAAAGCAGGAGATACTTCTTTTGATTATGCTAAATTAAGTGATAGTGAAGCAGAATACGAAAGAGATAACTTAGTAAAAGAAAAAGGTTTTTTTATACGTCCATCAGAACTATTTTGCAATGTTATAAAATCAGCAAAGAGTGATAATGCAACATTTACAGATATAGAGGGGAAGAATAAGAGTATAAAGGATAATTTAAATGAATATTTAGAAATGATATTTAATAACATTGAAAACTCTGCAAAGGGTGCAGAAAGTGAAGATGATTTTTCTGGACTTTTTGATGATATAGATGTTAATAGTAACAAGCTTGGGGCTACAGTTGCTAAGAGAAATGAGAAACTTGTTAAAATTTTAGATGGTATAGCAGGTATTAAGCTTGGAAATTATAAAGATAATAATATAGATGCATTTGGTGATGCTTATGAGTTTTTAATGAGTATGTATGCATCTAATGCAGGTAAATCTGGTGGGGAATATTATACTCCACAAGAAGTTAGTGAATTATTAACAAAACTTGCAATAGTTGGTAAAACATCAGTAAATAAGGTATATGACCCTGCATGTGGTTCTGGATCATTACTATTAAAATCTGCAAAAATATTGGGAAAAGATAATGTTAGAAATGGTTTTTTTGGACAAGAATTAAACTTAACAACATATAATCTTTGTAGAATTAACATGTTTTTACATGATATTGATTATGATAAATTTGATATTGCTTGTGAAGATACATTAATTACACCAATGCATTGGGATGATGAACCTTTTGAGGTTATAGTATCAAATCCACCATATTCAGTTAAATGGGCTGGAGATGATAATGCAATGCTTATAAACGATCCACGTTATTCACCAGCAGGAGTATTAGCTCCAAAATCAAAAGCAGATTTTGCGTTTATCATGCATTCCCTTGCATGGCTTGCATCAAATGGTACAGCATCAATAGTTTGTTTTCCAGGTATATTATACAGAACTGGAGCAGAGCAAAAAATAAGAAAATACTTAATTGATAACAACTTTATTGATTGTATTATACAATTACCAGAAAACTTATTCTTTGGAACAAGTATTGCAACTTGTATTATGGTACTTAAAAAGAACAAAATAGACAACAGTACCCTATTTATAGATGCATCAAAAGAAGCTGTTAAAGTTACAAATAATAACAGATTAACAAATGAAAATATAGAGAATATCCTTAAAATATTTGAAAATAGAGAAGATGTACAATATTTAGCAAGATTAGTATCAAATAAGGAAATAGAGGAAAATAATTACAATTTATCTGTATCTACTTATGTTGAAAAAGAAGATACAAGAGAAGTAATAGATATAAAAGAATTAAATAAACAGCTAGATGAAATAGTAAAAAGAGAAAATATACTTCGTGATGAAATAAGCAAGATTATTGCAGAAATAGAGGCAGATCATGAGTAAGTTAGAAGAGTTAATACAAGAACTATGCCCTGATGGGGTAGAGTATAAGAAATTGGGTGAAATTGGTAAATTTTATGGAGGTATTATAGGAAAATCTAAAGAAGATTTTAAGGATGGAAATTCTAAATTTATAACATATAAAAATATATATAATAATTTATCATTGAATTTAGATGTTGATGATACAGTTAAAATTAATGAAAATGAGAATCAAAGAACATTAGAATACGGAGATATAATTTTTACAGGTTCTTCTGAAACGCCAGATGAATGCGGAATATCTTCTGTTTTAACACAGAAAACTGATGAAAAATTATATTTGAATAGTTTTTGCTTCTTTCTAAGATTAAATGAGAAAGATATTTTAAATCCAGATTTTGCTAAACATTTATTTAGATCATCCAATTTAAGATATCAAATTGGGAAAACTGCGAGTGGAGTTACAAGGTTTAATGTTTCAAAAAAAGCAATGGAAAGAGTTTGTATTCCTGTACCTCCGTTGGAGGTGCAATGTGAAATTGTCCGTATTTTGGACAAGTTCACAGAGTTTACAGCTAGAAGAAAACAATATGAATATTATAGAAATTTGTTAGTTTCTTTTAATAATTTTATACAAAAAAGAAAATTTGGAAATATTGCTAGTATTCAGAGAGGTGCTTCACCTAGACCAATTAGTCAATTTATAACAAATGATATGGAGGGAGTAAATTGGATAAAAATTGGTGATGTTGATAAGGAATCAAAATATATAACAAAGTCAAAAGAAAAAATAACAATAGATGGTTCTAAAAAATCAAGAAAGGTAAAAAAAGGAGATTTTATTCTTTCTAATTCTATGAGTTTTGGAAGGCCCTATATTCTAGCAATAGATGGATGTATACATGATGGTTGGTTATCTATTAGTGATTTTGAAGATGTATTTATTTCAGATTTTTTATATTATTTGTTAAATAGTAATGATATACAAAATGAATTTAGAAAAAAAGCATCCTTTGGTGGTGCAGTTCAAAATTTGAATGCCGATATTGTAAGAGGTATTGAATTACATATACCATCAAAAGATGAGCAGCAAAAAATTATAAACATATTAGATAGATTTGATAAATTATGTAATGATATAACATCTGGACTACCTGCAGAGATAGAATTGAACAATAAAAGATATGAATATTATAGAGATAAATTGTTGACATTTAAGGAGAAAAAATAATGGGTAACTTACTTAACCAACAATTATGTGATAAACTAAGAGATGTAATAAATGAAACAGATATTTTTGTGAAAGATAAAAAAGAAAGTGAAAAATTTCTTTTTATATGTGCATTGATGGATAGATTTGATACTGTAGTAAAATATATAAATGAGCATCAAAAAAAGCCTGATTCTGAAGAAGAATTAATTATATTTATGGTATATTCATGTATTATTAAAGATGGAATAGATTATATAAAAAAGAGTCTTAAAATCGGGAAAAGTGAAGACAGAAAAATCTTTGAATATATATACAAAAAAGAACCAATAAATATCCCTGATAATGTTAAATTTGATGATGATAAGTTTTTTTCTTATTTTAGATCACTAATATTTGCACATCCATTATATACAAGTAGATCAATTCCAATGAGTGAAGAAAATGAAATACAGTATTCACCATATATTGTGATGGAACCTTTATATACAACAACATTTATAGATCCAATAGGTACAGCAATATATAGTAATAAAAGAGAAATTATGGAACCTCTTTTAATATCATTTGAAAGTCTTAAAGAATATATAAAAGGTAAATATGAGGAATTAAATCTTGTTATAGAAGGTTTTAGAGAAATTATAAAGGAAAAAGAAACTAAGTGGAAAGAGCATAAAGTAAATAGAAATCAAGAAGATATAGAAATATTAAAAGATTGTATTAATATTTTAGAAGAAAGATATATTGAAACATATGAAATAAATAAGCTAATAACTTATTTAACATGCAAGAACTCGTTGGAAGAAAACATAGAGAATGTAAATAAGTATAGAAATGAAATAAAAAAAATAATACCTAGTATGTGTGATGCAATAGATTCACATGATATAGAAGAATTTTTTAGTATTATATCATTTATATTGTATGTAAGACCGAATGCACATAAAACGATGCACTATCAACTAGAAAAGATATACGGATATTTAAATTATGAAAATGATAATAGAGATGATATAGAATGGGGATTAAAACTAGCAGAAGCATTTTCAAAAGAATTTGCTAAAAAATGGGTAAGTATTAAACCACAAGAAATGAATTTTGATGAAATAAAAATGCTTACACAAGTAGCATGCTATTTAGAATATATGGAACAGAAAGAGGGGAAAAATGAGTAAATACAATATAGTATTTGAAATGAATAAATCTACAGTAGTTGCTGAATATGAACCACTAAAGAAAAAATCAGATAGTTATCAAAGTGAAGCAGAACTTGAAAAAGAATTTGTAAAAATGCTTACTGAACAAGGGTATGAGTATTTAAGAGTGCATGATGCAGATGGACTTGTTAATAACCTTCGTACTCAGTTGGAATTATTAAATGATTATAGGTTTAGTGAAAATGAATGGCTTAGATTTTTTAATAATAATATAGCTAATAATAATGAAGGAATAGTAGAAAAGAGTAAAAAGATACAAGAAGACCATATTCAGGTATTAAAAAAAGATGATGGAACAAGTAGGAACATATATCTAATAGACAAAAAGAATATACATAATAATAGGCTTCAGGTTATTAATCAATATGTAGAAAATGGTGGTAATTATGATAATAGGTATGATGTTTCTGTACTTGTTAATGGACTTCCACTTGTTCACATAGAATTAAAAAGGCGTGGGGTAGCATTAAAGGAAGCTTTTAACCAAATAAACAGATATCAAAAAGATAGTTTTTGGGCAGGCTGTGGACTTTATGAATATGTACAAATATTTGTAATATCTAATGGGACAAGTACAAAATACTATTCTAATACAACAAGAGAAAGTCATATAAGAGAGCAAATATCTGGTAAGAATAAGAGTAAGAAAACAAGTAACAGTTTTGAGTTTACTTCTTATTGGGCAGATGCAAACAACAAGGTTATAGCAGATTTAGTTGATTTTACTAGAACATTCTTTTCTAAACATACAATACTAAATATATTAACAAAATATTGTGTGTTTACATCAGAAGAATTGTTACTTGTAATGCGTCCATATCAAATTGTAGCAACTGAAAGGATATTAAATAAGATTGAGGTTGCTACAAATTACAAAAAGATGGGGACTACTGAATCTGGGGGATATATTTGGCACACAACAGGTTCTGAAAAAACACTTACATCATTTAAAACAGCACAGCTTGCAAGTAAACTTGACTATATTGATAAGGTATTGTTTGTTGTAGACAGAAAAGACTTAGACTATCAAACAATGAGAGAATATGACAGATTTGAAAAAGGTGCCGCTAATGGTAACAGAAATACAAAAATATTACAAAAGCAAATAGAAGATAGTAATGCAAAAATTATTGTAACAACAATACAAAAGTTAAGTGAATTTGTTAAAAGAAATGCATCACATCCAGCATTCCAAAAACATATAGTTCTAATATTTGATGAATGCCATAGATCACAATTTGGAGATATGCACAAGTTAATAGTTAAGAACTTTAAGAATTATCACTTATTCCGGATTTACTGGAACCCCTATATTTGCTAAAAATGCTACAAAAACAAATCCAGACTTTTGTACAACAGAACAAGCATTTGGAGATAAATTACATACATATACTATTGTTGATGCTATTAATGATGGTAATGTACTTCCTTTTAGAATTGACTATGTAAATACAGTTAAAAAGAAAGAAGGAATGACAGATAAGGAAGTACAGGCTATTAACACAGAAGAGGCATTATCATCACATGAAAGAGTTAGTAAGGTAGTTGAATATATAATTGAACATTTTGACCAAAAAACTAAACGTAGTTCATTCTATGACTTAAAAGGACAAAGAGTTAATGGGTTTAACTCAATGTTTGCAGTAGCATCTATTCCAATGGCTAAAAAATACTATTTAGAATTTAAAAAGCAATTAGAAGAAAAGAATAAGGATTTAACAATTGCTACAATATATTCATTTGCTGTAAATGAAGAAGATACTGCAGATGGTATATTAGATGATGAAGGATTTGAAACAAACCTATTAGACAAAAGTTCAAGAGAGTTTTTAGATTTTGCAATAGAAGAATATAATAAGAGGTTTAAGACAAACTTTTCATCAGAAGGAAATGGATTCCAAGACTATTACAAAGACCTATCTGATAAGGTTAAAAAAAGAGAAATAGACCTACTTATAGTTGTTAATATGTTTCTTACTGGATTTGATGCAACAACATTAAATACATTATGGGTAGATAAAAACTTACAACAACATGGGCTAATACAAGCATATTCAAGAACAAACAGAATATTAAACTCTGTAAAAACTTATGGTAATATAGTATGTTTTAGAAATTTACAACAACAAACAAATGATGCAATAGCACTATTTGGAGATAAGAATGCTACAGGTATAGTGTTATTAAAATCATTTGAAGATTACTATTATGGATATGAAGATGATAATGGTAAGAAACAAATAGGTTATGAGGAAAGAATAGCAACACTTTTACAAAAATATCCTTTAGGAGAACAAATTATAGGGGAAAGTGCTAAAAAAGACTTTATAATCTCTATGGGGAATATATTAAGATTAAGAAATATATTATCATCTTTTGATAAGTTTAAAGGAAATGAAATACTTTCAGAAAGAGATTTTCAAGACTATATTGGTACATATACAGACCTATATGAAGAGTTTAAACATAGTAAAACAGATAGTGAAAGTATAAAAGAAGATCTAGTATTTGAAATGGAACTTGTAAAACAAGTAGAAGTTAATATAGATTATATTTTAATGTTAGTAGCAAAATATCACCAATCTAATTGTGAAGATAAAGAAATACTTATATCTATTGATAAAGCAATTAAATCAAGCTTAACATTACGTTCAAAGAAAGACTTAATTGACAGCTTTATATCAAGGATAAATGCTAATACAGATGTAATGAATGATTGGGTTAAATTTGTTAAAGAACAAAAGGAAAATGACTTAAAAGAGTTAATAACAGATGAAAATTTAAATGAAGAAGAAACAAGAAAATTTATGGATAATTCTTTTAGAGACGGACAAGTTAAAACAACAGGAACAGATATTGAATATAAATATTTTAAAGGAGATATTAAAATGATTTCTTATGAAGAAAATACAAACAAGTTTAATTTTAGAGTAGGTGGGATAATAGAAAGTCCTGATAAAAAGAAGATATTAATACATAGACTATCAAACTTTGACTTTTGGTTATTACCAGGAGGAAGAGTAGAAATGTTAGAAGATACTAAAAAAGCTATATTAAGAGAAATAGAAGAAGAATTAGAAATTAAAGTAACAATAGATAGATTAGTTGCTATAACAGAAAGCTTTTTTGATATAAAAAGCAGTACATATCATGAATTAGCATTTAACTACCTATTACAATTACAAGAAGATTCAGAATTATTACAAAAAGAAGGTGAATTTGCTGGTATTGAAGGAGAAAAGTATAGGTATATGTGGATAGATAAAGAAGACTTAAGTAATATAAGTTTTAAACCAGACTATATTATACCTATATTACAAAATATACCAGATAAAACTACTCATATAATAAGAGATGAAAGAA
>QWCI01005593.1_pt1 | contig 11300 bp, 8 predicted proteins | sample 1972541 | NCBI WGS metagenome assembly QWCI01 (sample SAMN09866712, study PRJNA288562) | Human oral metagenome isolate term3_saliva, whole genome shotgun sequencing... | isolation source: mouth | host: Homo sapiens | place: USA: California | reverse complement strand
GGGCTTTACTTACTTAGAAAACGCTGATTCTATTAGCCTTGCTGCTTCACGTGGCTTGTATGATGCACGCATCATGCCAAAAGATGAATTGACGATTACCGTCAACACTACTGACCCAGACGCTGCGGCTCCTTTCAATTTGCAGGTGCGTAACCAGTTGGGTAGTGGTAAGCAGGTTGCTTCAGGTGGTGGTTCTTTGCAGGGCTACTTGGTTGACAACTCAGGTTTCATCAATTTCCCTGTAATTGGTAAGATTCACGTAAGTGGCTTGACAAAGCCTGAGTGTGAAGACCTTATCAAGAGTAAGATTCAGCCTTATTTGGCTCGCACAGAGAATCCTATTGTAACAGTTCGTATGAGCAGCTACCATGTGACAGTTCTCGGTGAAGTAGGTCATCCAGGTGTTGTTCCTGTATCAACAGAGAAGATGAGTGTGTTGGAAGCAATTGCGCAAGCTGGTGATCTTGGTGTTTATGGAAAGCGTGATAACATTATGTTGATTCGTGAAGATCCAACAGGTCAGAAGCATGTCGTACGTTTGAATCTTAACGATGCAAACTTACTTAACTCACCTTACTATTATCTTCAGCAGAATGATGTCCTCTATGTTCAGCCAAACAGTGTAAAGGCTAAGAACTCAGGTATCGGTAGCTCTACTACCCTCTGGTTCTCTTTCATTGGTATTGTGACATCAGTAGCATCGTTGCTTGTAAACGTATTAAGAAAGTAACATACTGTCCTTAGAGGCTATTCTTATAGCCTTTCTATGGATAAAATATAATTGGAATGAGAATATCTTTGACATCCACGTCTTGGATAGTTCCTTGGGGGACTGTCAATAAGTGAGGGTGTGAGAGATATTCTCTTTTTCAAATAAGGTAAAGGGTTGTTGTGGACTTTTAGGAGTCGTTAAGGATAAATATGAAGCTTACTTCTCTTATTTAACAACTTCGGTCACCTTGACTGCAGAGTCAGAAGTAGATACGAAAGTATTGGTATTAAGTCACTCTACAAATGGGGTAGCCTATGAGAGAGATAGACTTTCTGAGCCAGGTAATGAATATATGTTCCGTGAACGTGCAGAGGGTAAGAATGCTGTCGCTGAGATTTTTGCTAATGTTCATAAGCATTATAAGAACCTCTCGCAGGAGCAGTTGTCTGATGTTTCTTTTGCTAAAACAAATCTTCCATTTGCGGGAGACCTTTATATGGGCCACCTTCGGTACTCAACTACCGGCAAGAGTGGCCTTTCTTATGTTCATCCTTTCTTACGTCGTAATAACTGGAAAGCGAAGAACCTCTGTATGTGTGGCAACTTCAATATGACCAATATTGAAGATGTCTTTGAGATTCTAACCGAGCAGGGACAGTGCCCACGTATCTATAGTGATACAAATATTCTTTTGGAATTGATGGGACACAGACTTGATCGTGAGGTTGAACGTAACTTCGTGGATGCACAGAAGTTAGGTTTAGAAAAACGTGCTATCACACATTATATTGAAGAGAATGTGCAGATGAGCAATGTTCTCAAGACAACAATGCAGCACTTTGATGGTGGATATGTTATCTGTGGACTGACAGGTTCGGGCGAGATGTTCTCTATCCGTGACCCATGGTCAATTCGTCCAGCTTTCTATTATAAGAATGACGAGATTGTAGTCTTGGCAAGTGAGCGTCCAGTTTTACAGACAACATTCGACCTTGAGTGTGATGATATTCAGGAGTTGAAACCTGGTCAGGCACTGATTGTTAATAAACGTGGTGAATGTTCACTGCAACAGATTCTTGAACCAAAGCAGAATGCTGCTTGTTCTTTCGAGCGTATTTACTTCTCACGTGGTTCAGATCGTGATATCTATAAGGAGCGTGAGACTTTGGGACGTCAGTTGACTGAGCCTGTATTGAAGGCTGTTGACTATGATACAGAACATACAGTTCTCTCGTATATTCCTAATACAGCAGAGGTTGCATTCTATGGTCTTGTACATGGCTTTAAGGAGCAAATTGACAAGAAGAAGGTTGAACAAATTGCTGCTTTAGGTTCTAATGCTTCTTCAGAGGAGGTATATCGCATTATTCATCAGGATGTACGCTCTGAGAAAGTAGCGTGGAAAGATATTAAGTTGCGCACTTTTATTACTGAAGGTAACTCGCGTAACGACCTTGCTTCTCATGTTTATGACGTTACATACGAGTGTATTAAACCTTATGAGGATAACCTCGTTATAAAGCCTAAGGGAGAGACCATTTCAAATGCTGTACGTGCAGTTTATAAGCCTTTTACGGTAGATGAGATTAATAAGAAGATAGTTGAAATGCTGCGCCCTGAGGGTATGACAACACCTGTTGAACTTGTATTCCAAAGTGTTGAAGGATTGCACAATGCAATACCTAATCACCCAGGTGATTGGTATTTTACCGGAAACTATCCAACTCCAGGTGGTATGCGACTGGTCAATGAGGCTTTCGTGAGCTACTATGAGCGTGAACATTTGAACACAGTAAAAGCGTAATAATCGCTTGTCTGTATATTATCATCATGATAAAAAAGAATTATTTACATGAAAAGAATTCTTTCTTTTCATGATAAAAAATATTTCTTTTCATGAAAAGAAATTTCAATCCAACAATACTATAAGCAATGAGGAACGTAACTTTAGTCCTAAGTGACGGAACAAAATTCCATGGAAAGTCGTTTGGATACGATGTCCCAGTGGCTGGTGAAGTAGTCTTCAATACAGCTATGATGGGCTATCCAGAGAGCTTGACTGACCCTTCGTATGCGGGTCAGCTACTAACAATGACCTTCCCGTTGGTAGGTAACTATGGTGTACCACCTTTTACTATTGAGGAAAGTGGTATTCCAACCTTCATGGAGAGTGATAAAATTTATGCCTCAGCCTTGATAGTGTCTGACTATACAGAGGAGCATTCACACTGGAATGCTGTGGAGAGTCTGGCTGATTGGCTGAAGCGTGAACACGTACCGGGTATTACTGGTATTGATACACGAGAACTTACAAAGGTGCTGCGTGAGCACGGAGTGATGATGGGTAAGATTCTCTTTGATGATGAACCTGATAATATTCCTGAGGCTGATTACGAAGGAGTTAACTTTGTTGATCGTGTTTCAACAAAGGAAATTATCCGTTACAATGAGGGTGCAGGAAAGAAGGTTGTCCTTGTTGACTGCGGTGTGAAAGCTAATATTATCCGTTCACTCATCACCAGAGGTGTTGAGGTCATCCGTGTACCTTGGAACTATGATTATACAGGTATGGACTATGATGGTCTCTTCCTTGGTAATGGTCCTGGTGACCCTGATATGTGCAATGATGCAGTTGAGATTATTCGTAAGCAGATGAGCATGAGCAAGAAGCCTATCTGTGGTATCTGTATGGGTAACCAGTTGCTTTCAAAGGCTGCAGGTGCAAAGATTTATAAGTTGAAATATGGTCATCGTGGACATAACCAGCCTGTTCGTATGGTGGGTACAAACAATTGCTATATCACCTCACAGAACCACGGTTATGCCGTTGATGCATCTACGTTAGACAAGGATTGGAACGAACTCTTTGTCAATATGAATGAGTTGATACTTACTTTATGTTTGATAAATTCGTAGAAACATTGAAATAATGAAAGACGAGTCAATAAAGAAAGTCCTGATACTTGGTTCAGGCGCATTGAAGATTGGTGAGGCAGGTGAGTTTGATTACTCAGGTTCACAAGCGTTGAAAGCATTACGCGAGGAAGGTGTTTCTACGGTTTTGATTAACCCAAATATTGCTACTGTACAGACATCTGAGGGTGTAGCAGACCAGATTTACTATCTTCCTGTTCAACCTTACTTCGTTGAGCGCGTTATTGAAAAGGAGCGTCCTGATGGTATCTTACTGTCTTTCGGTGGACAAACCGCATTGAATTGTGGTGTTGAGTTGGATAAGACTGGCGTTCTTCAGAAGTATAATGTAAAGGTTTTAGGTACTCCTGTTAAGGCTATCATGGATACTGAGGACCGTGAACTCTTCGTAGAACGACTCGATGAGATTGATGTAAAGACTATCAAGAGTGAAGCTTGTGAGGATATCGAGCAGGCACGTGTGGCTGCAAAGAACCTCGGTTATCCTGTTATTGTTCGTGCTGCATACGCATTGGGCGGTCTTGGTAGTGGTTTTGCTGATAATGAGGATGAGTTGAATACACTCTGTGAGAAGGCTTTCTCCTTCTCTCCTCAGGTGTTGGTTGAGAAGAGTTTGAAGGGTTGGAAAGAGATTGAATACGAGGTTGTTCGTGACCGTTATGACAACTGTATCACAGTTTGTAACATGGAGAACTTTGACCCGCTTGGTATTCATACAGGTGAGTCTATTGTTATTGCACCATCTCAGACCCTTTCTAACAGCGAGTATCATAAGCTCCGTGCACTGTCTATTAAGATTGTACGCCACATTGGTATTGTTGGAGAATGTAATGTTCAGTATGCTTTCGACCCAGAGAGTGAGGACTATCGAGTTATTGAGGTAAATGCCCGTCTTTCACGTTCTTCTGCTCTTGCCAGCAAGGCAACTGGTTATCCTCTTGCTTTTGTTGCTGCTAAGTTGGGTATGGGCTACGGACTCTTTGAGTTAAAGAACTCTGTAACAAAGACCACCTCAGCTTTCTTTGAGCCTGCACTTGACTATGTAGTCTGCAAGATTCCACGTTGGGACCTCAGTAAGTTCCGTGGTGTTGATAAGGAGTTAGGTTCAAGTATGAAGTCTGTCGGTGAGGTAATGGCTATTGGTCGTAACTTCGAGGAGGCTATTCAGAAGGGACTTCGTATGATTGGACAGGGAATGCATGGCTTTGTTGAAAACAAAGAATTGCAGATTGACGACCTTGATGCTGCTTTGCGTGAGCCTACAGATAAGCGTGTTTTCCTTATTTCTAAGGCAATGCACAAAGGATATACAGTTGATCAGATTCATGACTCAAGCATATCATAGATATTGATGAGGAACTGAAGACTAAGAATATCAACACACTTGATAAGGAACTTCTGCGTACAGCAAAGGTTTATGGCTTTACAGACTTCCAAATCGCACGTGCTGTTGGACTGGAAGAAGAATGCAAACACATGCACGAAGCGATGCGAATCGTTCGTCGTCTGCGCAAGAGCTTTGGTATTCTTCCTGTTGTTAAGCAGATTGATACATTGGCTGCGGAGTATCCTGCACAGACCAATTATCTCTATGTAACATACGCTGGTGTTGCTTCTGATATTACGTTCCCTAATGATCGTAACTCGGTTATCGTACTTGGTTCAGGTGCTTATCGTATTGGTAGCTCTGTAGAGTTCGACTGGTGTGGTGTTCAGGCATTGAATACTATTCGCCGTCAGGGTTATCGTTCTATCATGATCAACTATAATCCAGAAACTGTGTCAACGGATTATGACATGTGTGATCGACTCTATTTCGATGAGTTGACCTTCGAACGTGTTATGGATATCATTGATGCAGAGAACCCACATGGTGTGATAGTGTCTACTGGTGGACAGATTCCTAACAACCTTGCGATGTATCTTGATGAGGAGAACGTGCCAATTCTTGGTACTTCTGCAAAGGATATCGATAACGCTGAGGACCGTGCTAAGTTCTCGTCTATGCTCACAGAGAATGGTATCAACCAGCCTGAATGGAGCGCGTTGACAAGCATGGACGATATTGATAAGTTCGTTGACCGTGTTGGCTTCCCAGTACTTGTACGTCCATCTTACGTGCTTTCTGGTGCTGCAATGAATATTTGCTCAAATAAAGACGAACTTACTCGCTTCCTTCAGTTGGCTGCAAATGTTAGTGTAGACCATCCAGTTGTGGTAAGTAAGTTCATTGAATATGCTAAGGAGATTGAGATGGATGCTGTTGCACAGGATGGTGAGATCTTGGCATACGCTATTTCTGAGCATATTGAGTTTGCTGGTGTTCACTCTGGTGATGCTACAATTCAGTTCCCACCACAGAAACTTTATGTTGAGACTATGCGCCGTATTAAGCGTATCAGTCGTCAGATTGCGAAGAAGTTGCATATCAACGGACCATTCAACATTCAGTTTATGGCACGTGATAATGATATTCTCGTTATTGAGTGTAACCTCCGTGCGAGTCGTTCATTCCCATTCGTTAGTAAGGTCTTGAAGATAAACTTCATCGACTTGGCTACGAAGATTATGCTCGGTGCGCCTGTTGAGAAGCCTAATAAGAACCTCTTCGACCTTGATTACGTAGGTATTAAGGCATCTCAGTTCTCATTCAACCGCTTGCAAAAAGCCGACCCAGTATTGGGTGTTGACATGAGTTCTACAGGTGAGGTAGGTTGTTTGGGTGATGATACCTCAACAGCTTTGTTGAAGTCAATGTTGTCTGTAGGTCTTCGTATACCTAAGAAGACTATCCTTCTTTCTACTGGTGGTGCAAAGCAGAAGGCAGCAATGCTTGATGCAGCAAAGATGTTGAAGGAGCATGGTTATGAACTTTATGCAACAGTTGGTACGTCTAAGTATCTTGCAGAGAACGGAATTGAGAACACTTGTGTTTATATGCCTTCAGATGAAGGAATGCATCCACAGGCACTCGACCTTCTACATGAGAAGAAGATAGACATGGTTGTGAATATGCCTAAGGACCTTACTCCACGTGAGTTGACCAATGGTTATAAGGTTCGCCGTGCAGCTATCGACCTCAATGTACCATTGATTACGAATAGCCGATTAGCAAGTGCGTTTATCTCTGCTTTCTGCAATGTCAGTTTGGATGACATTGACATTAAAGCATGGGGAGAATATTAATAGTTTGTGAGGGTTAAAGGAGTTAAGGAAGTTAGAAGGAGTTTAGTAGCAATTACCATTATTAGAGTTAATACCTTTTACTAAACTCCCTTGACTTCCAAAGCAAGGATTAGGACATTTTGCCTTAACTCCTTCTAACTCTTTTAACTCCTTTAGCTTCTTAAAGATGAAACTACATTCTATGAAGTTGCTGTCCTTAGTCTTTGTGGCTATCTCTGCAGTGGCTTTTATGTCATGCTCTGGCTGTTCTTCGCGTGGAGTAGGGCATTATGATACAACACAGGTCGACACTATGTTGGCTGTCGACCTCGATAGTAATCCGTCTGGTGATGGGACGTATATTTCTTCATGGACCTATCTCAACGATTCTGCAGTAGCCAATATGCAGAGTGCTCCAAACAAGAGGTCACAGATATCGTCTTCTAATCGTATGAATATACGTGTCCGTTATCTCGGACGTGTAGGTGTAGAAGCATGCATGATTCTTGGTGATGGTGAGCAGTTTGCGGGCAACAGTTATGATACAACCAACTTTGTTCGTGTCTATGCGTATGGAGAGGAGGTTGGTCGATTCAGTTATAAGCCTGGTATCAGTAAGCAAACTGATTCAGCCTTTGTTCAGACTCCAGAGGCTTTTGTTGAATGTCTTCGTAAATATCGTTCTTTTAAGATTGAAACAACGACTTTTACCAGTGGCACACTCGTTTACAGTTTTGATGCTATTGCTGCATTGGCAAATAGAAAACAAAAGTAAGGTGTTATCTTTATGGTAACCTTTGTTTTACTACGATGGCATTGTTTATATCTCTAATTATCAGAATATGACATTATAAAAAGGTAGTATTTAAAGGATAAAACATTATGAAGAAAGGACTTGTATTAGAAGGAGGAGCCATGCGTGGATTGTTTTCTGCTGGCGTAATGGATGTTCTGATGGAAAATAATATATGGCCTGACGGCGTTATAGGAGTTTCTGCAGGTGCTGCTTTTGGTTGTAATATGAAGTCAAAGCAGGTTGGACGAGTGCTCAGATACAATCAAAAGTTGGCAAACGACTGGCGTTATGCGTCTTTGCGTTCGCTCTTGACAACAGGTGATTACTTTGGTGGTGAATACGCTTACCATTATATGCCTCGTCATATTGATTACTTCGATGTTGATACCTTCCGTGAGAATCCAATGGAGTTTTGGGCTGTATGTACAAACGTTGGAACTGGCAAGGCAGAATACAAGCGATTGATGGAGGTTGATGATAATTGTTTAGAGTATATTCGTGCCTCTGCATCTATGCCTATTGCTGCTCGTATTGTGACGGTAGAAGGTAAGAAACTTTTGGATGGTGGCATTGCAGATTCTATCCCTCTCCGCTTCTTTCAGGAGCAAGGCTATGAACGTAATTTGGTTGTTCTTACTCAACCAGAAGGTTTTGTGAAGGAGCCAAACTCACTGATGCCCCTTATGCGTATGTGGTTACATCGTCATCCACGTGTTGTAAGAGCTTTGGAGCAACGCCATATCATGTATAATGAGCAGTTAGCATACGTTCGTGAAGAAGAAAAGAAGCCCAATACCTTAGTGCTCCGTCCAAAAGCAAAGCTAACAATAGGACATTTCTCACATGACCCAGCAATGATGCAAGCTACTTATGATCAGGGTAGGGAAGTAGCTTTAGAACATCTAAACGAGATAAAGGAATTGTTTGGAGTTAGTGAGATGAAATAAATGATGTATTGTTCTAAAAGAGAACTCATACTTTATTAGATTATAAGTATAAATCAAATTAATTATTTGGCAGTAGAGAATCTGTCACAAAAATAAGATGAAAATGGATACGACAACAAATGAGAAAGTGAGTATTTTGTTTATTTGCTTAGGCAATATTTGTCGCTCTCCGGCTGCGCATGCTGTGATGCAACATCTTGTTGAAGAACGAGGCTGTGCAGACCGATATATGATTGACTCAGCGGGTATTGGTAATTGGCACGTTGGACAATTACCTGATAAGCGCATGCGTGAACACGGTCGACAGCGTGGATATAGCATTGACCACCGTGCTCGTCAATTTGATGCGCGCAGAGACTTTGATCTATTCGATAAGATTGTAGTAATGGACGAGGATAATTATCGTAACATTACATCTCAAGCACCTAATGAAGCGGCACGAGAAAAGGTCGTACGAATGGCAGATTTCTTTACTCAACATCCTTCTGCGACTTGTGTTCCTGACCCTTATTATGGTGATGCAGAGGATTTTAACTTAGCTCTTGATTTAATAGAAGATGGATGTGAGGGTATTTTAAATACTATCTAATACTTTCCATTTTAGGGCAGTATAACTCTTCTCTAACAATAAACAATACTCATTTTAATGACCTATTGTTAGGTGTTAAGTACTCCGCACCATTGGTGTTAACCATTAGCACACATGGTGCTAAGCATCCGCACGATGTGTGCTGGGCGTTAATACGTCAGTAGACAATGGACTAAAAAGGTCATAATAAGTATTATAAAAAACTCCCATAACAAACCATTGCCCCTTGAAGATATTACCCTTTGCAGGCTGTGCAACGGTTCCGTCACGATGGAGATAACCATACCATTCTGGGTAGTCTTGGTCAGGGAAGTGGGCGTATGTCCATTCGCTAATACGCTGATGACGATAGAGATACTCCTCGTCGCCTGTTCCAAGGTAAGCATAGAGGGAGGCAATGATTGTCTCACACTGTGGCCACCAGAACTTCATGTCTTGTGAATAGTCCTGTGGAGGGAGGTTACGACAGTCACAGAAGTTGATGATACCACCATATTGCTTGTCCCATCCCCAGTCCCATGACCAGGATGGTACGTGCTGCATTGGTATCAATGAATTCTCCCTTTGGACCAACTGTTTCAAGCAATGCCTTGAACTCTGGGTGCATGAAGTAGCGACGGAGCAATGAGATAGACTCGTCAATCTGCTGAGTCAGTGTTGGGTCGTCAATTACTGCACGCAGACGTGAACCAACGTTGATGAGAATCATAATGATAGAATGGCTCTGCATCTCTACACCTGCTTCATATTTAGCAGGAAGAAATCCCGGAGTAGAGAGAAAACGCTGTGCATCGTGGAATACCTGCAATGCTCTTTCTGCGTAATGCTTGTCACCTGTAGCCAAAGAGTATTCTGCAAAGGCAATGGCAGCGAATGTTTCTGAGAAAACATAGCGACGCTTACGCAGTGGTTTACCTTCTGCTGTTACCTCAAAATACATGTGTCCGTCCTCGTCAAAGCAATGCTTCTCAATGAAGTCGATGGCAGACTTTGATGCCTCAAGCCATTCTTGGTTCTTTTCGACATTATTGTAAGCAAAAGCACAGATGAAGGCCCATCGACCTTGGAACCACACCGACTTGGTTGTGTCCATCAATGAACCATCACGATTCAGACAAGTGTATATACCGCCATTCTCCTTGTCCCAACCATGGTTCAACCAGAAAGGCATAATGTTGTTTGTAAGGTCGTTCTTATAGGTTTCAGCCCATGAATGCAAGTATTCTTTTTTATCCATAATTTTAGGTGATATAGACAATGTGTTAATTTTTAGCTGGATAGTGAAGTAGGGGGGACAATCTTTATCGTTGTATAGCTGTCCTCTACTACTGTACTTTGGCAAATTTAGGACTAATTTATCAATTATCCAAAGAAAAGAATTGAAAACTCTTTCTCTCTTGCCAATAGGGAATATCTTATTTTAATGCTTTTGCAAGAAAGCGGGAAGTATAGCTTTCCTTATTCTTTGCCACAACCTCTGGTGTTCCACAGCCTAACATACGACCGCCACCACGACCACCTTCAGGTCCCATGTCAATGATGTAGTCTGCAAGTTTGATGACATCGAGATTATGCTCAATGATGATGACTGTGTTGCCACGGTCAACAAGCTTCTGTAAGACGTCCATCAAGATACGTATATCTTCAAAATGAAGACCTGTTGTAGGCTCATCAAGGATGTAAAGTGTCTTACCAGTGTCACGCTTTGCAAGTTCGGTTGCCAACTTAACACGCTGACTTTCACCACCAGAAAGGGTAGTAGAACTTTGTCCAAGTTTGATATAGCCCAAGCCTACATCTTGTAATGCTTTTATCTTTGGCAGAATCTGTGGTACGTTCTCAAAGAATTCTACAGCCATATTGACAGTCATGTCGAGCACATCGGCTATTGATTTTCCCTTGAAACGTACTTCTAAGGTCTCACGATTATATCGTTTACCATGGCAGACCTCACAAGGTACCATCACATCGGGTAGGAAGTTCATTTCAATGGTTTTGTATCCATTACCGCCACATGTCTCACAGCGACCTCCCTTCACATTGAAAGAGAATCGGCCTGGCTTGTAACCACGAATCTTAGCTTCGGGAAGATTGACGAAGAGTTGGCGGATATCGGAGAACACACCTGTATAGGTTGCAGGGTTACTGCGTGGAGTA
>QWCI01001024.1_pt1 | contig 11310 bp, 10 predicted proteins | sample 1972541 | NCBI WGS metagenome assembly QWCI01 (sample SAMN09866712, study PRJNA288562) | Human oral metagenome isolate term3_saliva, whole genome shotgun sequencing... | isolation source: mouth | host: Homo sapiens | place: USA: California | reverse complement strand
GAGAGGGCATTGCAAATCATATATTCCGCTCTCCACAATTTTCGCTCGGCAGCTGTAGTGTACGTTTCGGGGCAGCGCTCTTCGCCCTTGTAATACTTGCAAAGTTGAAGCAGTTTTTCTTTTTTCATCGCAAAGAAGAATGAAGTTGATGCGTCAAATTTAGCCTTTTCTACCGGTTCCCCCATGAATCGCAGCGTTAAAACCGAAGCCGGGGCTGAATAGTAGTTGGAAGTACGTCGCCGGGCGCCATATCGATAGGCAACAGCAACGAGATGAAAAGGAAAGTCCACTCGCCTTCGTTCATTGCTCCTATTGTTTGAGGATAACGAGAAGTGCCGTTCAGAAAAGTCGTGGTCTGTCGACAAAAAGTCCACGTGTTTTTTTATATATCCCACGTGTTTTGCGCGAAAGTGGTGGACTTTTTCCGCGCAATGTGTGTGTGTGATATCCAACCTGTGTTTCGGGGCTCAAAATCAGCCGAAAAGCGTCGCACTTGTGAAGACTACACTTTTTATGTCGCGCGCTCGATTTTCCGTTTGCGCGGAATTTGGTCAAAAGCGCGAAAGCCCGTAACTTTGCCGTAATATGAAAATAGACCAATTTCCCTCCCAACTGCTTGAGCGCGCCGTGTCGGAAACGGCCAAACTGCCGAGTGTGGGACGAAAAACCGCGTTGCGCCTTGTGCTGCACCTCTTGCGCAAAGACGCAGGCGTGACCCATGCGCTGGCCGACAGCTTGTTGCGGCTGCGCAACGAGGTGAAATACTGCACACACTGCCACAACATCAGCGACCACGAGGTGTGTGAGATTTGTGCCGACGAGCGCCGCAACCAAACGCAGATCTGTGTGGTCGAAAACGTGCAAAACGTGATGGCCATTGAGAGCACCGGTATCTATGCCGGCCTCTACCATGTGCTGGGCGGCGTGATCAGCCCCATGGACGGGGTGGCGCCGGGCGATTTGACCATCGCTTCGTTGGTAGACCGTGTCCGCACGGGCAAGGTGAACGAAGTGATCTTCGCCCTCAACCCCACCATGGAAGGCGACACCACCAATTTCTACATTTCTCGCCAGTTGGCGGCGGTGATGACGCCCGAACATCCGGTGCGCATGAGCGTTTTGGCGCGCGGCATCGGGGTGGGCGACGATTTGGAGTTCGCCGACGAAGTCACCCTCGGCCGTTCGCTCGTGGATCGCGTGGATCTTAAAAACTAAGTCAAGCACCATTGCCCCAACAGAGCGGTACTTGCTCGACAATCAAAATTATTTAGATGACTTATACTCACAAGACGGGCGTCTATGCCCTCTACCTTGCAGCCATCGTACTCGCTGCAGTGCTTTATTTCGCGTTGGACGGCACCGACCTGTGCGGCAACACGCCGACGTCGCGCTATGTCGTGAATCTCGTGTGCATCGCTGTCACCGCGGCGGCCGTGTTCGTCGTGGTGTCGTGGGAGAAGTTGGGCTTCGTGGCTCGACAACTGCAATCGCCCGACGAAAGTACCGTGCGCCGCGCGGTGCGTGTGGCGCATTTTGTGCGTACGGGCGCTTTTACGCTGGCGCTCAACTTCAACGTGTTGGCCTATTGTTTGGCTTCCTACGCTGAAAACCCCAAATACTGTGTACTCATTTCGCTCGTGCTGGGAATCATGGTTTTCCCCAAGTTCGACAAACACCATGAAATCTGATTGATATGCTGATCAAAACTGCTGAATTTGTCATTTCGTCGGCCAGAGCCGACCAGTGCCCGTCGACAGAGGGACGACCGGAGTATGCTTTCATCGGACGAAGCAACGTGGGCAAAAGTTCGCTCATCAATATGCTCACCGGCCGTAAGAAGTTGGCCATGACTTCGTCGACACCGGGCAAGACGATGCTCATCAATCATTTCGCAATCAACAACGAATGGTTTTTGGTCGACCTGCCCGGCTACGGCTATGCGAAGCGCGGCAAGAAAGAAATGGAGAAACTGCGCAACCTGATCGAGTATTATGTGCTCGAGCGCAAAGAATTGACTTGTCTTTTCGTCTTGATCGACTCGCGCCTCACCCCTCAGCGCATCGACCTTGAGTTCATTCAGTGGTTGGGCGAAGAGGGCGTGCCGTTTTCGATCATCTTCACCAAAGCCGACAAGAACAAGACCGGCGAACTGCGCAAGAACGTGAACCGCTTTCTCGACGAACTGCGCAAGGAGTGGGAGGAATTGCCTCCGCACTTCGTGACAAGCAGCGCACAAGGTCGCGGGCGCGATGAGGTGCTCGACTATATCGACCAAATCAACGCACAATTTCACGAAAACGCATGAACCGCTACGACGGCGTGCGGCGCATGAAGCGCATTTTGGTGGCCGTGGCGGTGCTCATCGTCGGGGCTTCGTTGCTGGTTTCTCACCGCTTGATCACCGACCTCAAGGCCGAGGAACAAACCAAGATGGGGGTGTGGGCAGAAGCCATGCGCTCACTGACGTCGGCCGATGAGACAACCGATCTGAACCTCGTGTTACGCGTGATCAACGACAACCACACGATTCCGGTCATCGTGACGGACGAAAAAGGAACGGTGAGCACCTCGCGCAACCTCCGTCTGCTCTACCGCAGTGCCGAGGATTCGGTGAAACAGGTGAGCGAAGCGCTGCAACGACTCAAAGTGAGCGGCCACACGATGCGCATTGCCCTGAGCGAAAGCGGAGAGGGTAGTCCGCACGCGGCGGCATTGCACATCTATTACGGCGAATCGCTTCTCTTGCAGCGGTTGGCATGGTTCCCTTATGTGCAGTTGGGTGTGGTCACGGTGTTTCTTTTCGTGGCGCTGCTCGCTTTGCTCTCGACCAAGCGCGCCGAACAGAATAAAGTGTGGGTCGGACTCACGAAAGAGACGGCGCATCAGTTGGGAACGCCCATTTCGTCGCTGATGGCTTGGATGGCTGTGATGCGCGAAGCCTATCCGGACGATGCGCTCATCGACGAAATGGAGGCCGACGTGCGACGGTTGGAGATGGTGGCCGAACGCTTTTCGAAAATCGGCAGTGCGCCGAAACTGCGCCCCGAAGCGGTCGGCCCGATTGTGGAGCGCGTGGCGGAATACATCGGCCGACGCATTCCGAGGTCCGTGAAGTTGGAAGTCGACCTGCGTGACAAGGACGCGCTGATTCCCATTTCCGCGCCCTTGTTGGAATGGGTGGTCGAGGTATTGTGCAAAAACGCCGCCGATGCCATGCCCGGTGTGGGACAAATTGGCATCAGCGGCGGAAAAATGGCCGACCGTTATGTGATTGACGTGGCCGATACGGGCAAAGGCATCGAACGCAAGCACCACAAAACCGTGTTTCGCCCCGGTTTCACGACGAAGCAACGCGGTTGGGGCTTAGGTTTGTCGTTGGCCAAGCGCATCATCGAAGAATATCATCACGGACGTATTTACGTGCTGCGCTCAGCACCGGGCGAAGGTACGGTGTTTCGCATCGAACTGCCCATCAATTCGCAGTAGATGCCGAGTTTATAGAGATTGAACAAGAACAAAATCGGACGTTGTGAGAGCAGATTGCGCCGCAACGCCGATTTTGTCATTTTGAACAGTAGGCGATAAACGCCGTCCATGCGCCATCGGTGCAAGCGACTCCACGCTTTGGCCACTTTAGCGCGTTCCGTCATCGGCGCTCCCAAGCGAGCGAGGGTACGGAGCGCGATCTCTGTTTGGTACAAGAAGTGTTCGTTGGAATGAATGCCGAGATGGCGGAGGGGATTGTCGACAGGGAGAATAGAAAAGCCGGCCGCCTCGACTTCCAAGCCGAAGAGGGCATCTTCGTAGCCGTAGTCTTTGCAGCGCGCCTCGTCGAAACGGACACGATCGAAGACCGAGCGGCGGAAGAAAGCGTTGAAGACGGTAAATTCCGCGGCTGGGTTTCGACGTCGATCGGCAAGTGTTCGATGCTGCTCGGCGTAAATTTCATAGCGCCAGCGCAATTCACAGCCGGCGGGGGCTTCGGCGAGATTGGTGATGCGGCCGATGAGCACATCGGCGGCTTCGCGCTGCAGCCAGTAGGAGAGAATGAAATCGTCGGTGCAGACTTCTGCATCGGAATCCATGAACAATATATAAGGAAAGCGGGATTGCTCGACCAAATAATTCCGTGCGGCGGCTCTACCTACATTTTCTGTAAGACGCAAATATGTGCAGTTGGGCAGGAGTTCGATCATTTCGTTCCGCTCGACGATGCTTTCGTCAGGTGATGCGTCGTCGACAACGAGAATTTCGTAGTCGAATTCCATTTCTCCATATTGTGCCTGCAGTTCTTCGCACTGTTTCTGCACATCGGCCACCAAACGCAGACAATCGACGTTGTAAGTGGGAATAAGTACTGAGATCATAAGAAACAATCTTCCGTATAACAAAAAAAGTGCACGCATTGCTCAGGGAGCGAAGCGTGCACTTTCTATGAAGGGGGAGGGCTTTGTCAATCGATTCGCATACCGATAGACAAAAACACGTCTAATTTAGAGCGGCACACAATCAGAGTTTGGCTTCAAGTGCCGCGATCTTAGCGAGGGTATCGGCCTCTTTCTTGCGCTCGAGGGCAACAACGGCTTCGGGAGCGTTGTTGACGAAACGCTCGTTGGAGAGTTTGCCTTGAATGCTCTTCAAGAACTTGCGCAAGTGCTCGAGTTCGGCCTTCGCGGCTTCCTTCTCTGCCTCGAGATCCACGACATCGCCGAGATAGAGGGCATATTGTGTGGTACCGACGAGGAACGTGGAGTAGCCGGCGCCTGAAACTTCTTCGGCCACCTTGATTTCGCTGAGCGATGCCATCTTGCTGACGAGGGCATCGTAGGCGCTGACTTCGTTCTTGCCGACAACGGTGAGCGCGAGGACTTCGCGCGGCGAAATGTTCTTTTGTGCTCTTGCAGCACGCACACCGGCCACGATGCCCTTGATGGTTTCGAACTGCGCGATGAGCGCTTCGTCACCGGTACGGGGCGCTTCGATGGTCTGCGGCGACACCATAATGCTCTCGCCTGCGCGGCGGTCGGCAAGGTGTTGCCACAATTCTTCAGTGATAAAGGGCATGAAGGGGTGCAAGAGGTGGAGCAGGTCGTCGAAGAAGCCGAGAGTGGCGCGATAAGTCGCAGCATCGATCGGCGCTTGGTAGGCGGGCTTCACCATTTCGAGGTACCACGAGGAGAACTCGTCCCAGAAGAGACGATACACTTCCATGAGAGCCTCGGAGATGCGGTATTTCGAGAACAAGTCGGCAATGGTGGCTGCACTCTTGCGGAGCTGTGCGGCGAACCACTCCGTGGCTTGCTGAGAAGTGGCGGGTTGCGCGAGATTTTCGTCCACTTGCCAGCCCTGAACCAAGCGGAAAGCGTTCCAAATCTTGTTGCAGAAATTACGACCTTGCTCACAAAGCGATTCGTCGAAGAGGATGTCGTTGCCGGCAGGTGCCGAAAGCATCATGCCCATACGTACACCGTCTGCGCCAAACTGGTCGATGAGATCGAGCGGGTTGGGGGAGTTGCCCAGTGACTTCGACATTTTGCGCCCTAACTTGTCGCGAACGATGCCGGTGAAGTAGACATTCTTGAAGGGCATCTTGCCGGTGTACTCATAGCCCGCCATAATCATGCGCGCCACCCAGAAGAAAATAATATCCGGGCCGGTTACGAGATCGCTGGTGGGGTAATAGTACTCGAGCTCGGGATTGTTGGGATGATTGATGCCGTCGAACAACGAAATGGGCCAAAGCCACGAAGAGAACCAGGTGTCGAGTGCGTCTTCGTCCTGACGCAAGTCAGAAAGTTGCAGGTCTTGTCGACCGGTCTTCTCGCGTGCCAACTGCAAAGCGGCTTCGGGAGTTTCGGCCACCACAAATTCTTCCTGTTCAGCGTTGGGGGCACTGATATAGTAGGCAGGAATACGATGTCCCCACCACAGTTGACGGCTGATACACCAGTCTTGGATGTTGCTAAGCCAGTTCTTATAGGTGTTTTTGTATTTTGCGGGATAGAAACGAATCTCGTCGTCCATCACGGGCGGCAAGGCGAGATCGGCAAAGTGCTGCATGCTGAGATACCATTGCATGCAAAGACGGGGTTCAACGGCAGTATCTGCGTTACGTTCCGAATAACCTACTTTATTGTCGTAGTCTTCCACTTTTTCAAGCAGGCCTGCGGCTTCAAGATCCTTGGCAATCTGTTCGCGCACGGCCATACGATCTTGACCGACGTACATTCCTGCGGCTTCCGAGAGCGTTCCGTCGGCATTGAAGATATCAATCGTTTCGAGATTGTGCTTTTTGCCGAGCATGTAGTCGTTCGTGTCGTGAGCGGGCGTGACTTTCAGACAGCCGGTACCGAATTCGATATCTACATAGCGGTCTTCGATGACGGGGATTACACGATCCACGAGGGGGACGCGCACTTGCTGTCCTTTCAACCAACCGTTCTTCGGATCCTTGGGGTTAATGCACATGGCCGTGTCGCCCATGATGGTTTCGGGGCGCGTGGTTGCGACAATGGCATAGCGACCTTTCTCGTCACTATGGATGACTTCGCCCTCAACTCCCGTTGCGGCACCGTTATCTCCCTCAACATAATACTTGAGGTAGTAGAGTTTACTTTTCTCCTCGCGATAGATCACCTCTTCGTTGGAGAGTGCGGTCTGCGCCTTGGGATCCCAGTTGACCATACGGAGGCCACGATAGATCAAGCCCTTATTGAAGAGATCAACAAAGACTTTGATCACGCTTTCGCTGCGCGTTTCGTCCATCGTGAAAGCGGTGCGATCCCAATCGCAGGAGGCACCCAGTTTGCGAAGTTGCTTGAGAATGATGCCACCGTGCTCTTCTGTCCAATCCCAGGCGTGGGCAAGGAACTCTTCGCGCGTCAAATCACGCTTGCGAATGCCTTGTTTCGCCAATTTATTGACCACTTTGGCTTCAGTCGCGATAGAAGCGTGGTCAGTGCCGGGCACCCAGCAAGCATTCTTGCCTTCCATGCGAGCACGACGCACGAGAATATCCTGAATCGTGTTGTTCAGAATATGTCCCATGTGCAATACTCCGGTAACATTGGGGGGAGGAATGACAATCGTGTAAGGCCTGCGCCCGTCGGGCTTAGAACTGAAAAGTTTATGGTCGGTCCAGTAAGCATACCACTTACTTTCCACTGCCTCGGGGGCGTATTTCGTGGCTAATTCCATATATAGATCAATATTCTTTGTGTCGTAATAAGAAAAGTAATGATGCAAAGTTACGCATTTAGCGGCAACTATCGCTGTAACAGGCTTATATTTTGCCCAGAATGCGATCGATAACCCAGTTTGTTGGCGTGGCGCTCACCGCATCGCAGGTGCAAACAGTATGTCCATGGAGATGTCCCATGATTTCACGCAACAATGGGACTTGAACGTGCTCCGGATTTTCGACAACCAAGTGACGCTCGCCACATTCACACTGAACATGGATGGGAGCATAGGTGAAAACGGAAAAAGAGATTTGGCCGCGGTCACCAATGAGGAGGATTCTGTCTTCTTTCGCGCTCTCGTGCGCCACAAAGCACCACGTTCCCGAAGCCGGCATGCCGTCTGCAAAACGAAAAGCGGCACTTACCGTATCTTCGGTGGGGTAGAGTCCGCCACGATTGGCGGTATACCCTGTGGCCTCCACTATGGGACCGAATAATTGCTGGAGCAAATCTAATTGATGTGGCGCCAAATCATAAAAATATCCCCCACCGGCGATATCGGGTTGTAGGCGCCAAGGTAAATCTTTGGAACTATAATCCAAATCACGCGGCGGCACCGCGAAACGGATTTGTGCGGAGAGCACTTTCCCGATCGTCCCTTCCTCCAACAATTGACGTACGCGGTCGAAGTAGGGAAGGTAGCGCCGATAGTAGGCCACAAAACACGGGCGACGCACTTCTGCGGAGATATGGTTGATGCGAAGACAGTCGGCATAGCTGGTGGCAAGTGGCTTTTCTACGTAAACTGCCTTGCCGGCTTTGAGCGCCATGATAGCAAAGATGGCGTGTGTCGACGGAGGTGTCGCAATATAAACAGCATCTACGGCAGGATCGTTCACAAGATTCTGCGCATCGGCATACCAATGGGCTATCTTGTGCCGTTCGGCAAAGGCTCTCGCACGAAGTCCATTGCGACTCATCACCGCAACGACTTCTGCGTCGGCTAACTCCGTGAAAGCCGGTAACATTTTCAGCTCTGTGGCCTGACCACAGCCGATAAATCCCCAGCGTATGGGAACATGTCTGTCCATTAAATTGATTTCTTGTTGAATGCTGCGAGCAAGAGGGAAAGCGATGCCTACTCTTTAGAGAAAACAAAGTCAAACTTTCGCGACTTGCGGAGAGTATTTTCAAAAAGTATAAAAGGATGGCGAAGCCCTACACGATTTTATCGTGTCGAAGGACTCAATCGCTTCTTTCCACCACCAATATAAATTTGATTGGGTGGAAGCGGGCTTGAAACTCTTCGTCCACTCAAATCATAGAGGGGAGTTTCGGCATTTTGTGTGACGGCTTGTGATTGAGGCAACCCCACCACGCTATAATCATCGTAGCTAAACGTCATTGTGCTGTCTTCATTGGTGCGCATACCATAGAAACGATGGCGAGAAGTTCCCTTGTACCAGAAGAAACGAGGCGTGCTTTCTACAGAAAACTCCTTGGCTTCGCTCAAACCGGGAAAGAAATCGCCGCGATACTCATCCAAATGTTTTGCCTTCGCAGCACTTTGCCATATTCCATCTGCACGAACAATGCTGCAGCGCAGGTGTTGCTGGTTCGTATTCACGGCATTGAGCGCCCAGTTGTCAGCATCGTAGTCAATGTGGTAGAATAACATCCCTTGGCCGATGCCTTTGGGAAACCAACGCGAGGGCTGTCGATTCTCCAAGATGTAGTATTCTGCAGAACGATCCGGGTTTCGCAATAAATAAGCTTTGGGATGGGTAGAAGAAGACTGCGACAGCGAAGCAATAGTCAGTTGTCCATTAGCAACTTTCAATTCTTCAGGTTGTAACCACCCTAAGCACGCACGTTCGTAGGCCGAATAGCCCATCGGGGCGTAGCCATCGTTCCAATACTGGCCATAGTCCATCACATCCAAGAGATCCGGCGTTTGATAATCGAGCGGACTGCCACTCGTTGAATAGAAATCCGGCAAGCCCAATGCGTGCCCCAATTCGTGACACAGCACCCCAATTCCGTCGAGCGCCACATGATCAACAACAGGATAGCCGTCTTGCATCACCACTTGTCCATTTTCTCGCTTATAAACCGGCGTCAATTCATTCCCCACAAAGTAACTATTGAAAGCAACGCCATTGACGCGCGTATATTCGGCCTTATAATGTGCCCAAATGAAATCTTCGCTTCCTCTGGTTTTGGAGTTGTGTTCTCCTTCTCCGGCGAAAATGAAGACAACCAGCGGAACGGCATTGCCATTAACAAAGGGAGTGAAATTCATCCCTTGCTTCTGAGCTAAATCTAGCGCTTCATTGTAGAACTCATAGATATTGCCGTTCTTGCTATTGCCGATATTCACACCATAAAAGGAGCGAGGGCGCGAAAGACGCACTTTTCCCAAAACATCAAACTCCGGAGTGAATCGACCATAGCTCTGATCTACAAAATAATCGCGTACACTTCCTCGAGAACTTTTGTTCTGACGATAGCCCGGTGCGTTGAATTGCTGATTAAAACCTTCAATTGTAGACTTTTCGTTGAAAGAAATGTCGGCAAACTCCACGAGTACTACCGGAATTCGTTGCTTTCCGATGCTCGGTAGCGTACCCAAAGCCGTTTGTCCCAAGCGACCAAGTCCGTCTTCGGAAATCGTATGGAAAGAGCGTGTGGCACGTTGCGGAGCCTGGTATGGACAGCGCATTTCTCCACCTCCTGGGCGAGAAAGTCCCAAACTATCCAACGCTACAGACGAGATTTTGCCGTCTCTGTCCGATACCAGAATGCGTCGCACAGGCTGCGTGGCCAGCGCAGCGGTAATAGTTGTAGAAAAGAGGCAAGTAAGGGCGAGAGATTTAGTCATAGCGAGTGATAGTGCAAGCCGACAATACGGCGGTAGAGGGCAGTGATTTCAAATACAAGAATGCCGACAGCTGAAAAGGCAGCCGCCGCCACATATACCCAAAGCGGTACGTTCGATTCGTTGAACATCAATTCGGATAAGGCGCTTTCAACGAGGCCTACTCCAATCAATACGAGCGGAAGCGCCACCAATCCGATAATAACAAGCCACATGGAAACATCCAATGTGAAACGCAACAAACGTTTGTCGGTTGATGGTTTCATTCTTTCAGGCATTAGCGTCCATCGTTGAGAACGCAGCATCCGCAATGTCGCGCGATGCGCGGAATACAAAGAACCTAATAAGAGAAGTCCACCTATTGTGGTGCAAATGAGTCCCGGCCAGTCTAAACCGATGGCCCTGAAAGCCACACTGGGTTCGACATTTTCCAACATCAAGGCCAGCATCGGCGCGATACAGTGATATACGGCGGAAGCCAAACCGACTGCGAGAATCGCAGCAGACACAGCGCTCAATAAATAAGGGAGACCGATTTGACGAATAGCCGTGTGCCGGCGTCTGGCTAAGATGAAGAAGGCTTTACGATAGGCGTTCATTTCAATATACTTGATGGTGCAAAGCAAAGGTAAGAAATCTTCGGTCAACTTCAAATACTACGCGCTTGAAAATTGGCTTCTCTCGCTTACATCCAACAGTTTGTCATCAACAGCCGGACATTTTCCTGCTAAAGCTTCGCTTGCATCGCTTGGCCTCTATGGCATGCGCTGCAAACCCTGTCGGAGAGGAAGTCAAGAGGGGAGAGTCGTGCCTCTACTATACTTCATATTATATTATTGCTGTCCGGTAAACTTCAAAACGGCAGAAAAATGGCTCACCCGACATTTGGAGCGATGCCGCAACTACCGAAAGCCCTCTTTCACTTGAGTTCGGTCTGCCCTCTCGATCATGGATTCCCCCGCCTCCCACCTCAGCTCCCTCAGCCCCCACTTCAACACCCAACGCGCGCGCGTTACACGCGCGTCCGGCGTTTTTCGTTATTTGCCTTCACCTCTTCACCATAAGGCCGTAAAAAACTATGCATCAGCGACTTGCAGGTGAAGGCTTCACCCCTCTTTCCTTCACCGGTGAAGGAAAAAAAAGGCACAATCCTTCACCCGCAAAACACACTATATCAATAAATTGCGAGTGAAGGTGAAGGGTGAAGGCAGGAATTGCGAACTCGCTGAGTGCGCGATGCGCAGGGGCGTG
>QWCI01007911.1_pt1 | contig 11318 bp, 12 predicted proteins | sample 1972541 | NCBI WGS metagenome assembly QWCI01 (sample SAMN09866712, study PRJNA288562) | Human oral metagenome isolate term3_saliva, whole genome shotgun sequencing... | isolation source: mouth | host: Homo sapiens | place: USA: California | reverse complement strand
TGATGAACTAGCAGAACTAGATATTGAAGTGATTGCTCTAGACTGTACTAAACGCGAACGCTACGATGGTTTAGAGATTCAGGAGTTTATCCGTCAGGTCAAGGAAAAATATCCTAACCAGCTCTTGATGGCTGACACAAGTACCTTCGAAGAAGGTCTAGCAGCTGTAGAAGCAGGAATTGACTTCGTTGGAACAACCTTATCAGGTTACACATCTTACAGTCCAAAAGTGGATGGTCCTGATTTTGAACTAATCAAAAAACTCTGTGATGCTGGCGTAGATGTCATTGCAGAAGGGAAAATCCATACACCAGAACAAGCAAAACAAATCCTGGGATACGGAGTAAGAGGTATTGTTGTTGGTGGCGCTATTACTAGACCAAAAGAGATTACAGAACGCTTTGTTGCTGGTCTCAAATAACACAATCTCAAAACAGAGGAGAGTGGTGGAAGCGTCGGATAAAATGAAAACGTATACAGATGCAAACTTGCTCATTATCCAATATGGATACGCTTATAAATAGGAGAATACAAATGAAATTTAGAAAACTAGCTTGTACAGTACTTGCAGGTGCTGCAATTCTTGGTCTTGCTGCTTGTGGAAATTCTGGCGGAAGTAAAGATGCTGGAAAATCTGGTGGCGATAGCGGAAAAACAGAAATCACTTGGTGGGCATTCCCAGTCTTCACTCAAGAAAAAACTGGTGACGGTGTTGGAACATATGAAAAATCTATCATCGCAGCCTTTGAAAAAGCAAACCCAGATGTAAAAGTGAAATTGGAAACCATCGACTTTAAGTCAGGCCCAGAAAAAATCACTACAGCTATCGAAGCAGGTACAGCTCCGGACGTCCTCTTTGACGCACCAGGACGTATCATCCAATACGGTAAAAATGGAAAATTGGCTGACTTGAACGATCTCTTCACAGATGACTTTGTTAAAGATGTTAACAATGAAAACATTGTAAAAGCAAGTAAAGCTGGCGATAAAGCTTATATGTATCCAATCAGTTCAGCACCATTCTACATGGCTATGAACAAGAAAATGTTGGAAGAAGCTGGAGTTGCGAATCTTGTAAAAGAAGGCTGGACAACAGACGACTTTGAAAAAGTATTGAAAGCACTCAAAGCTAAAGGCTATACACCAGGTTCATTGTTCAGTTCAGGTCAAGGGGGAGACCAAGGAACACGTGCCTTTGTAGCAAACCTTTACGGAGCTTCTGTAACAGATAAAGATGTTACTAAGTATACAACTGATGATCCTAAATTCGTCAAAGGTCTTGAAAAAGCAGCTAGCTGGATTAAAGATGGTTTGTTGAACAATGGTTCACAATTTGATGGTGGTGCAGACATCCAAAACTTTGCTAACGGTCAAACATCTTACACAATCCTTTGGGCACCAGCTCAAAATGGTATCCAAGCTAAACTCTTGGAAGCAAGTAAAGTAGAAGTAGTAGAAGTACCATTCCCATCTGATTCTGGTAAACCAGCTCTTGAATACCTTGTAAATGGATTTGCAGTATTCAACAACAAGGACGACAAGAAAGTTGCTGCTTCTAAGAAATTTGTTCAATTCATCGCAGATGATAAAGAATGGGGTCCAAAAGATGTTCCCAATGTTGCAATCAGTTTCAAATGGCGATCAAAAACCAGCTGATGCATTGAAAGCATTTACTGAAAAAGCAAACGAAACTATCAAAAAAGCTACTAAACAATAAACCCTAAACTAGATTTTGTAGCCCCTTTTCCCTTTGCACGCTTGTGTAAGAAAAGGGGGCTTTTATTTAAAAGGTAAATCATCATTCTCTTAGGAGATTATCAATAAAAAGAAAAGGAAAGAGAGGTGCCTACAGTGAAAGTTAATAAAATTCGTATGAGAGAAACCGTTATTTCTTATGCTTTCCTAGCGCCAGTTTTATTCTTCTTTGTTGTCTTTGTTTTAGCACCAATGATTATGGGCTTCATCACAAGTTTCTTTAACTACTCTATGACTAGTTTCCAATTTGTGGGCTTAGATAACTATATCCGTATGTTTAAAGATCCTGTCTTCACAAAATCTCTGATTAATACAGTTATTTTGGTTATTGGATCAGTTCCTGTAGTTGTTCTCTTCTCGCTCTTTGTAGCGTCACAGACCTACCATCAAAATGCTATCGCTAGATCCTTCTATCGTTTCGTATTCTTCCTTCCAGTTGTTACAGGTAGTGTTGCCGTAACAGTTGTATGGAAATGGATCTATGATCCACTATCAGGTATCTTGAACTTTGTGCTTAAATCAAGTCATATCATTACTCAAAACATTTCATGGCTTGGTGATAAGCACTGGGCATTGATGGCGATTATGATTATCCTCTTGACAACTTCAGTTGGTCAACCGATTATCCTCTACATCGCTGCTATGGGTAATATTGACAATTCATTGGTTGAAGCTGCCCGCGTTGATGGTGCAACTGAGTTTCAAGTTTTCTGGAAGATTAAATGGCCAAGCCTTCTTCCAACAACTCTTTATATCGCAATCATCACAACAATTAACTCATTCCAATGTTTCGCCTTGATTCAGCTTTTGACATCAGGTGGTCCAAACTACTCTACAAGTACACTTATGTACTACCTATACGAAAAAGCTTTCCAATTGACAGAGTATGGCTATGCCAACACAATCGGTGTCTTCTTGGCGGTTATGATTGCTATCGTAAGTTTTGTTCAATTTAAAGTACTCGGAAACGACGTAGAATACTAAAGAAAGGAGACAGCTATGCAATCTACAGAAAAAAAACCATTAACAGCCTTTACTGTTATTTCAACAATCATTTTGCTCTTGTTGACTGTGCTGTTCATCTTTCCATTCTACTGGATTTTGACAGGGGCATTCAAATCACAACCTGATACAATCGTTATTCCACCACAATGGTTCCCTAAAATGCCAACCATGGAAAACTTCCAACAACTCATGGTGCAAAACCCTGCTATGCAATGGATGTGGAACTCAGTATTTATCTCATTGGTAACTATGTTCTTAGTCTGTGCGACTTCATCTCTAGCAGGTTATGTATTGGCTAAAAAACGTTTCTATGGTCAACGTATCCTCTTTGCCGTTTTCATCGCTGCTATGGCTCTTCCAAAACAAGTTGTCCTTGTACCATTGGTACGTATCGTCAACTTCATGGGAATCCACGATACTCTCTGGGCAGTTATCTTGCCTTTGATTGGATGGCCATTTGGGGTCTTCCTTATGAAACAATTTAGTGAAAATATTCCAACAGAGTTGCTTGAATCAGCTAAAATCGATGGTTGTGGTGAGATTCGTACTTTCTGGAGTGTAGCCTTCCCAATTGTAAAACCAGGGTTTGCAGCTCTTGCAATCTTTACCTTCATCAATACTTGGAACGACTACTTCATGCAGTTGGTTATGTTGACTTCACGTCAAAACTTGACTATCTCACTAGGGGTTGCGACTATGCAGGCCGAAATGGCAACCAACTATGGTTTAATCATGGCAGGTGCCGCTCTTGCAGCTGTGCCAATCGTAACAGTCTTCTTAGTATTCCAAAAATCCTTCACACAAGGTATTACTATGGGAGCTGTTAAAGGATAAGAAACGATTTCTTTTACAGTACAAATTTGCTATTGCTAGCATGATCTAAAAACCTCCGACAGTGAATGACACTGTTGGAGGTGTTAGTTTTAATCGCTTAATGACGATTTTTAAAGGAGAAAATAATGATTTTTGACGATTTGAAAAATATTAGCTTTTATAAAGGAATTCATCCAAATCTTGACAAGGCAATTGATTATCTTTATGAACATCGTAAAGATTCGTTCGAGTTAGGAAAATATGATATTGATGGGGATAAGGTCTTTCTAGTTGTTCAAGAAAATGTCCTAAATAAAGCTGAAAATGATCAGTTTGAACATCACAAGAACTATGCAGACTTGCATTTGTTGGTAGAAGGTCATGAATATTCTAGCTTTGGTTCACGTATTAAGGACGAAGCAGTAGCATTTGACGAAGCAAGTGATATTGGTTTTGTCCATTGTCATGAACAGTATCCACTTTTACTAGGTTATCACAATTTTGCAATTTTCTTCCCAGGAGAACCACATCAACCAAATGGCTATGCAGGTATGGAAGATCAAGTTCGCAAGTATTTGTTTAAAATTTTAATTGATTAGAATAATAGGTAGAGATAGCTGAAACATGTCACAAAAAGGAAGAAGTCTCATCAAGGCTGCATTTGATACAGATAATTTTCTAATGCGAATTAGTGAGAAGGTTTTAGATATTGTAACAGTCAATCTTCTCTTTGTAGTAACTTGTTTGCCAATCGTAACGATTGGAGTATCTAAAATTAGTCTCTATCAGACAATGTTTGAAATCAAGCAAAGTAGACGTGTTCCAGTTTTTAGAACCTATCTGAGAGTTTTCAGGCAAAATCTGAAATTAGGTTTTCAGCTGGGGATGTTGGAATTAGGAATTGTATTTCTAACTCTTTCAGATCTCTATCTTTTTTGGGGTCAAACGGCTTTACCCTTTCAATTGGTGTTTGATTTTGATGATTCTATATCTATCAGCCTTTACCCTTCTATTGGGAGGATCAGCTTTTATTCTCTTTGGTTTTGGACTTCTTGCTTTTTTACAAGTTGGGGTGATGGAAAAGCTATTTGCAAAGTATGAGTAAGGATTGCAATTATTTCTGAAACTACTTTCAAACGCTTTTAAAGCTATTCTATAAGCGAGAAACTAAAATCTAAGTGTCTAAAAGATATTGAAAGCCTTTTCTCTAAAGTGTATACTAAAGAAGTAAAGAAAGAATCTGCTTTAGCAGAAAATAAAAATAATAGGAGAAAATTTATGTCAGATTTGAAAAAATACGAAGGTGTCATTCCAGCCTTCTACGCATGTTATGATGAACAAGGAGAAGTAAGTCCAGAACGTACGCGTGCCTTGGTTCAATACTTCATTGATAAAGGTGTTCAAGGTCTTTATGTCAATGGTTCTTCTGGCGAATGTATCTACCAAAGCGTTGAAGACCGCAAGTTGATTTTGGAAGAAGTCATGGCAGTTGCCAAAGGTAAATTAACTATTATTGCCCATGTTGCTTGCAATAATACTAAAGATAGCATGGAACTAGCTCGCCATGCAGAAAGCTTGGGTGTAGATGCCATTGCAACGATTCCACCAATTTACTTCCGCTTACCAGAATACTCAGTTGCTAAATACTGGAATGATATCAGCTCTGCAGCTCCAAACACAGACTATGTAATCTACAACATCCCTCAATTGGCAGGTGTTGCTTTGACTCCAAGTCTCTATACTGAAATGTTGAAAAATCCACGTGTTATCGGTGTGAAGAACTCTTCTATGCCAGTTCAAGATATCCAAACATTTGTTAGCCTTGGTGGAGAAGACCATATCGTCTTTAACGGTCCAGATGAACAGTTCCTAGGAGGACGCCTCATGGGTGCTAAAGCTGGTATCGGTGGAACTTACGGTGCTATGCCAGAACTCTTCTTGAAACTCAACCAATTGATTGCGGACAAAGATTTGGAAACAGCGCGTGAATTGCAATACGCTATCAACGCAATCATTGGTAAACTCACTTCTGCACATGGAAATATGTATGGTGTCATTAAAGAAGTCTTGAAGATCAATGAAGGACTTAATATTGGATCTGTTCGTTCACCTTTGACACCAGTGACTGAAGAAGATCGTCCAGTTGTGGAAGCAGCTGCAGCCTTGATTCGTGAAACTAAGGAGCGCTTCCTCTAATCTATAAGGAGGTATTTATGACTAACTACATTGCAATTGATATCGGTGGAACTAACATCAAGTATGGTTTGGTTGATCAAGAGGGGCAACTTCTTGAATCGCATGAGATACCGACAGAGGCACATAAGGGCGGCCCCCATATTTTAGAGAAAACCAAACAGATTGTAGCTAGTTATCTTGAAAAAGATTCTGTAGCAGGTGTTGCCATTTCTTCAGCAGGTATGGTGGATCCTGACAAGGGTGAGATTTTCTATGCTGGCCCACAGATTCCAAATTATGCAGGTACACAGTTCAAGAAGGAAATCGAGACTAGCTTTGATATTCCTTGTGAAATTGAAAATGATGTCAACTGTGCAGGCCTCGCAGAAGCAGTTTCGGGATCTGGTAAGGGAGCAAGTGTGACCCTTTGCTTAACCATTGGAACAGGTATTGGTGGTTGTTTAATTATTGACGGTCAAGTCTTCCATGGTTTTAGTAACTCTGCCTGCGAGGTTGGCTATCTACACATGCAGGATGGAGCTTTCCAAGACTTAGCTTCAACCACAGCTTTGGTTCGTTATGTAGCAGAAGCACATGGTGATCCAGTTGATCAGTGGAATGGTCGTAGAATCTTTAAAGAAGCTACTGAAGGGAACAAACTCTGCATGGATGGTATTGACCGCATGGTTGACTATCTAGGAAAAGGTCTAGCTAATATTTGTTATGTGGCTAATCCAGAAGTAGTTATTCTAGGTGGTGGTATCATGGGACAAGAAGCTATTCTCAAGCCTAAAATTCGAAAAGCTTTGAAAGATGCTTTGGTACCAAGTCTGGCTGATAAGACGAGATTAGAATTTGCTCATCATCAGAATACAGCAGGTATGCTCGGTGCATATTATCATTTCAAGACAAAACAATCCTAGTTTGGCATTGCCAAACTAGGATTTTCTAATCAAATTCCCTTGATTTTCTTTATAATTGTGAGATAATAAAGAAAATATATAAAGGAATTATATAAAATGGCTATAGCGAATTCAAGTAAAATAGTAACCTTCCAAGCTAATAGAGAATTGGTAAACGATGCTATGGAAGTGTTAAAAGAACAAAATCTCTCTCTTTCATCAGCACTCAGATTATTTTTAAAGAATGTTGTCGTAACAAATGGAGTAGATTTACTTAGTGAAGAGGAATTAGAGAAGGAGTATTTGTTTAGACAATTACAAGCAGAAGTTCAAGAAAGTTATGCTAAGATTGAGGCTGGAAATTACTTGACAGATGAGGATGTCGTGACACGCTATGGATTATAAAAAATATAGGATTTTGTATTCTCCTAGAGTGATTGATAGTCTGGATAAAATATATCAGTATATAGCAGAGGAAATTGGTTCTGTAGAGGCTGCGAGACGAAAAGTAGCGAATATTAGAAAGGATATTAATCGGCTGGAAATTTTCCCCCAAGCTGGATTTTATGCCGATGAAAAATTTGGTAAGAGATTAGATCCTCACTACCAAACGAGAGGATTGACCTTGAGTAAGGATTACATCGTATTATATACAATTGTTGAGGATATCGTCAGACTTGCTTATTTACTCCCTTCAAAAAGTGATTACATGAAATTATTTAAGACCGAGTCAAGATATGATTGACTCAGAATCTAGATGAGTTATGTTTAGTGACGAATAAAAATCCTAGTTTGGCTCAGCCAGACTAGGATTTTCTAATTCTTCTTTGTCTTCGATAGCCGTTGAGTTTTTTATTTTCCCAGTAGCTATTGAATATTCTCTCTTTATTTTCTCGATTGATTTCTAAAAAGTAAGCATAGATCAAATCAACCCAAAAAAGCATTGGAAGTTGAGAGGAGATACGCTGAATATAGGATGATTGATTGTGACTAGCAACCAGTACAGTTTCAGTATACAGTTGGTTTTCTTTGTTTGGTACGCTGGTAAAGAGGACTGTTTTTGCCCCCATTTCTTTAGCATCTAACAAGCTGTCCAGAATAGATTGAGTAGATCCAGATAGTGAAAAGCCTAGAACTAAGCAATTGTCATCCATGATACTAGTAGTCCAAGCAAATCCATCTTGATCGGTTATGGCTTCACAGACCACTCCTAAACGCATAAAGCGTAATTTCATCTCACGAGCGACAAGGCCAGAGCTTCCAGTGCCAAAAAAATAGACTCTTTCAGCATCTTCTATCATATTAGCTATTCGTTCAATTTGATTTTCATTAATTAATTCCTGAGTTTGCTCTCGCATATTGCTATAGCTTCTGAGAACGCCTTGGATAAGAGGATTTTGGGTCGATAGCTGAAGATTTTGGTTATCGATTTGATGTTGGTATTGAAAAATAAATTCTCTATAGCCAGTAAAACCACACTTTTTAGCAAAACGAGTTAGGGCAGCTTGGGAAATATGAAGTTTATCGACCTGTAAGAAATAGCGAGCAATTTCTTGCTCTAATTCAGTTAATTCATCAAAGTGGAGATCAATAATAGAGGGAATATCTTGATTGTTCATGGGTTTCCTTTGTATGATTTATATTAAATTAAAAGTCAGAAATTTCTATTGGTTGATATTATTATACCATACAAAATAATGATAATTAAATAAAAAAGAAAAGCTCTTTTAAAAATCAAATAAAGTACTCCCATTTTCCATAATTTTCTTCTCAATTTGTGGTACAATGAAGAATGAGATTTTAAATAGAAATGAGACTGACTTGTATGAGAAAATTTGACAGCCATTCGATTCCGATTCGGCTTAATTTATTGTTTTCAATTGTTATTTTGCTCTTTATGACCATCATTGGTCGCCTGCTTTACATGCAGGTTTTGAATAAAGATTTTTATGAGACAAAACTAGCATCGGCAAGTAAAACAAAGGTGACAACTAGTTCAGCTCGAGGCGAAATTTATGATGCCAGCGGCAAGCCCTTGGTTGAAAATACTGTGAAACAAGTTGTTTCCTTTACTCGAAACAACAAAATGACGGCTGCAGATTTGAAAGAAACAGCCAAGAAGTTGCTAGCTTATGTGGGAGTTTCTTCTCCAACATTGACTGACCGACAGTTGGCAGACTATTATCTAGCAGATCAAGATGTCTATAAGAAAGCAGTGGAAAACTTACCACGTGAGAAGAGACTTGATTCTGATGGCAATCAATTATCTGAATCCGAGCTTTACAATAATACTGTTGAAAGTATCGATCCAAGTCAATTGACCTACTCTGATGACGAAAAGAAAGAAATTTACCTCTTTAGCCAACTCAATGCAGTTGGAAATTTTGCGACAGGTACCATTGCGACAGATTCCTTGACAGATACACAGATTGCCTTGATAGCTTCTGCTTCTAAGAATTTACCTGGTATCAGTATTTCGACTTCGTGGGATCGAAAGGTTCTAGATACCTCACTTTCTTCTATAGTAGGTAGTGTATCCAGTGAAAAAGCTGGTCTCCCAGCTGAAGAAGCAGATGCTTATATTAAAAAGGGCTATTCTCTAAATGACCGTGTTGGAACCTCTTATCTAGAAAAACAATATGAAGAAATCTTGCAAGGAAAACGATCGGTGAAAGAAATCCATCTAGACAAGTATGGCAACATGGAAAGTGTCGAAAATATCGAAGACGGTACCAAAGGGAACAATATTAAACTGACCATTGATTTGGCCTTTCAAGATAGCGTGGACAATCTGCTTAAGAGTTATTTCAATTCCGAACTGGGAAATGGAGGAGCTAGATATTCTGAAGGTGTTTATGCAGTTGCTTTGAACCCCAAAACAGGTGCAGTTTTGTCTATGTCAGGTCTCAAACATGACTTGAAAACGGGAGAGATAACGCCTGATTCCTTGGGAACGGTAACCAATGTCTTTGTCCCAGGTTCAGTTGTCAAGGCAGCAACTATCAGCTCTGGTTGGGAGAATGGAGTCTTGTCAGGGAACCAGACCTTGACAGACCAACCGATTGTCTTCCAAGGTTCAGCTCCGATTAATTCTTGGTACACTCAGGCCTACGGTTCATTCCCGATTACAGCTGTGGAAGCCTTGGAGTATTCTTCTAATACCTACATGGTTCAAACGGCTTTGGGAATTATGGGACAGACCTATCAACCTAATATGTTTGTTGGAACTAGTAATTTGGAATCAGCTATGGGGAAACTTCGTTCGACATTTGCGGAATATGGTCTTGGAGCCTCAACAGGCATTGACCTTCCAGATGAGTCAACTGGTTTTATACCAAAAGAGTATAATTTTGCTAATTACATTACCAATGCATTTGGTCAGTTTGATAACTATACCCCTATGCAATTGGCCCAGTATGTTGGAACCATTGCCAACAACGGTGTTCGAATTGCACCTCACATTGTCGAGGGGATTTATGGGAATAATGAACAAGGTGGTTTAGGGAACTTGATCCAATCTGTTGAAACCAAGGAAATGAATAAAATTAATATTTCTGAGTCTGATGTTTCCATCCTCCAACAAGGATTTTATCAAGTTTCACATGGTGGGAGTGCTCTGACGACAGGTCGTGCCTTTTCCAATGGTGCAGCTGTATCCATTAGTGGTAAAACAGGTACTGCCGAAAGTTATGTTGAGGGAGGTCAAGAAGCTAACAATACCAATGCGGTAGCCTATGCACCATCAGATAATCCTCAAATCGCTGTAGCCGTTGTCTTTCCACATAACACCAATCTTACAAATGGTGTCGGCCCTTCCATTGCGCGCGATATTATCAACCTCTATAACCAACATCATCCAATGAATTAGAAAGGAACTTATGCTTTATCCAACACCTATTGCCAAGCTAATTGACAGTTATTCTAAGTTACCAGGTATCGGGATTAAGACGGCTACACGTCTGGCCTTCTATACTATTGGAATGTCTGATGACGATGTCAATGAATTTGCAAAAAATCTCCTTTCTGCTAAGAGAGAATTGACCTACTGTTCTATTTGTGGACGTTTGACAGACGACGATCCTTGTTCTATCTGTACCGATCCGACTCGTGACCAAACGACGATTTTAGTTCTCGAAGATAGTCGCGATGTGGCAGCCATGGAGAATATCCAAGAATACCACGGACTCTATCATGTTCTGCACGGCCTCATTTCCCCTATGAATGGCATCAGTCCTGATGATATCAATCTCAAGAGTCTCATGACTCGTCTGATGGACAGTGAAGTTTCAGAGGTCATCGTAGCAACCAATGCCACGGCAGATGGGGAAGCAACTTCTATGTATCTTTCACGTTTGCTCAAGCCAGCTGGGATTAAAGTTACACGCCTGGCACGAGGTCTTGCTGTGGGAGCGGATATCGAGTATGCGGACGAGGTCACACTCTTGCGAGCCATTGAAAATCGAACAGAATTGTAAGTCTAGACAAATTAACACACTCAATTCATTTATTTAAAAAATCGAGGAGGCCGACAGTTGTTTTATCGGTCTCTTTTTAGATTTCTTGAAAACCAGTATCAGGTTCAAGTTTCAAAAAAAGAAGCAAATATGATATACTAAAGAGCGAGTATTCTATTAGAATTAGGACAAGTAATATGAAACAAACGATTAT